>Ga0080013_1000584_pt1 | contig 51438 bp, 38 predicted proteins | sample ETNvirenome_6_85_FD_69236 | JGI IMG/M metagenome (GOLD analysis project Ga0080013, IMG submission 69236) | Marine viral communities from the Pacific Ocean - ETNP_6_85 (SPADES assembly) (version 2) | ecosystem: Environmental > Aquatic > Marine > Oceanic | place: Pacific Ocean | collected 2013-06-19
GTTTATCTTGTTTTCTTTATCTTGATCGTCGGCTAGCCAATGCTCTTCTCTTTCATATTGGTAGTTGTCCATCAACTTAAATAACGCTTCTTTTATTCTTTCTGCTTTCTCAAATAAGTTTTTGTATTTGCGCAGATCAATAGAGTCGTAGAATACGATCTCGCCTTCAGCGACGATCGCAAAACCAGTTATGCTAGTTGAAACGTCTATTCCGAGTATCATTATATTATTATACTATATGTCTAGTTTTAATTTAAACGTATAGTCTTGATCTTCTTTCTTCAACACTGGACTAGAGAGTGTGGCCACGCCCATAAGATTATGATCTTCGTCATATACTCCCACCTGAGATATATATACCTGCCTCTTGAACGAGGCCGATTGATTTATTTGGCTTGCGCTAGCGAAGTTTATAATCTTGCGCTCGGGATTTTCTTCGTACGCATATGAAGACGTGTAGATTGTTCTAGGCTGCCCTTTTTTGATATATGTATGATTATTGGAATAATTCGCCTCACCTTTCCCGGCCCGGGCAAACATAGTGACTACTTGAGTTTCACTCACTCCCTCAAACGACATCTTAAAGGCCATATTCGAATATGAATATTGATCGGCGGAGGCAGTTGTACCATCATGGGCCCCAGCACCAAAATACCTCCAACGAGGGTAATCTCTGCCGGCGCCGGCTCGATGGCCAAAATCTACAGTCTCATTTACTAAAGGCCAATTGCCTGTTAAATATAGAAATCCTTGATTATATAATACCATCCCACCTATACTTCCGCTTCCATCATTGGGATTAACGATAGCCTGCTCATAAGTGCCAGTAGTTTGAATAAGCTCTCCGTTCATCTTATAGTCTTTTAGCTCGCCGATCAAAGTTCCAGTATAATACATCTTTAACGACACGCTTCCGGGCTTGATTCGCGAACCATAAAAGATCGAAGGAATCGAAATCAAACTAGTTGGCTGGGTTGATTTATTCCACCCTACAGGCCCACGAGAAGATGAAAAACTAGAAGTCACCGCAAAATAAGGACTATCATTTACATTTCGATTAAGAGTGTTCTTGAGAGCCCAGAAGTGTCGATGTACAGGTTCCGCATAAAGAGGCTGCGAGTCCCCATCTGCGTCTGTATAAAACTCTTGGGCGCCTGAAGAAGTATTGTACATGAAGGGGCGTTCGCCGGGTTCAGACCAATATTCTCTGGTAATCGTGGCCGACATGGGATATTTACCGACCAGAACGTCTCCCATTTCCGCGAACTGCCATTCGTTTTCGGCATCCGAACTGGTTAACACACTTCTGAATGCTGCGCCGGCTGTATCTTTAGTAATAAAAGGATAGATAAAGTGATTGCCCAGTTTAGAGCCGTGGATTTCGCCGTCGAGCCGAGTGTTGGCGCCTTGGCCTGATGAGCGATCGATATTATATTCATACAGGCTAATAAAACCAGAGCCACCGGACCAACGGGTACCGGAAGTGCACAATATTGTTCCTTGTAGATCCGGACGCGTATCACTGTCTATAAACGTAGAGCCTGTAAAGGCGCCCGACATAGCAGGAATATTATTATAATATACATTACTATTATAAATGAAAAACTCACTTTTAGGGTGAGCTTTCATTGTGTTGGTGATAATGTCGTTAGGGCTAAATTTCTTTAATGACATCTCTCTAACATCTTAATAATCTAATCTAACGCGTAAAGTTATTTCATTTGTTGGATCTTTTCTTAAGGGCTCCGATAGTTTAGCAACAGCCATCAATTGGTTGTCGGCGCTGTATAGTCCCACTGTCGTGATAAAGGATAGTTGAGGATCAGCTGCTTCAGTCTTCACTCTCATTTTGCTTGCGGTAAGATATGTAGGATTGGTGCTAAAATTAAATTCATTACTATTTGCACGACAGAAATAAATCACAGAGCTGATTTCAGTAGTATTTTGGAAGGAAATATTATAAATTCGATGCATAAGCGAATCCCCAATATTATTAAGAGTTGTTCCTGTTAAGGCACCCGAAACTCCCATAAATGGGAGATCAGAAGTATTTCCATTGGCGGGACTTATGAAGTCGGCCATACCGGCAAAAAGCGATGAAGTAAGTAGCACGACACCCGCCTGATTATATACAACGCCACAGCCACGATCGTTGTCAGCGGTCAAGCCTGAATAAGTATAACTGCCTTGGGGACCATAGCGCCTATAGATAACTTCGGCGTGGCCCACTGCACAAGGTCGAGAGCCTGCTGCAATCCCAGCATTTCCACTAGCGGCAACCAAGTACATAAGGCTGGCGCTGGTGCTCGTGCTGGAATCTACGGGCTCATTGAATGGGTTGGCATACGAACCGGTACCCACCGCCATAACAAACGTTCCTAGCTTTATTTGATCTTTAGTCAAAAGGCGCGAAATTGGAACAATAAAAAAGGAGTCCATCGATCCGGTAAGATCAATATTTAAATCTGCTTCAGGCAGCTTAAGGACGCCTCCTGTAGTAAACCCTTCAAGAGTGCCTACTATATTAGTAGATATATTAATCTTCTTACTGTTTTGTGTTGCGCTACTTGCACTAAGTTCTGATGTGGCAACATAGCCAGCAGTGATATCAAAAATATGATTAGCCGAAGAGCTTAGATATGGATAGTCATAAATAGACTGGAACATTCCATGTGAATAAGTCTTCCAGTTGGCAGCCACGCTTGGGGCGCCATAAGTACCAGAAATGATGGTTCCAGTTAGAGGAATCTGCTCGTGAAGCAGGGTTCTGGTGGTTGTTTTATCCCTTTTAGGATCTAGGATTTTAAAAGTCATTCAATATCTCCAAATCTTTTAACTTTAACTTAATGTGTCGCCGCGAATAATTCTCAATACTACCGATGCATGTTGACCTGTTACATCTCCGCGGATCCACACATTAGTATCAATATAATCAAATTTATCTGAGTAGCCTTCTGCGGAGAATAGCGCGTTCGCGGTTGTACCAAAATTAGTAAACTTTTTAGGGGTCGCGCCAGAGGTCTTAGTGGTGAGAGTATTATCTACCACAAAACCAATCTTACTCATTGTTCCAATTGGGCCACCGTTACCTTGCACATAAGTCTTGTAATCAATATTCGCATTATAATAAATCTGCGAGTTGATACCCTTGACTGTAAACGCATTGTAAGTGGGGGAGGAAGTGGATTGCGATGAGGGAGGTACACTTCTCAGAGAGCCAAAATTAATATCGCTTGAGCCATCAGATTTGTTTCTTACAACCGAATCGGCTGCCTGTTGCATCACACTGCCAATAAATCTTCTATCACATTCCACCGTATAACTGCTATCAATCTCATTATTATTTCGTAGTAATGCAGACTGCATCTGTTGTGTGTTCTCTACGTCTGCAGTGTTCATTCCTGATTGTAAGACGATGCCGTTACGGCTGGTCTGACCACTCTGGAGAACATATTTTTCATCTCCTAGAATTGTCTTGAGGCGATCTCGTGTTTCCGTATTGGTGGGAATATAATAAACTCCCCTATATTCCTGTAGAGAATCAGCTAGTTTGGTATTTATTTGAACCTCGGGCAAGTACAGAAGATCGGTGCGTGTTCCTGTTCGCAACTGATATTGTAGTCCATCAGTTCCAAAGGCTTCTAATAGCGGCGTCTGGGCAATTTCTATAAAATAATAAGCACTTCCGGATGCATGATTAAGATTCGCTAACGAATAATCTATCTCATCATCGCCAAATGCAAATTTCGTAATTAAGCTCCCACGACCGCCGCGAGCCATTCTTCGACGACCCTCGGGAGTTAAAATTGCGTCCAAAATAATGTCGCCTGAATTGTCTAAAAATGCCATTTATTAACCTCTCTGTATAAATAGTTGATGATTTTATTAATCACTCTCTAAATTGTAAGTAATATTTAAATCGATTTTTTTGCCTGTTTTCTTCGATGTAAGCCTGATCTTAAACGTCTTGCCCCAAATAGGATCTTCCAGATCCGGATTTCCTATAACAACATTTTGGATTTGTTCTTGAGCGCTCTGACTAAAATCGACATTATCCTCAAATAAAGTAATCTGTTCGGGGGATGGCTTAGGCTGCATCAGTTTCTTAAATAGTTTAAAGGGGGTGAGTTTTGGTTCGGGAGGGTCAAGATGATCTTGCAACAACACTTCGAATGTGGCGTACTTGTAACCCCCATCACTAACTAATTCAGCCTCATATATTTCTGACGAAAATCCAGCAATACCTTGCTCGTTTACTACGCGAAATAAATAATAATATTTCGTATTGGTTTTAATCCTATCATGAAAGGTAGCAAATGTTAAGGAATCAACATAAGAATGAAAATCCTCATTAATTCTCAATGATACTTGTTGATGTAATGCTCCTTGAAAATCATCTACGGTTTTGGGCTTGTTCTTGGTTCGATATATTTCCATCAGTGTAGGGGGGGATTCGCTGAATTCTTCGATAATTGAATCTTCTAAAAGACTATTAGAACTAATATAATTGTTTCGATATACTTCTTCAGCTATCTCGATAGGCACCGGAAACTCTCCCGGGGTTTCAGTTTGACAATCTAGTTTAAAAGTAATTCTTTGAGAATCATTTAATACATAAGAGGGCGCCACTTCCATCTTTGCAGGTAAGTGATCTTGTACTCTTATTGTTTTACTGGCGATGGGGATCTCCACTATCTTAACTGTGGGCTCATAATTTAAATACATATCTGCAATATAAGGCTCTGTGCTGGTGATTTGTGCATCCGTAGCAAATCTGTTAACAATCGTAAGCCATGTTAAGGGTCGTGATGTATCTATATTTCCCGAACTGTCAATCTCATAAATTTCCCACGCATTGTAATCCGGAGTTCCATAAGCCGATACAACACCGCTGACATAAAAATCTCCAACATATTCATTCCCGTCCATATCTAAAAGAAGTTCGCCTGAAGTAGTTGATGTCGTGGTGCCGCCGGCGGCGAGTGCTTCCCAAAACAGGGCAGATTGTCCGGCGGATACGACGGAGCCATCAGTCAATATATCTGTTCCTGCCGCAGAATAAAGCTGATCGACTGGTTCGCTGAGGATGCCGGGCTCGTGAAATTGCAAACAATATCTCTCAGTGCCATCGCCCATATCGACAGATCCGATTTGTTGAGTCACTCGCATGTCCGAAAATCTATATTTTACCCCTACAACTAACACATAGGCATATACAGCATAAGTATAGTCTTCTCCGTAAAGCACCTGATTGTCAATAAAGTGAAAGGGAGTATCATCTCTCGCGTATGAAGGTATGAGAGAGCCCCCAAAAGAGAACTTTTCCGTCAGCGCCGAGTAAGTTGCCGAAAAAGGATCTGAAGTTTGTACGAAGTCATCTTGTCTGTTTTTGAACCAAAAGTTTTGCAGCGTGGGCGCTTCTCTTAAATTAGTTGGGCCCGGGCCTTTGATCTTTTGAACTCTATAGGCCAAAGTTTCAGTGTACTTATCTTCACTTAGTTTGTAAAGATCGCCGATACTTGTAATCTTGGATATATCAGAATTGTTGGTTAAATATTTTATTGTATCCGATAATACTTTAACAGTTGAGATGGTGTTCGCGAACCGGTATGTACCGTCCTCATCATAAACGGCCAATCTATCTGCTGTTTTCTCACCCACAAAACAGCTATTAAATGTTCGCGAATAAAAGTCGTTATGAGAGATGCCCAAAAGATCCAAAAAATTAATTGACGGATAAGATACAGTATCAGTCTCTTCAATATTATAAACAGCGCTCTCGGCTTCGGACCCAGAAAAATAATTTATATTCTTCGCATATGTCTTATTCTTCAACTGGATATTTGGGCGCTCGTTCAGGAAGCTTTCTTTTAAAAGTTTTAAGAATCGTTGATCAAATCCATTATTATAAATCGATTTTCTAAAGCTAAACTCTTCAAGTTCCGAGGCCAACTGATCATCAGTGACTTCCGTATAGGTATCTGCATAGTTTTCGCTCTCATAGGGAAATTCTATTTTAACGTAGTAGGGGCATAGTTCTTTGTTTTGCTCAATGGTGTCATAAAGTTGTGAATAAATATCTTCATCAAAAAATAGATTCTGATTAACAAGAGACAAATATGTTTCTGTGGTTCCTGACAAAGCATTTAAACTTAGGGAGGAGCTAAGATATTTACGCAAATTGTAAGATCGATCTGTATACAGCAGGCCGCCAACTGTTTCGGTTGTGTCGTGGGTGGGCGGGAGGTAGGGAGTCACCAATTCGCTCATAATGGACAGAACTTCAGTCTCCTCTATCGCACCTTCGCGATTGATCGCTAACATCATTTCGTCATAGATGTCCTCTCCTGCTGCTGCCAAATTTATGAAATAATAATTAGGAATTTTATATTCGGGTCGGTAGTTGTTGGCAATATATCTTTGATAGTTTTTTAAGTATAAATTATAATCATACCCAATCGTTATCGCATCAGATTCGTCGCCAGCAGAGGTTCCTTCTGAAAGCGCATCTTTAGATGCCAAAACTCTCTGATTGTAAAGAGTATATGGATACGATCTCTGGAAGGTGTCATCATCGTATGGCACTGAAGTAATACGCATAGTGCTTCTATCATGAGGATCGAATCTGCCAAAAAGTGCGTCCCATTCTCTATCGCTGTCAATATAATCGGAATTACCATACATTCGCACGGGCACCTGATAAGAGGTTATTAGAGTATCTTTGTGAACGTTTTCGACTCTCTTATATGAAGTTATTATTTTTGTAAAGGGGGAATCAATATCGACTATTTCAATTTCGGCATCTCCATACTCTCCGACCGTTGATTTTTCTTCATCTAATCCCACATATTCGAGCACTGCATTGTCCTCAGTGGCCGTGCTCGTGTCCAGCACATAATAATAACCTCCGACAGTTCTTCTTAATACGTCCGCAGAACCCGACATTAGGGTAAGGTCAACATATTTAGCATCGATAGCCATTAATATCCTCCTTCTCCGCTTTCAGTGCTAGACATAGTAGAGGGAGTCATAGTTTCCGCAGATTCGGACGCTGAGTACGCCTCTGAAATTTCCGCCAACATATTGAATGGAGATACATCCACCTGCTTGAAGAGATAACGAACAGTGTTCTCTTCGATTTGAACTTGCTCTATCAAAGCGTCTATATTACTTTGATAGCAGCTGTCGAATACATGTTCTAAAAATTCTACCACATCGGTATATTCGCCTTTCGAGACACTAGAGCAATTATATCCAAATCTTTCAGTAAGCCGGGCTTTCTCATCGCTTGAGTATGAAACACGGCCGGCTCTTTCTACCGAATAAGAATCGTAAGAATAACCATCTCCACTATCAGCCGCAGTGAAAGTAGGGGATGAAGATGGGTCATAGGAATAGTACGCCATAGTTGAGTTGCCATAAGCTCCTTCATGCATAGCCTTGGCCATAGTCATATCACCATCTTGAATATAGTCTGCATTGTTGTCGAGGTACACCCATTTATAGCTTGACGCGTCTATGAAATTTCCACTTTCAAAATCCTTAATCTCATCAGGGATTCCTGCTTCTCCGGTAAAAGAAGTATATACTTCGATTTCAATGGCGTCGACTTCGGGCATTTTATTGTTCCTCTCTAATATTTAGTAATTTCGATAATTTAAGTTGCATTCGGGGCCGCCTGAAGAAAGTATTCCTCATTAGAGTCATCCGCATATGCAGATGGCGAAGAATCGAAGTGGTGATATTTTAACAAATCAGTAGCTACTGAATCTGATATAGAATTATTGTGAGTCATGCCTTCTTTTTGTTGTTGATATCTTTGCTGCTCTTTTCTCGGTCGACGATCGTCTATATTATAAAACGAATCATCTCTATTTTTAAAGCTTTTATCGGCCGGAATATTTTGGGGACACCCAATTTCATTAAAATCAGGCATAATATTCTCATTATGGATCTCTTCTGTGTCTGACTGTATTTTTAATAGAGAGAAGTCATGCGGCTCTGGGCAATAACAAAGTCCCAAATTAGATAATATATTCATCACGGCCGTTTCAGCGGGGGCGCCCGTATTTAGTGGTGTTATTGTTTTATTTTCTGTCATTATTTCTCTACCGCGCGCTATCCGGGTGGCGCCAGGACTTCTATTGCGATTTGGAAATAATCGTTTTTGTAATTCTTCTGGTTTTTTAACCATGTCTTTTGTGATTCTAAACATTGTTTACTCCGTGGCTGCCGCGGTCCCCATACTTTCATAGTCTTCATCCCAATATCCTCGGGCTTTTAATTCTGTTATCCAATTAATCTCATTTTCTTGCATATCTTCAATGTCATGAGATCCCATGTCTGAGCTTGTGTACATATCACCTTTCCAGTTATCTTTATCGGTATCTCTCTTGGAGGAATTAGGCCACATAATTGCGAGCGCTATTGCAACGGCTATCTCTTCATCTTTATCAAGATAAGGGCCCCATCCAACGGCGCTTCGGTATTCTTTCACGACATCTACAGCTTCTTCATAGTCTGGGTTTCTACAAAGCTCTGCTAAGCCGGACTTCTTATTGAGAGTTTGGGACTCATGGTATTCGTGCTGGCTACAAATGATATATTTTCCGAGAGCTTCGTCCGACGAAACAGTTTCGTCGGATAACATCGGGTTGGATGCATCAATGTTCCATATTACACTAATTACGACTTCGCAGAAAATATCAATAAAGGATTCTTCAGACCCTCCCTGCATTGCTTCGAGAACTGGCTCCATGTAGGTCTCCCATCTATCTCCCAGTTCGATCCGAGTGTCCCCACTGGCCACCCCGTCGACAGCAGACCTTACTAGGGTAAGCATATTGTTGTAGGCGTCTGATTCTGTTGAAGTCGATGGGAGGGGGATATTGATCTCGAGCTTTTTCCACCCGTACATGAATAAATAATCAGCGCGCTCATGAGCGCCCCACTCGCCAGTTTGCCAATCATGAATAATGGTGCCGTCTATTTCATATGTTTGCTCAAAATTTAAGTAGACTGGGCCGGTGGCAGCTATATCAGCCAAGAGAGCTTGGAAAGTTGAGTCTCCATAAATTTCATCATAAAACTCCGTATATAGGTCATAAAAGGCCTGCAGCTGCTCAAGGGTACCCGTAGTCGGGGAAATGCTAGCAATAATTTTGCGCGCATATTCTAGAATCTCGTCAATTTCATGATTGAAAGTATTAAGCATAAAATCCAAATGAAGGGCATACAATAGAGGAGCCCTCACCCACGGCGCACTATCATAGTTGCCTTCATATTTGGCCATAATGCCATCAGCAAAAAAGGCATTAAACATATCTTGCAAGTTATTATAGCTACAAGCCTCAGAAGCGGCTTCCAAATAAGAAGCTAGACTATGCTCGTCGGTCGCGTCAAGCTGATCGGTGTAGTCTCCAATTATTTTTTCAGGAATAAGATAGGTATAATCAAGCATTTGAATCTTGACATCGTAGGAGTCAAAACTGTTTCGATTATCGTATGTACAATAATCAGCAAATTCTAAAGCCAATAGGCGATAATCGTGCTCAATTTGACTGTCATAAAGGCCAAGTCCCGAAGCTAAATTGAAGCTTCGGGGTACCCCAAAATATCTTGGTGTATCTTTGCCGTTAAGTTCAATCATGGCAGTGAGGGTCTCTACAGATCCGCCCGGATCTGTCACATAATAATCAATGTCTAAAGAGTTATTTTGTAAATTAGTTTCCGGATCGCCGATTTTATGAAAGCGGGTATAATAACTATAAAAATATCCAGTCTTGCTTTCGTTAACCTGGGCCAAAACATAAGACCATCGTAGGTGTGCGTTTGTCAGGCTCGTGCCAAAGACTTTTTCAAACACCTCCATATCAAAAATCTGTGATATTGTAGTGAGGCCTCTCACGACCTTTTCAAAATCAAAAAAGATATAGCCTGTATTTAAACAATAGGCCGGATCTGTGACTATTTCTCCTTGATCGTTAAACTCATCAGATTCGGGAGTGTTTTCCCAGACAGCCCATCTCGTCATAAAAATATCAGGATAAAGACAATCATCCTCATCGTAATCGGGAGGATCCGGCTCTGTCCAACCAGTTAATATATCACTTCTGGTTAGGTTATCAATAATTTTTGGATTGCGAATCTTCCTTTTTACTAGTGGCTCAGCCATCAGGATGGCTTCGTTGGCGCTCCGGAGCTGTTGTGCAAACGCTATATAATCACGGCCGATCGGCGTTGCTGATGTTTTTTCAGGTACGATTTTTCTAAAATCATTTAATCTTAACAAAATATCAGCGTTATATCCATGAGTATCAATTATATCATTAAGGCTATCTCTAAAAGATTGGCTCGCGACCACTTGTTCCTCTTCAACTTCAGGGCTGCGCAGCTGCATATCTTCAAGACTGATGGGCTCTCGATAGAACATCTCAACAAGGCCTTCGTGATTTATTTGATCATCTTTACGATAGGCGCCGTCTAAAGTTTTAATTGGGGTCCGTTCAAATATTACATCACTCTGATCCACAAACACCGTCTCGTCACCAGATACCAAAGCACCGTCGCGCATAAGAGGTTCATATGAAATATCGGAAATCTCACGCTCCAATAATGCTGAATTGGCAAGTTTATTATCAAAGGCGTCGGTGGTCTCTATGGGCTCCGCCGAGGCCATCGCGGTATCATATAAACCTTCATTGAGGGTGTTATAATCAAGCACAGAAGAAAACGCAAATACCGTTAGATCTTCGGCGCCGTTCTCTATCGCGATTAAAAAATCTTCAATATCGGGTCCGAACGCAAATCCCGCTTCCGTGCTATCATAGATGGAGCCCAAATCATATCTCACAATCATCTGGTCTTTGCCGGAAACAATTGTTTCTGTAGATTTTATAAAAGCAGAGAATGGAATTTGGATTATGTTGAACACATCACCTTCTTCGGGCCCGAAGACTTCGGGGGTCGAACTTAATGTGCCACCAAAGGGGCCCGTCGTTGGTGCAAGGGTTAGTTTTCCTGCGGCGGCCGCGGCGCCAGATGCGAAAGAGGCGAAGGAGAAGGCGGAGGTGTCGATTGATAAGAGAAATTTTACGACCGAAGGATCCAACGGAGACACTGTTTTATTTATAATACTGTTAATATTATCAATATCCCACACTAGAGCAACGTAAACGTACAACTCCTCTTGTAGTTGCTCAATAAGTTCATCAAAATATTCAGTCTCGTCTGTTTGAAACATCATTGAGACCGACACTTGAATAGAATTATAGTTTACTATAATCCTCTCAATATAGGGCGCGGGAAAATATTTGCCCAAACGCTCTATTATATTACCTTCTAATACTAATCCAGACATTCATCGGGCTCCGTTACTCTTCCATAAATATCGTAATGAAGTTGAGGTTTCTCAGCCATAACTGCCTTACAATCAAAATCTAAGTCGATATAGTAGGATTCTTTATTATATTCTTGGGCGGCCTTACAGGCTTGTGCTGTGGTTATTTCTGTATCCACACGTAAATCAAAATAGTAATTCACACTACCGGTATTAAGAGCTGGTGGCTCAATGCTCGTTGGACGCGAGGCAATCATTAGTCCATCAATTATGTGAGGTTCCGTCTTATTAAAAAGCTTGCGCTTCAAGTCACGTACTGTATCTGTTCCTCCCGAAAACTTAACAAGAGTCAGCGCGCTACTATTAGATTTTAGCTCGGCTCGACCGTTAGTGGTGGTCGAATTACCGATTTTTCCAGCTACATTATTACGCAAGGAGATCTCTTTACTGGTCGTAAGATCATACATGGCAGTGATATCTATATCTTTACTGAGTGAACCAATGGGGACACCGGTAGTTGTATCTTGGTTAATAGTGTTTGCTAGGGCGACTAGAGTATCCACCGTGGAGCTTCCTCCTGTGCCAAGCTCCACCTCGTTGGTACCAGGGGTACTGCCTGCCGCAACAAAAGTTAAGGTAATAGGCCCACCATTTCCATCACCTATAGTCAGAGTTCGGCCGGCCGATGGGTTGTCCGTAAAAAGAATTGATCCGCTAGCGTGTGTGAGAGCAGACACATCTTCTAACTCAAATACTTCAATTTCAAAATTGTTAGTTAAAAGCTGAGTATTTACTTCTTCGGCATAGATAAGCGGTGCGCGAGCGATCAAATGAATGCTGGTGCCATCAGCAAAGAGATCGGAGGAGCCGATTACCTGCTCTGCCGTCTGTAACTCCGGGGGCTGGCCAGGAGAAACTACTCGCTTGCTATAGGTGGAAACGATATTTATTTGAGGTATAAAAGTCTGGCTATAATCATCGGCATGACTCGATGAAGTAATATCATTATATAATGAGATTATTTTCCAAGCCGGCGCAAATTCGGGATTCCCATCAAGATACGAGTCTCCAATAGATGTGTAGAATTTGAAAGCATCAAAGGCAGGCTTTTCTTGCACGGCTGTACGGTTAACTTCATAATAGTTTTCACCTATTATATCTACATTTTGTTCAATATTTTCGTACAAAAGCATCCCTTCTAAATAAGGAGAATTTTCCTTAATGCGATAACTAATTTCATTTTGAGCCTCTTTGTGGGCCCTCAAGCCACTAACGCCCGTATTGGCATATTCCATATCATAAACAATATTTTGATCAAAAAAGGCGTAATACGTAGGCCTGAATTTATTAATAGCGAGCAAGTAGTTACCATAAGACGTAAGTCTAAAATCATAAACTTGTTCTTTTTTGTTCATAAACTTAGCCATTAGTAATTGCTACCTCCCTTTTTTCCCACGGTATTCATAGATATCCCGGTCTTTCTAGAGCTGCTTTTAGATGACTTGCTTGATTTAGACGGGCGGTTCTCAGTCGATTCCGCGAAGCGAGACAAACCTTTGTTCTCAGCCGATTCCGCGAAGCCGGTCAAATCTGTGTTTATCGGCATGCGATCATCGGACTTCGGCATGAATATATCATCGCCATCTGTAGGTGCCACAACCGGTTTCATAAGCACTTCAACATCCATTTTAACTAGCTCTACAAAAGATAAGTAATCATAAGGCCAATTATATGCAATTGTGTAGCCCGTTTCTTTATCTACTGATATAAAGTTCTTGACAACTCCTCCAGCAGTGCGAGGAATTTTGTTGGAATATGCTGCTTGTGATTTTTGTTTAACCTTAAACAACATCCATCTTAAGTTTTCATTCTCAAACAAGTTCTTCTCGCACATCAACTCCATTTCATCTAAATTATGTGCAATTGATTGACTTTGCAATCGTACTTTTCGATAATCGCCGGTCTGAGTCGGGGCGACGTTCTGCCAGATATTAGCTAAATCATTCTGATCCAGAGTATAATCAAATTCAAATATGTACATAGCAAAAGGATCTAGATTCTGATTATTGAGCCAATCGACCTGCGGCGGCAACACATATCTTCCCATCTTTTGCATAAGTTTGCGAATCGATGCGCCGGCAGCATCTAAAGAATCGCCAGACAGGGATCCCTTTTGGTCAGCTCTAGCAGCATTAACTCGCTGAGGTGCAAGCCCGATCCAGTGTTTACGGTCTATCGTGTTTACCTTTGTCTGATCGCTGGGGTTGTCCAACGTATCTACCACATATGGAATAGCCACTACTGCTTCTTTAATTTTTAATTCGCTCTTCAATTTACCTAATTTTTTAGATTTAATATCAGTATTAAAGCCCAAGAGATCAGTAAGCGATTTCATTTTCTTATACACAGTAGCACCGTTACCAGATGCATCTAAATTGTTATATATGCTATCTTTAGTTCTGACGTCATAATGAAACTTTAACCAATCTTTAGGAATATCTGAAAGGGATAAACTCATTCCTACTGTAGAGTCTGGTTCTACAATTCCGTATTGGTGCCACATTCCACGTGGAACGGCCGCGGCACCATAGGCCGGTAATGTAAGATTTCCGGTTGCAGCTGTAATCGGATGGAGGCCCTTGTTGCTAAAATTAAAATGAGGAGTTTCCATTTTGGGCTGTAATATTACCCGGCGGCCGGCACTAACATTCTTTTCTTTAATGACATTGCCGAACTTATCTATTTCTTGCTCATAAATATCCTCAACCCCAATCATACAACTAGCGCTCAATTGCATTACATTACTATTAATATGCCAGCCCGATAGAGCAAATTCTTGAGAGCCAGAATATTGTGAATTCACAAAAGAAGAAATATAAGGAAGCGATTGGCCGGTGGCTGCGGTGCCAGGATCAAATCTCCAATACGCGGCGCTCATCACTGTTAATATTTCATCCACGGTGTAGGATTCTTTGGTGGGATAAAAAACTGCATCATACCAAGCTTCGCCATCAAAATAAGGAGGAGTCCAGCAGTTTACGCCCCGAGAGAAATCTTTCGGCATTGACTCAACAACAGCATCATCTACCGTATCAGCACCAAAGGGTTGGCCACCAACTGGAGGACCAAACGCAGTAGGTCTGGAATAGAGAGTAAAATTCTGTTGAAATTGACGATTAGCAATTGGATATTGAGGTAGTGGATATTCAGAGCCAGTTTGATAGCCCTGCCCGCTAAAGTATAAGCCACCATAGCGACCAAACGGCTTATTAGTCCCGCACGTTCCAGACTCAAAAGCAAAAGTGGTAGAGCCGCTAACCGAAAGACCTAACTTGGCTCTAAAACCATAGGCCGCTTTTGGGTCGACCGCTATAGTATCGGGAACTGGATCAGATTCGATTCGTGTAAAAGTGCCTTCTTCAAGGAAAAATTCGGCTACCTCACCAAAAAAGTTTTCAGCCATCATCGAATAAACGCCGTCACTAGTGGCATCTGAAAGTGAAGCCGTAGAGTGTATAATAGCATCTGGGTGGCTCTCATTGTCCATCAACATCTTATTTGCCAAATAGGCCTCTGGGTAGATAATTGCTTCAAAGGGAATACGTTCAAATATTTCACTTCCGGTCACGCCTGTGGCTACAGTTTTAGCAAAGTTATCAGTTTGATTAAGGTTTGCAGCTGCATAAAATTTATCAACCAATTGGCCACCTTCGGTTGTTACTGGAAAATCAACTGCAATGCCGGCCTTAATTGTATTATAAAGAATACCGGGAGCAAATAAAGTTTGCATCAGAGGCCTTACGGTGCCGCCGTTATTCTCAATAGCATCAAGGCCACTGAAATTATAAGTTGTGCCGCCAACAGTAATCTCCGAATTCATACTCTCGGCATAAGAACGACTAAATTGACTTACTAAGTCTACTGTTCGTTGCGCTGGATAAAAACCCTTATAGGGGTTGAATTTCTTCACGGCATCACATTTAAGTCTAATTTCTTTACCTTCCATTCCGGAAAGTGTCTTGACCCCCAGATATTCCAAGAAATCACTATTACTATAATCCACCCAAAAACTTGAGGTAGTACTCGTAATATTGGTGCCCGGTATAGAAAACATGTCTACCGTATCCACGTATTTATTAATGCCTTGTTTTAGTTCTTCAATATGTTCACTAATCCTAAATTCCGGAATTACGGCGTATCCACGATTAAACTTAAGGGCATCATTTCTAAAATCATCATAGGAATTGTACCACGGCGCGGATCGATCAACGGTAACTTTGTAGCCAGAACCAGTACGCTCCACTATACAAGCTTGATCGGGGGCCTCCCATTGTGCTATCCCAGCGCCCCAATCCGTTAGGTGTGCCGTTGTCCAAATTTCTGTTCCGGCTGATATCGAACCAGTCTCCGCAATAGGCATTCCGCACCCAGCCACTAATGAAGTTGGCACAGTAAGAAGGTGAGCGCGAGAATAATAGGCAGCTGGTGATAGGGACTTTGCAGCTGCCGCGACGGCGCCGACGCCGGAATGAATCAAAGAATAAGCATTTTGCAACTCGCCGGCGTTTACAGAGCGATTCGCATTGACATCAGCATTGATATCCGGCAAGGATGTATAAGTGGCAAAATCCGAGCGGGCGTCCAAAGGCCAACAACTCTGCGTGACATCTACATCAAAAGAGTTATTACGTTTATTGCCCTCAGTGGTGCGATCAGAGCGTAAAGTTCTCCAAAACTTATTATTATAGTTCAGCCTACTTAGAGTTCCTGAAAGTTCATTATTTTTAGTCGAAGGAAAGACATTCTGCCTATACCACACCCAGTTCAACGGGGCGCTAACATCAGATAGGACACTTTCTAAAGATGTCTTAGGAAGGAGGCCCTCGTTTAAAGTTATATCATTTAATTTCAAATCATTAAAAAGTATCTTTTGATTAGTATGGGCAACCTTGAAACTCATGGAGGAATTAGGGTCTCCTATATTTATACAGGTATCTCTGCCCTTAAAACATACCGGTGGTAAATTATAAACAGACGCACTGATCTCTCCTACACGTTGTACGCTAAGGGAACCGCTCGCCATTTCTTTCCGTAAAATAGGATGGTAATTGTTTCTACCTAAAGTCCAACCATATCCAAATGTATATCCTCGACGTGTTGCCAGCATATTAAACATACTACCGCTTGAAAGCGCGGTGGCTTGAATTGCCGTCATAAAATCATTATTTATGTAATTTTCAATTGCGGTCGAGTTACCTAAAACATTGGTTTCCGTAGTGGATATTGGGTCAATAGTGTAATTGTTGACAATAAAAGCTGGGTAGTTTCCGCGGACATCTGCGGCTTCCGAGCTACTTACCCAATTAAAATATGATTCTACGCCTGATGATGAGGAGTAGTAGCCCGTGGTATCATATCCGTAGAAGCGTACATCGGTGCCTGTGATGGCACCAGAAATCCAAGCATACTGTCTGGTTGCTCTAGGAATTTGAAACGACACATAGGCATTATCGAAGAATGCGCCGGTTGCAACTGTTACGGTGGGGGCATTAAATATGTCACCATCATTCGTCATTTTAAGTTTAATGCGAGTGTTCCGATTAATGTCGAACATCGCCGGCCATGCGTCAGCCCCATCTGTACCAGGGGCATTCGCACCTGTAGCGTGACAGGAGTCGGTGGCAAATCTACCAGCATGACGAGATAAGTGTGATCGAAGACCAAAGTCTTGACCATGAATATCATACACGCGGATACCCGTAGTGCCAGATCCTGTAGGCTCTGAATACATTCCACAGGAAATTTGAGATGGTCTTTTGACAGCAAAATAGCGATAGGGGAGAGAGTTATACACTGAATACTCAGAGCCCTTAAAATCAAGATAGCCGGTACCCATTGTATCAACGCCGCCAGGAACAGCAAATCTGCCACGAATTATGGAGCGATTTAGGACGCCTTCCAAATATCCTACATCGTACTCTGAGAGTATTCCATCACGACGGTAAACATTCAAGAATGTTCGTACGTTTGTGCCTACAGAACTCGTAGGTATATCTACAATTATTTCAGGAGGCATTGCCGGTTGCTTATGATTAAAGGCCAGCGAATTAGCGTAGGTACCTACAGAGTGCACCACTTCATAGTTGTGTTGGTAATTTCCAATAGGTCCTTGAGCTATAACTCCGGAGACAACTATATCTGCGGAGGCCGTAGTCATTAAGATATTCTTAATGTTAAATGGTCTCTTGGCAATAAAATCTCGATATCGGGTAGCTTTAGGAGAACCTGTTAGTGGATAAGGGCTGAATCCTTCTTCGTTGGCTTCTGGCCATGGATAATCAGCACCAGCCATACCAATGGCGCCAGTCTTCGCTTGACCCACACAGGTTCCCAGTAAGAGCTTCCAAGCTTCAGCACGATTATACCAGCGATCAACGCCATCAACATTTAAAGGAATATGGCGATGTTGATTACCACCTACGAATCGATTAGTAAAAGGCCCTTGCAGGGGAATTTCACTATCGGGGCCATATATGTCTTGATGAAGATTGGTAATTTCTAAGCTAGAAGTGTTCAGTAAATCATGAACTATTTTACTATAGCCCGAATTTACATCCCCATCTTCTTTGGGGGGAGTAAAAATTCCAAAAGGAAACACTTTAGATGACTTACGATTCATATAGCCAACGCCATCCTCGTAGTCACGGCCATGATTTACTTTAAGATAGCGTCGAGTTTTTGAGGTTGGCAGCGAATCATTGCGATAAGCTTCGCTAAATTCCTCCATATCATCTAAAAAGCCGACCAAAACGTTTTCGGGCACAAATCGGCCGCCGGTCGTATCTACAGGACCACCGGGCTCAAGAGAATTCTTAACAAATCCGTTGTTGGCGAATGGAGAGTTTACGCCGCCCTTGATATTGGGGGGGCCTACCTCGGCGCCGAAAACATAATGGCCGCCAATATGGCGCACATAAATTTGTGGGGATCCCTTATAGGGCGTTTTGGTACCGGCAGCTTCATTATAATCCGCAAATACCGGTTCCTTATAAGAAGAACCTGTTATGTAAGGTCCGCTCGAAATAACTTTACGATAAATCTCACGTTGAACATCTACGATAGTATTGTTTGAGGTAATTTCTGCGGATCCACGATTAGCCCGTGTGGACCAAAATTTACCATTACGATCAGTTGGTCGAGATACCTGTCGAACAGTAGGAGAGGCAATTAAATCTTTATTTGGAAGAGTAGCCTCCGGATTAACAAATTTTAGCGTATTATCTCTAAATGTGTTCTCGATAAGATTTCCACCATTATTACTAGTCGCGTGATAGTCGTGCATCGACCAATCAGGATCGGGCTCGGAAGTTTTAGGAGGATCTTTTTTAGGGCCCGGGCCATCCGGGCCGCCTATCGATGTCTCCGGACGAGTTTCAATAAATTCTATAGTGGGAAATCTCGTCCAATATTTATTACGCTCAAGAACATGACTTTCAATTGTATTATAAACATCTGATACAAAGTCAGAAGAAGCCGGAACTAGTTGTCCTACAATAATAGCTAGCGCGTCATCAAACCACTTATAATAATCTACAAACTTCTCAACATTCGATACATCTGTAACGCGACGGAAGAAAATCTCTCTTAGCTTCTCTAAACCTTTATATCGCTCTCTATAGCGATTAACTGGGGCGCCAATAAGATTATTAAAGTCTATTACGCCGGCAAAGAATTTTAACATTTCTTCCGAGATGGCATTGTACATGCTCTTTTCGATTACATAATAATAGCTAGGAATTTGTGCTAGGTTGCCGTATTGATAATAAATTAGTTCTTTGTCGTCTATTAAATTAATCATGTCTGACGACACGACTAATTCAGGATCAATAAATTTATAAGTATTAATTGGCTCCTTAGAACACACAGTGGAAGAATCCGGCGTAAAACCATAGCCATACCCAGTGTGCTGATAGCCTGCCAAATTACCTAGCCAACCATAATTTTCTCGAATTTCAACTGAACCCGAACTCATATCATCTACAACAAAATTGCCATAAAGATTAGAAGATGTTACATTGTCAAAATTCCAATTAAGTAACAGGGTTTTATCGTTGTGGATATCTGGAGTAGGACCAGCGAGTATAGAGCCTGTCGTATGATAGTCTAAAGGATTCAAGGGCTCATAAGTGCCTGAAATTCCATAATTGTCAATATCAATAATATGCTGATCAAGCGAGATAGTATCAATACTCTTGGCCCAATATCTCAATCCGGCTATATCGACGTCGGATGCTTGCATGAGGTCGCCTGTCATATTAACGCGGCGGGCGCCGGCATACATTCGCTTGCCCGATCTTAAGAATTCAGCACCCCCAGAAGCAGCTATCGAAGCAGTTAAAATAAAAGAGTTTTGAACGCTTCCTAGTCGGGCATTAACCCCTCGAAAAGTCAACTTATAAGAATAGTTATTAGCGCCCGATACCACCCCGGGAATAACGGGGAGATCTGCGGAATTCGAGCGCAATACTGGCTCTAGCCGAACTGAGAAGTTCCATGGCTCGTCAGCATAAACATTTGGAAAAACGCTGCTTGTCAATAGGGGGAATGGAGCATTTTCTGTAGTTGGAAGATTAGTGGTCGGATTCGGATTCAAAGTTGAGCTTAATTGAAAATATACATCTTTAGACTTGGGTTCTAAACGAACAGCATATACCTGAAAGTTGGCCGGATCTGGATTGGTGAGTGTGGTGTTAGTGCCGTCGCGATAGGCGGCGCCGGCGTACGCGTCAACCGTATGCATTCCAAACAACGAGCACGAATAAAAACTTCTATTAACGGTATCGACTGCACTAAAATATTTAGGAAAGATCACATCTGCTTCAGCAGTAAACCCATAGATGTCTTCGTAGGCATAGCCGGTCGCGGAGGGTGTTTCACCGCGGGAGCCAGAAATAAATCCTTGAGCCTCTCCATTAGAGGCAGCGGTACCTAGTTTGGCCTGATAAACAACACCCCCATAATTTCCAGTAGTGTTAAGATTTAACGAGGCTCTTTCTACTAAAGTCTGTTGAACATTGTCATCTAGAGTATAGACCGTATTATTGGCGTAAATGTTAAGGCGCACCAACGAATCATCAATATAAAAGGAACGAAAAACATTTCGAATAGCCTTTTCGGTACCCTTGGCCTTAAACATATTGGCCAAATTATTATAAAGATTAAGATAAATAAGATTTTTAGTTTCAGTAAGATCGCCCTCAAATGAGCCCGTGGCTGTTCGATTTAAGAATGATTCAATCACGTTGCTATCAATAAATAAATCAGGTGTATATAGTCCGAGCGACTGAGGAAGATGTTGAGCAAACGGCACTGGCGCTGTGGAAGCACTCGGAAAAATAGTTCCCTTAAATTGTGGCAACGCATCAATCATTAAACTTACTTTATCGAAGTAAGTTCCTACAATGTGGCACATTTTATGGATATTGCTTTGATATGGATTAGAGGGGTCTGCATTCTTTTCATCCTCCTCGATCATCCACGAGGGAAGCATTGACAACATAGACGTATTATTCTGCATATCATGATAGGAACCGCTATCCAACAAGCTTGTTTTTAAATTTGAAACATGCGGATGGGCAGCATAGATAATTGGATCTTTATATTCTGTTCTGGCATATCCAGATTCAACCATCGCCGAACCAGTACTGCGTGCGCCTGATCCCGGATAGCCTGTCCACACACCATTACAAATACGACCACCATAATCCAGCACTTTGCTATCAATGGTGCTGTCTCCCGTGATACCCTCGTTAAATTTATAATACACTCCCAAATCAGTGTTGGAAATATCTGTATTAACACCGCCACGAACTTGTGTAAACCAATATTCCCCAATATGTTTAGGCTGCTTGGCAACCTTCCAAAAACGGAATTCGTCTATAGAGCCTGAAAGCTTTCCGGAACCAGCGGCGCCGGACGAGCCTGGGGGTGAGGCTTGGAGGGCCCCAATGCGAGCCATTGCATTTTTAGTGTTTAATTCGCTCATAGTCAACGTGGTGCTCTTGATAAGAGACGCTGCGTAGATTGATTTGACTTCCGCATCATCCAGAATAGAGTTCCATACGGCGATATCTGCTAACTGTCCATTAAACGCGTAAGAAGCCCCTGAGTTAGCCCCAACATAACAAGCGCTCCCTGCGATAGCGTTCCACGTTCCGGTAACTGTGCCGCTGGAGATTGAGATGCTTTGCGCTACACCATTAATATAAATAACAGGATTAGCGCCAGCAGAATGACTAGAAGCATCGTAAGTAACTGCAATATGCTGCCACTCATCCTCGGTAATGGCGGATGCGGCAGTAGTCCAAATAACTGCAGCCCCATTCCAATAAGTTACGAAATTAAGACTTTCATCAGCCGGGACATAGACGCGAATATCATTTCCAAAATTGATAACTTCTCTGTTAGTGTCGGTAGCGGGGCGGATCCATGCCGAAAAGGACATCTTTGAAGTGCCGCCAGGATCATCTCCGATAATGGCGTTCCACGTTGCAGCGGTGCCAATGTTAACAGCATCATCAGTGCCATCGAAAGTATTGGTCGAACTTTGAATATAGGCGCTTGGGTAATGAGTCGTATTATAGGCTGGACGATCCCCGGCGACATCAAAAGTTCCGGTGCGGCCGTTGCCGCTACTATCTGTTACGTCGCCTGTCGATGAAACATCTGTATTTAATTTCCACCATCCCTGGAGGGTGGCCGTAGAACTATATGTCGGCTCGGCGGCACTTGGCCAGCACCGGGCTGCATTTGACGATAAAAGTGTGTAGTCTGCCATTGCAACTCTATCATCTAGCCCGCCATTGACATATAGTTCTGTCTGGAGGGCTGATCCGCTATTGTGCAATCTAATAGCATAATGATTCCAAGAAGCGAAATTCGGCTCAAGCGAAGAAGCACCAAGACTAATAAAGTTTTTAGTGGTGTGGGCGCCCGATTGTACAGTAACCAAAAATGGCCGTAATCCTTCCTCGTGATCGTTGACAGCTGAAGATGTTAATTCAATTAAAATACGCCCATAATCTACACTAGAGGTCTCTTCATTGTTCCACCAATCAAAAAGCACTTGTTTTTGAGTAGTGGTACTATTATCGAGTGAGCCAGTAGTTAACCAAAATTCTACCGTCACTCCATTATCAAAATCAGCTTTTAGATTAGATTCGCGCGAGCCAGAGCCCCATGTGGTTGGCAGACCAGCTGTTTGATATATATTTTCATCATACACGTTTCCGTACTGAAACAAGTCAGTATAAGGGTTAGGACTTAGGGAAGCCAGTGACGTAGTTCCTAAAGAACCAGTTCCGGGACCTCCCTTAAGTGTAATGTATTCTAATGTGGCCGGCAAGCCATATCCATCTGCGATCGATGTGCGCGCCCCCCAGCCTTCAGAGGCGACCCGAACATATCCATTGGTGCGCGGATATAAGTTATTAAAAATATATTTATCAATATCTAAAGAGCGGTTATAAAACTCGTTCTGTTCAGCGTCCGATCCATCATAAGGATAGTAATCTAATATATTTTCAATGGCGCCCTTGTAATAAAGATAGGCGGATCCATATTTGGCAAAATTAGCAGGTTCCGCATATTCAATAGCGGGAATAAATGCCTTTTGTTTTTCAACGATTGCTCTTATATTGCGAGTAGACTCAACTGCTTCGAAGGCATCTTTATCGTTGGTTTCAGATAAATAATTTCTTTTTTCAGGATTAAACCCGAAAAGTTTTTTAATACTCATAATCCTCTACTCTAAACTTGAATGTCTGATCTTGTTCGATCCAAGATCTAACCGCTGAATCATAGAAAGCAAACTTAAAAGCATAAGCATATCCCGGCTCTAACAGGTTCATATCAAAATCAAAATAATTACCCGAAACATCGTAGGAAAGGCCCGTATGTAATTCCGAACCTGTGCCATATGGGATCGCTTCGTATGCGTCTAAGACTCGATAAATTCTGTAGGAGGCACTTTGTATCATGGTTGTTTCGATCTCGGAGTTGGCCACTGTATAGATATTAGGGCTCCAATATTTCTCTCGCACATATAAATTAAAACGAACGGATTCTCCCGGATGATATTGGTCTCGTAAATTGGAAATATTTAAATAATAACTTGGTTTATGAGAGTGGCCGGTGCCATCGAGCCTTTCTGGCTTAATAGAGCCGGTGTAAAATTGGTAGGGCGCCGTATTTGCATCGGCAATTGCGGCAGAGCCCGTCCACCACACATCATAAATAGTGCTCAAAACAGCTGGATTTTTGGAGCCTGTAAAAGCGAACGAGGCGCTATACACTCCAGTTGATACAACTCCGCCGGTCACAACCGTAAGATAGCCGGCATTAACACTACCACCAGTACTAGCATCCGGAGATAGTATTTGAACGGCGCCGGTGTTGGCCGAAGTGGTTCCAGACACAGGGACGTCTGATGGAGCTACATCATCTCCATCGCCGCCACCTTGATCAGAATAATAACCTCCGACTGAGCCCGAATAAATGCTAACATAAATCTTTTTTTCGTAGGCTGCTGCTGGACCGAAGTTAGGTAAATCTGACAGCTGGCCGCGGACATAATTATAAAAATAGATAGTATTTAGATTATCCTCTGCTGATGCAAAGGAACTACTATAGAAAAAATTGCCTCTATTGTCCCGCGTTATGCTGTCCCAGCGAGCCTCTATGACTGGGCGCTTATACCAATATTGAGATCCTCTTCCGAAGAATCTTTTGGTATAAAACGAAGTAGTCGAACCGCTCGGATTATAAATAACGCTTTGTGTTGTATCGTCATTCCCATCGAGAGCTAGCTGGCCCGGGACGCGGCTAACAACCAAATTATCCGAGCCAGAATTAAAAGCTTCTTGACTAGCTGTAAGAAAAACTCCCAAGCCATAGTTGTCATAAGTGCCTGCAATCCACTGTTCAACGGTAGGTGTTATTTCAATTAATAAATCCTCAATTCCTTCTGGGAATGTTTGTTTGTATATAAAGACTTCCTGATTGTGATCGGCATTGGGCGCGGACTGGGTATGATAAGAGCCGCCAGCAAGCAACGTTCCATTGACATCGGTCCAAAATGCGCTATTTGATGCAGACATCCAATTAGAACCTTCGTTACCTAGCGTGACATCTTCGTAGTTTCTCATATCTAAACCAACACCTTCTTGCCATGATTGAGAAACATTCATAACCACCAACGTTGCATCGCGAGGAGTCGTGCGGCTATGTGCTGCGTTAAACATCCGTAAATAAAAACTCACGTTTCCGGACACCGGAAGATTGCCGGCAGTCCGATCATTGACAACATCATCAATCGGAAACTGAATAAGAATGCGGGATAGCTCTTGAGAACTAGTTGTTTGCCTTCCGTATATCGAAAAAGTCTCTAGCACGTCCGAGAGGCCCATATTGGAGCCAGTACCGCGAGTACTCAGATTGGATTCATAAGCATTTACAATTGTATTATCTGCGCTAGCAGTGTATCTTCTGATTCCCATTATCTAATCTTTCCTATTATATCCATTTTGGGGAAGCGAACTTGAAGTATGGCATTTTTAGGAACAACCAAATAATCGCCATCAGGTGATAAGTTCTGGGAAATCTCCAACACATTACTAGAATAATTGGTCCCGGTCTTATTCGTAATTTTAACCTTTACCACATCTAATACTCCACGCACCTGTTTTAAATCATTATAAATATCACTAATATACAAAGGCTCACCAATAAAGAAAGGAGTATTAAAACGCTTATTTAAAGCCATTGTGGCCGCGGCTAGCAAAGCAAATTTATCTACTCCATGTGACGCTTTAATCGCAAATTCTACCCCCACATCAATTATATAAGGGTCTAATATATCGATGGTATCATTCATCATTCTATACTGATTAAGCCAAGTTTTTAAATTATCTTTTATAGCCTGATTACTTAACGTAAGTTTACCATACTTATCCTCAGAAATAACATACATGTTAAGATTTCTTTTAAGCGACGTGGGATCCTTTTGAATAGACACCCTTTTGATTGAACCATATTTGGCCGGCATTCTATAGGCTAAGCTCTCGTAGTCTGCCTGAGTGACAGCTCTATTCTGAGTAGGAAACGTATCATAGATTCGTCTTTTAACTTCGGTTGACGTCGGGGAACTAGTCTTTCCGATAATGGGTAATTCATTCTGCACCTCTATAGATTTAATCACGTTTGTGGTCTTGCTTCTTGTCAAGATCTTAGGATTTGAAAATTTAAAGCGGGCATTGTTTACTTTGTTTAGGCCCCCTACGGTGACATTTGAAATAAATGTGTTATTAACTCTCATCACAACCGTTAGAGTAGTGGAAGATGGAACAATTCCATAATTAATTGTTTGCGGAAGACGTGTAGGATCAAAGGTGACATCAGTGGTATAGGTCTTGCCATACATATTCAGAGCGACCTGCTGAGGATTAGCCACCACATCACTATCTCCCTCTTTGCCGCTGCCGAACTGTAGGTATGTATTGTTGCGATCTCTTTCCACAACAAACTTTCGAGAGACCAGCATGGGCTTTAAGATAGACGGTACGTTATCGTCTAGGAAATTCTTATTTGTCATCTCCTTAAAGACCATATCCTGAGCCAAATAATCTACTTCAAAATATTCATTACCCTCTCCATCTATAACAGAAATTATTTCTGTAACATCTTCATCGATGCGGATCCTTCTAAATCGCTCATACGGGCCTACAGTATAGTTCTCGGTAGTAAAGTTTCCAGAAACCACTGTTCCTTCAGCTTTAATAGCATAGTAGGTAGGAGAGCCAGTGTTGGTATCTACGCGCGCCACCACAGTAGGATTTTTTAAATCTCCAAAATCTACATTTTCTGTTAATACAAATCCAATTCCATTTTGCGCAGTAAACGTAGAGCCTCGCCTTAATAAGGGACAATAAGCTCGGTCTGGGCCTATTCCTGTCACGCTAGCCGGAATTAAAACATATAAAGCAACCCGACCATGAAGGGACGGCTTTCCGGTGTGTTTATAGCCGAGTGCGCGGCCGTGACGTAATATATTGGAATATTGATAAGAAGTATCTAAAAAACATTCATTAACATTATAATCTAAATAAAAGTTTAACTGATCCCCCACATATGCTACCGCATCTAGCATTAAAGCTCCGAATGAAGCTTCGCTCCAATCTTGAAAAGTGTTGGGATAATATCTCTCGGTCAGTTGTACAAGTTCATCACGGATACCTGTAAAGGTTCGGCGGGTATAGCTAATGGGTACAATTTTTTTAGGTTCGTCCGACATTATAAATCCTCATTTTAAATAGTAAATTCTAATAAATCTTGCATAGAATAGGACGGGATATCATAAATGATCCGAATTCTTAGAGTAGATGAGTCTAGATTTGATGTATCATATAAAACATCTCGAATGGTGATACCCGGTAGATAGTCTTTCATTTGTTTGTCAATGCGTTCATCGATGCGAGCATAAACATCAGGCCCAGGATTTTCAAAAAGAAATTGTTTTATTCCTACACCAAATTGCGGAAACATTACTCGCTCGCCGGGAACAGTCAATATTAGCATCTTTATATGTGCCTTTACTACCTGTCTGATCGATTCGGTCATTTGAAAGCCATGAGTATCACTAAACTCCAAAGGAAATTGTAATCCAATTGACATTTTTATTCTCCTTTAGTTAATTACATCGCTTATCTTTATTTCGAGATCTGCGTAGACGCCGGCGCTGCCACCGTGGAAGAAGATTATCCCCGGTAGCGGGCACAAAGGCTTCTTTAAGTCGATTCAGCCATGCCGCAGACGGATCGAGATCTAATCCAAAATCGCCAATCTTAAAATCTCTGCTAAAATACAATCCCTTGAAGATACTCTTTATACGTTTATTGCTCTTACTCAATAAGACCTGATCCCACTTGTCCCATTTCTGATTAAACATTCCGTTCCCCCAGAAAGAGTCTCTTTCTTGATAGCTAGCCCACCCTTCGTTTAATAACACGGCGGTAACATCGCCATCTTCAATATTTAGACCCACTCCTGGTTTCGTATCGAAATCTGATTTACGTCCAGATCCGTCGCCTAGGGCGACCGTTATTTCACCAATCGAAGGAAGAAGAGCCATATCATTATAAATAGCCATAGATGATAGAATCTTAGATAAGGGGAAGATGTATTTTGTAACAAGAGCAAATAAATCATTGTTTTTTAGCTGCTCCAGCATACACAACATTAGCCGAGTATCTCCGTCAAATGATATTGCTGAAGAAGTACTATGATCTAGCATATCTAATTCAACAGACACAAGCTCGTGCTTATTGCCGTCGATCATTATGGAGAACTGTAGACCATAACGGGCGCCCAGCTCTCCTTCAATTCCGGTAGCATTTCCGTTGCTGTCTACCTTCTCCTTAAGGGTGCCAGGATATATGTCAGACAGGTTTAGGGCGCCATCATTATCTCTAATTGTGGCGATCGCTGCAGCCGGCGCGTATTTTGTGCCATTAAGAGAAATATATTTTTCTAATATAAAAGGCTTCTCCGTAGAGGCTATGGTATCAAATCCATATTCTGCTACATCTCCTATGGGTAATTTGACATTTGCCGCGGTCGGCTTTAAAATATCATGAGGCGTTGCCGTATGAAATTCACCAGCCATATATGTGGTCTCGCCATCGTTTCCTACGTGCACGTGATAAGACCCCACATAATCATCTCCTTTTTCAAAAAAGGAAACATCATCACTCTGATTAACATCTACTATAAATTCACCGCCGGTAGTATAATGCTCTTCACCTTCGGTGGGAAGGCCCACTACCTCTTCTTTCAGATTGGTACTTGGAGTAAGATAGGAACCTTGAGTAAAGTTCTCTAATAAATAATATTGCATATCCGTAACATAACCACTATCACTCTCAGGACCCATGCCTAACGCAGCCAAGTTATCGGATAATTTCTCCCCCATATAATTCAACTGTTCATTAACCAATTCAGCCAAAATAACCTTTGCGTGATTTTCGGATGCAGCGACCTCTTCTAAGCGTTTTTGCAATTGGTAATTTTTAAGAGTTCTGATGCGTGGTACCGCATCGCTGTCTTTGGCTAACTTCAGATCTTCTCGGCTAGGTGGAGTATATTGCTCTTGTACATATCTCAGCTGTTCGATAGCATAAAGAACTGCGGCGGATGGCTCGCGGGGGGCGCGATCATCATCTAGACGTCGTGCGTAAGTTTGCACGGCCTGTTCTAAAAATGCATACCAAAATTCATAATCTTTAAAGGTATTAAAGGCTTCCGGTAAATCTGGCTGTGCATCTTTAAAGCTCTTTTCCATACTTTCTACAATATACTGAGCATAGATAGTACTAAACATATCAGGAAACGCTGCCTTAAATTTAGTAAACGTGGGTATTGATAAGATAAGATGAATACTTCCGTGAATTCGAATTGCCGCCGTAAGAAGACCTTCGATTCCTGTCTTATCTGCGCGCTTGAGAATGCGATCGTATGGAAGCTCAACCTCACACTCTCCTTCGTGGGCGCGCATTTCTTCAGCCATCGACGGATGAATTTGGCCGATTAACGAATCTAAGTTGTCAAAATCAATCAAATCCGTAACGGGATTCCCACAAGCATTGAGTTCCGGAAATAAGATATCTACCATTCCGGACCAACCCTGCTGTTTTAATGGAGCAATATATAGCGGAGGGTTAATATATGAACCTCCATATTCTTGAGGATTCAAATAAAAGACGCGATTGGGCCCCTCTCGTTCACCGTTTTCTACTTCATATTGATATCGACTAATACCCAAAATCATGTTTTTGTTGCTCAGCGGAGCGGTAGTGCCGTCTTCCTGTTCGATCTCGGTCTCGGCATAAAGTTCCCCGGTATCGGGATCCAAATATTCAATATCAGTTATGGTAAGACCATCGGCAGTGGCGCCGTATAAAAACATTTCTTCATTATTGCCAATATCCGCTATTATCTTCTTTAAAACAGTGTCTAAAAAGCCATCATATACGACCTTAACGGCAGCAGAAGCAACCGTGGGGCTCGCAGTGCTGTTAATCATCTCAGTAAGCAAAACCACCTGGGGGGGATAAACAGAATGGGAACTCAATGTGGCACTAAACTTGGGATAAGTATCTTGAAAAGAAAGATTACGTTTGCGGGTGGGTGTAGGACGAAAGTTAATAGAACCATAAGTGTTGGACCAATTGTCAACAATGTCTCCCAGTGCGCCGTCGACGCCCACGAATTCATAAGTCATATCCTCTAAAATACCCGAACTATCATTTTTGTTTCCTATCGTGCGTTCGTCGGATTCCGCCTCCTCTCCCATAAGTTCAGCGACGGGAGACGCCACTTTGGCCGTTTGATTGTTATATTCTATAATTCTTACCCGGGCATTATCCGAAAATACGTTTTGACCTCTTGTCGAGTCACCTACTTGAGGCTCCATATCAGATAAAAACAATTCGAGATCAAACCCATAAGCAAAAGCAGAATCACTCGCATTGGGACCACTACGAAGGCCCTTTGCATTATCCTTAAAAGCTAGCTTATAATCAGGAGTCTTTTTACGACCTAACTCAGTAACATAAAGACGATCGATCATATATTCAAATTTATATGAAATATTATATCCCAAATCTGGAAGCGTTAAGGTACTAACATCTTTAAGATCACTCATAACAACTGGGTGATTTATAGTGCTTTGATAATCGTTCGTAGAAATAAATTGTAAACCTTCCTGTAGATCACTCCCACCATCGGTGGTCGTACCAAGAAGCTGTTTTTGAAGCCAGTCAGCCACCTTATAGGGGTAGGCCCCCTCTTGCTTGGCGATCTTCCCAAATCTTCCATATTCTTCATCATCGCTGTCCATGGCGCCGGTGTCTAGATAAAAGTCTACATAATTCTTACGATAAAAAGATTTACGATTATGACGAGTGCGAGGAGTACCTTGTGTATCGCTCATAATCATATTTAAAACACCCCAACTATCTCGGCCTCCGAGAAAGCCACCATTGCCTAGCAAGTCAGTAGAATAGGCTCTCTGTAGTTGGCGGATGATGCGCGACAGACTACTGGTCGTGGAGCCGGCCAGCTCAGCTGGCTCGAACGGCATCAACCCATCATTACACCCCGGGTCAGATACTATTGAGGGGAGATCATTGATTAGAGCGGCGCTAATTCCTCCCTGCAGAGCACAACTTAAGTCGCCCAGATCGTCTTTCAGGTCTTCGCGCGCATCTTCACACATTTGCTTGGCTTGGGCCGGGGTGGCGCGGCCGGCAAGAAGCTCTGTTCGCAGTTCACAAAATCTATCTAATTCTTCTTGATTTGAACAAATAGATGGATTGGCAGGAATAACGTCATTTTGGGGAGTTGAGTTGACAAAATCATCCATCGCTGCGCGGACGGGGGCCGGCATCAAAAAGCCAATATTGGTGAAAAACTCAGCTATAGAATCTGTCGTGGGGAGGGCTTCGCGAAATTCTGGATAATCATATTCAATTAAAGTATTTATAATATCAATAAAGTCTTCAGATGGAGATCCCATCATGGCATTCATTAATTCAAGGCGTGTCGAAGAAGCCGAGATATCGCCTACAAATTCAATTACTTTTTCTTCATCAGCAAATTCAGTACCTCCGGTACCTAATAATTTAATCAATGCTATTGTAGCGCTCCGAGCTTCAGTGTCCGTAGCTGTACTTCCTACAATAGACTCACGGATAATGCTTTCAAATTCGTTGCGGGGAAAGGGAGCATCAGGATTAGGAAATAGGCCAGCAAGAGCAGCACCACCATAAGATTCAAGCGCCTTACATAGAGAGCTGCCTAGGCGGCCGCAAATACGCACCATCAACTTTAACAGAACAGATATAATAGCCTGCTGAATAGCTAACTTGGCTGCATCCTTTAATAAGGCTGTGAGGTCTTTTAATTTTGGTAGCTTTTCAAAAGGATTCTGCAGCTTAGGTGCCGATATATCTTGAATGCTGCGACAATATGGAAGTTCTAAGTCTTTAATAAAGTCCATGACAGACGGTTCAATGATAGGAGGACGAGGACAACTTAGAGAGCTGATAACTTGTGCCACCAAGGGGGCGCCAGGAAATCCATTTAAAATTTCTACAATTTCTAATAAATTATCTTTATAAGTGTCAATAATAGCATTGATATAGGCGCTTTTAATGGTATTATTATCCAATCCCGAACTAAAGTTTTGCATTTTATTAAACTTTTCAGCTAGAGTCGAATCCCCGGTAGATGTCGGCGCGTGGCCTGCTCCCTGACTAGGCTCTACGGCTTCAGGGATCCCAAAAGTAGACATTATTTCTGCCAGTTCTGCATCTATTTCATCTAATTCAGCTTGGGTGGCATCGGCGGAGATTGCAGCGGCGGTGTCTTCATCGGTTGCATATTTTATTGTAGTTAAGCGCTTACGAATCGTACCATCTAATTGGGCGCGTTTATCGTCAGGCAGAAGAGGCAGAAAATCTCCAAACGATTCAACGGGCATTGCTTGGAGAGCGCTTTCTACAATCTTTCCCAATGATTCTTGGAGGGTCAAACCTTTCATCAAACAATTAATTGTCTCTATCATTAAATTAGTGAGACCGCATATTTTTATAGAATCAATCAATTCCCACCACGATAGAAGCGCATATGCATGACCCATACCCAGTGCATTGCCGGCGCGCTCGCCCAGAGGAACTTTTTCAGATGAGCCTTCGTCGGAAGAGGCTTCCTCTTCTTCTGCCTCTGGAGAGGGCGGTTTAGGAGTTCCGATCTGCCCGATGGCGTTGATGGCATTTTCACATAACGTTGGAAAGGAAGCTTCGGAAGGCTTAACTTTAGCAAATGCCTGTTCAGCAGCTACAGCAAAAATAGTCTGATGAATATCTTCTTCTTTGTTATAAACGAGACCTATCTTAGTTTGTTGGGCGCGCACTTCTTCTACCGATAGTTCGCATAAATTCTTATTAAACTGATATGCAATAGCCTTTCCTAGGCTCATCACCTCACTATTAATATCTTGTCCTAATTGCTTGCCTTCTTGCTTAAGTCTCTTGCGTATAATCTCCATGCCAGATTCATGGCCTTCATTTTCAGGATGATTGTGAAACGTCTGAACCTCTCCAACTGCCCCAATTCTATATGGAGATTCCAACGCCGTACTTTGAAGAGATGGATAATCATAAACGGACAATAGAGTTGGATAAGTATATTTAATAAGAAATTCTTTCCACGGCATTGGTTGGCGCGCCATGACATCTTGAACCATTTCACTAAGTCGTGAAAAATAGGCCATAGCTGTAGGGTCTTTAAACGAAGATTTGGCCCTGAGAGATCTAAGTGCCTTACCCTTATATTTCAGTGGTGCATCCTCACAATTTTTGGTATAAATTTCCACTTTGTTAACTTTATACTTATCATTAAAACTTATTGTAAATCGTGTGATGCGCTCTTTTCCGATACCCCCCAGTGGGCGGCCGGCGCCGGGCATTTGATAACCCTTAGAGTTGAAAAACGACTCCAAATCGGGCATGATATTTGCTAACACGCTTTTATTGAGCCTTCCACGATCGCCGTAACGTGCCACTGAGAATGGCTTTCCGGTACTCTCGACAATTAAATTTCCCCCGTCAATTGTAGTATAGAGTACACGATAGGTCTCATATAGGTGCAGTGTTTTGCGAATCTTAGTGAGATGCCCAATCAGCTTTTCAGGCTCATATGAAACACTGGCGCCACCAGTATTAGTTTCTCCCTCTTCATCTTCGTTGTTTTCCTCTTCCCCGCCGGTGGGGATTGAGCTAAGGACGCCTACCGAAACCGAATAAAGTAGCTTCAGCCTTGAGTTGGCGCGAGGTGACAATTCATACTGGGTATATTGAATAGAATTTTTTATTGTGGCCACCGTGGTGGGCGTATTTTTTTTATTAAATCCTATCAGAAAGGCTTCTGCAGCTTCATCGGAGTATGTTCCAAAAAGAGAATCTAGCGCTTCATTGTCTTCATTGATACTAATATGCGGGGTTCGGATAGTAACCTGATAAAGACAGACCTTCCCATTAAAGAAGGGGTCGGCTGACGTAAGTAATTTCCAGTCTGGTACTGTAGCACAGCTATCGGGGGTGCATTTCGAGGGACACGGCGGTTCAATTACAGTTTCCAGAGTGTCGCACACATCAGGAAGCAACGTGTTACTTTTATCTTGCCATTTTAAAAATTTCGATTCTGCCATAACTATAAAACCCTGTTCACGTGGTTGTCACGTTAGAACTACAAATAAACTTATATCCGAACTTCTCAAGAAAATTAACTTCCCACATTAATTTATTTACGCGTGTCTGCCATAAACTATTCATAACCATATCAATTATTTGTGTCGCTGCAACAGTAGTAGCTTGTGCTTTGGCGCCACCTTGAGGCATTATCACGTCTACCGCCAATATTGCATTCATGGCATTCTGAATTAATGACAGGTTGAAAAGAGCGCTCCACACTTCATCCACTATCGATGATAAGCCCGAAATGGCGTCGAGCGTATTAGTGCCCAGTACTACAGGCTGCAATATATCCACCCGGGCCGTGGGATGATACTCATTACCTAACACTTCGATTGGTTCTGTATTATTGCCTGCAATTAATTCAATTTTGGGGGCGGGTAAAATCTGCATCCCACGTGAATTCGTCTCACCGGTAGGGCCGAACTGAGGAAAGGGCGCCTTTCCCGTTACAATTTTAATTCCTTCTCGGCCTATAACGCGTACGGAATCAGCCTTTATGCCGATTCCAGAGCGCCCCTGGACACTTCCTAGTTTTCCATCTGCTATGCCAAAATTAGTATCAATATCAGTAGTCTGACTTAATACAATACGCGCTGCATCCAGGCCATAGTGATTATGGACGGTGGCGCCGTCGCCGGGGCCTAAGCCATTATTAAATGCCGCCATGCGGCCCACTACCATATCGATCGAGGAAGCTCGCTGTGCACCTGCACGGCCATAACCAGATGTTAAATCACTAGGCCGGTCGTGGGAGAGAACTATATACGCATTATTTTTCTGAATTTGGTATTGATCGGGGGCGCCCACAAAATTAAGGATGGGCTCCGGGACCGCGGTATGAAAAGGGCCCGAATCGCCGGGTATTTCATTAAGCGTCTGGCTAGCATCCATCCTTTGTTGGAGGGTTTGAATCGCGCGCCGGCGATATTCATTAAACTGTTCTTCAGTATAAAATTTTGGATTATCGCGTGACATATTCTTTAGACCTAGGAACTACTGAAACCACTTATTAAACAAGGTATAGGAAAATCTAGCATCGTTCTCGGAATTACCAAGAGGAGTGTCGTATCGCGCCATTTGCTCATTTCCCAGCTGGAGGAACTGTTCCCACGATCCTTCCCCAGTCACAACTTGGCAGCCGGCGCTCCAGTTGACGACTTTGGTCGATCTGCCGGACACGTCCGCGCGGTGAAGGTTGATCCCGGCCCCACTGGTGTCATAGGTGTACACCTGTTCTTCAGAGACCCACGGAGGAATATCAGCCTGTATATCGAGAATCGAATCGCGATGAAGAGTAATAGCACCTTTCTGTCCGTAGGCCGGATAAGGATTATCCTTGCCGTGATTTCGGCGCTTCCAGGCGTCAATATATTGGCCGGCCTTCATAAAAGCAGTGCCGGTATTATTACCAATCGGATCCAAGCGAAAATAATTTCCAGGATCGACGGTGCCCGGCCAATAAATATCATGGCGGACGCCGGCTTCATCATAGTAAATACACCCAATTATATCGTCAAATGCATCCTCTTCGCTACCTCTTACTCCATTACGAATTCCAAAAAACCACATTCTATACGGCGTAACCCACGTTTCATAACCAAGCGATTGCGCATGAGCAATAGGATCGGGAATAATATTATCAGGGGTGATAGTACCTGCAGTGGGCATCGGGCCGCCGGCGGCAGCTGCGGCGCCGGGTGGAGCAAAAATAGCCGGATCAAAATCCGCAAAAAGACTTTGTAAGCGTGTGCAGTCTGGCTCGGGATCTGGTTCAGAGGCCGCTTCAGCTATCATTTCCGCGCGAACTTGTTGCCTCATCTCTTGCGTTCCTTGCGACATCTGTTTTTCTCGTTCTAATGACTCCGCCGAAATCAAAGGCCCTGGAGGAGGGGTTCCGGCGGGTGAATTAGTGGCAACACTATTAAATCTTCCAAAAGCCAGATCATATGAAAATTGATTTGGGGTCAGCGTTACATTTACAATATCTCCCACCTTGGGGGTAGCTACCGCTTCGCTGCTAGAATCATCTCCCGAAATAAAAGTAGTATGAAGTCCGATTAGGCGATATGCACGATCGCCGTCCTGAGCAACATCAGCGCGGCAAGGATCTGTAATATAATCATGCGGAGATGGATTGCCCAACAAACGAGCCTTAAACCAAAACTTAGTCGAACTAGTGGGCATGCCGGATGCATCAGAAAGGCGATCGGCCTGGGCTTGGGCACTGCCGGCGGCATTCCCGGGCGGGCGGCGGCCGGTGCCATCCAATCCGCCGGAATCGCCATCAGTTAATTTAATCGGAGGACTTAAAACTTTAGCTTTCCATTCGGTTTTGTTCTTCCAAACATCCCACTGCATCGAGTTCCATATAGCTTTTCGAACTAGATCAAACCGAGTGTGTGGATTTGTAAAAATAGAAATATCTAAAAATTCTTGGGGGGAAGCTGTCATTAATTATCCCCCTGAATCATGTCAAATAAATTATTTTTATCGTCCTCCGATAAAGCAACACTATGAGAAGAAGCCTTTTGTCGCAAGCCAATTAGTTTAACCAATTGCTCATTAGAACGTTGGAGGGTTTCAATGTGCTTTGCGGCGACGGGGCTAAGATACTTATTCTGTTCTGCATCAGAGGCAATTTGATTAGCAATCTCATTAAGAAATTCGCGAGCCATTTTTCGATCACTGCGAATATTATCGAGGGCTTCGTTGACTAGCGATTCTAGATTTTGTTTCTTCATAAGGCTCCGTTTTCCCATTCCTCTTTAAAAGTAAAATACTTTTTTCTGAATTTCTTTAGAGAATTAACAATTTGCTTAGTGTTAAGGCCTGTAATTTCTCTTAGGTATAAATAAATAGCCTTCTTGTTAAAAATATCGATGTCTTCACGAGATTCAAACAGAATGATAATCGCTTTATATACTTTTAAATCATTCTCCTTCATTTGGGTCGCATCCCATGATTTCAGTTCGGTATAAAAGGACGTCCAAAATTCTTCTTCTTCGCGATTAGATAAATAGGAGTCAGAGGTAGATAAATATTCTTCTTCATATGATTTAGAAATATTCTGGTAATCTACTTCTCGTCTATTACGTTTTTGTTGTCTCTTGACTTTATGAATAAACCAATTTTTAGTGATCACAGAGAAATACGAAAAGGCTTTGGAGCCCTTTGAGGGATCATACTTATCTAAAATTGTCATTAACCAAATTTTACATTCGTCGCGAAGTGAATCGCAATTAGGCAAATTGGTAAATTTATAGGTAAATACAATCTTATCTACCATCTCATTGAAGGCAGGCTGAATCCACCTTACATAGAGTTCGGTGCGCTCACGAATGCAATTAACTTGTGTATATTTGATAATTGCATCTTCATGATCTTGTGTAAAATAATGATTCTTTTTGCTTTTACGCCGGCGGCGTGTCTTCTTCGGCGGTATCTCTTGCTTCATCTATTAGTTCTTCCTGTGCGGTTAATGAATATATGTATTCAAACGTATCCAGCTGTTCATTAAACGAAATAGCGTGCTCTAAAAGAGCCTTAAGGGTTTGATCTCCATAAAAAGATTCTAGCTCGTAAACCGAATTAACGTGATCGGCAAACGCAGTAATCATATGATGTAGATCACCAAGTTCTTCAGAAACGCTAAGTAATCGACTTACTGCTGCCCGGGCATATATAAACACCCCTACATTTATCATGAATGACACAAAAAATAGAGCAGATAAAATAATTTCAAGTCGGCTCATGGGTTTCCTTTTTCAATTTGTTTTTCTCATCATTTAAAAGTTGACGATTCGCTTCAATATATTCTTTAGTTAATTCGCCCACTTTCTTTTCTTTAGTGTGGGGCTTTTTTTTAATATGAATAGGAGAAGAGAAAACCTTAACCATTGTTCCATCTTCTGCGCAGTTTTCGCAGTTTTCATATATCTCATTGATCCCGTGAAAAATAATTATATTATTTTCACAAATATCACAACGATAATTATAACGCGGCATTAAGCCTCTTTGCTCGGTGGCGATTCACCATCCGACTCGTGTGGCATTCTTACCGTAGGAGGGTTTGTTACGATTAGTCCCTCGTCTGTTTCTTTAAGCTCCCATCCTCGCAGAATGGGCAGAATATCGAGTTCATGTAATAACGACTCTTGAAGAGCCATCATGATGGCTCCAATAGCCTGATTTGATAGTTGCATTGTATCTCCTTACCATTTAAAATTGTGTTTGTAGTATTCAACTATTTTTCCGATTTCAGTATCGAAATTCTTTTGTGGGCGCCAACTTAGGGCCCGTAATTTTTCATCGTTTAGAGCATAACGAATGTCTTGCCCTTCTCTGACATATGAAAGATCTAAATATTCATTCCAATTATTCTGCGGTGTCCCATAATAACATTCTAAGATCTTTATTACAGTATCAATATTTTTCTGTTCAAATCCGCCGGCGACATTATAAACCTCATTAATACTGCCAGATTCAATTAAAGTAGTGACGGCCGTTGCTGTATCGTACGAGTGGAGCCAATTTCTAATAGGCTCTCCTTTATTGTGAAGTTTGATCTTTTTATTTCTCATCAATAGTTTAACAGCGACAGGAATCAGCTTCTCAGGATATTGCCCAATGCCATAGTTGTTTGTTGGTCGGAGAATTACATAATTAATTCCATATGTGCGGGCCCAAGCTAAAATCAACATGTCGGCGGCCGCTTTAGACGCCGAGTAAGGATTGCTGGGCTTAAGAATATCTGTCTCAAAATGTTCACCGGCGGTAATATCTCCATAAACCTCGTCTGTACTAAAATGGAAAAAGACAGGGCGATCGCTGACATTGCTCTGTTTGTTACGAATTAGGTCAAGAAGATTTTTAACACCGGTTATATTAGAGCGAATAAAATTATCACTATCCACAATGCTATTTCCCACATGAGATTCTGCAGCAATATTTATCACATAATCACAATCCGGCAAATACGATAACGAGGCGATGTCTTCTCTCATAAATGTAAAATTTTCATGTTTGTGAAACTCATCTAGAAAATTAACGTTAGCTGCGTATGTGCACTTGTCTATACCATATACTTTCCAACCTTTTTCGAGACATTGACGGGTGACATATGAGCCAATAAGGCCCAAACATCCTGTTATAACCACTAGTTTCATTTGCTTTGTTCCAAAATATTCGTTGTAGAATACCCTTCCATTCTATCAAAGAATCTTAATTCTGTGCAATATTGCTCACCTACTACAGTTTTGCCTCTCCAATCAGAACCTATAACCATAACATCGGGGTGCAGCTGTCTTATCTCCTGCTCTAATTCTTCTCTCGAATTAAAGATCACAACTTCGTCGATATATTTAACGCACTCTAAAGCAAACTTTCTATCTTCGGCGCTATTAAAAGGTCGGCCGGGGCCCTTATCTTCTCTGACTTTCTCATCGGAATCTATTCCAACGATTAGCTGCTCGCCAAAGGATTTAGCATATTTAAACATTTCGAAGTGGCCGCGATGTAAAATGTCAAAACAGCCGTTTGTCCAAACGATCTTCATTTAAGTTTTCCCGTTAATATATCTTTAAATGTCATTGATCGTATTAACCCCTTTTTGTTGCACTACAACAGTTGCACAGCGATTAGCATATTTCAGAGATTCTCGGATATTATCAGTTTCCAGATATTTTGCTACGAGGCCGGCCATAAAAGTATCGCCGGCACCAGACAAATCTTTGATTTCTACTCTTTCAACGGGAAATATCTCTCCCTTATAATAACACCCTTTTGAACCTCGTGTGATAATTAAATTATCAATTATCGATGGTTTGTTTTGTATTGTATGAAGCGTTCTTTGGTGTTCTACTTGATTGATTTTAACAAATTTTATTTTAGAAGCCCACTCTCCTAAGAGTTTCTTGGTATCTAAAAACACAACCTCATGATGATTGGCAATAAATTCAATATCTTGTTCAGCTAGGAATCCCTTATTATAATCCGAGATTACAATGGCGTCATATGTTTCTAAAGGAAGAAGGTGTAGCTGTTCGATCCTTTGTATCTTTTCCTCACCGGAATCGATGCGAACAATCATATGATTAGTACTTTGCTCTACATAACGAACTTTTTCAACACCATCAGGGTTCGTAACCAAGGTAGAATTAACGTTTAGAGATAGCAGATTTTCATGCACATTGCCAGCCATACCTTTATTACGTTTTGTAATAGAAGGCAAAAACACTGGGACGGGCGCGTCTGGGCATAAACGATCACAAGTCCCGTATACATGCACATCAGTGCAGCTATCTCCAATTACGAGGACTCGTTTTTCCAACTGATCTCCCAGTCCTTAAACTCTGCTGCTAAACAATCAATTTTATAGTCCTTGCGGCCGCCTACAACTTCTTGTATCATATTTTTAGCAGTGTTTCTAATTCCATTTAAGCCATGGGTAAGTTCAAGATCGTTTCCATCTTTAATGCCCTTGCGATAATTAGATTCATTGTGCCAGATATGCAAATTCATCTGTGACAACACAACAATAGACCTGATTAAATCTGCATCAATTGCGTCGGACTCAGGAAGAAGGATATCAATATCATGACATATGTCAGCTATTTCTTGAGCATATTCTGTTTTGTGTTCAGGTATAAATACCTCTTTTAATTGGGCGATCGATAATCTATCTATCAACTCCGATAATGTTGGTAAATATTTTCTTTGTGTCATTAATCGCCCTTTATAATTCGATGACTATCGCTATCAAAATGTTCAGTAGAAAATTCAAACAATTCAGAATCTTCTAGCGCTACCATTTGATGACGCAAGCCGATTGGAACATGAAATTTCTCACCCGAATTTAAGACAATTTGGTTAGCCTCTTTTATGTCATCATTCATAGAATAATATATCATCATCTTACCAGATTGTAGATAGAATACTTCATCTTTGATCTTGTGAAAGTGCCAGGAACAACGCTTCCCTTTGTTAAAAAACAAAAGCTTGCCGCAGTACTCGGGACAATTTACAATCCAGCGCTCCCAGCCCCAGCCCTTCGGAACGTGTTTTATGGGTAACGGCTGCTTCTTTTTACTCATGAACCTCTCTCATCTGTTCAAAAAACGCCTTATCGTGCATTCCTTTATCATCTATATAGATACTACCTGCGGGCTTACCTAGGAAAAGTTGATGATATCTAATGCCCCATTGTTTAAGTTGATTAGCTGTAAACTCATAAAACATTTCTTTAGCTTTATCCGCATCATTTTCAAATCTTCCCATACCGCGCGCGGTTTGGAAAATGATTGTGTTTCCCTCGTCGTAAAGCTTATTAACGACCTTTACTCTCTCGGGAATCGGGCGAGAATTCTCATAATTGGAATCAGAAAATTCATCCTTTTCGCAGATTGTGCCGTCGATGTCAAATACATAAATCATTTTAATAGTTCGCGTACCATGGTGAATCTATTATAGCATAAGCTTTAATAAGTTGTTTAATTCCGTCATCAAGATCATATTGACATTTAAACCCTTTTGAGTAAAATTTCTCGCTACTAACAATATAATCACGAATATCGGGATCGGAATTAAATTCTGCCTTTATAATCTCAACGGGAATGTGTTTTTGTATAGTTTGTGCAAGCTGTAGTTTATTCATATTGATAGCATCATTGCCTACATTATAAGTTTCGTTTTTACATATATCCCAATTGTCGAGCACAAATTTAAACGCACGACAAACATCGGCTAAATGTACATAATTTCTCATAAATTCACACTCATAAAGAACCAGTACTCGATCTTTAATTGCTTTTAAAACAAAGTTATTAACAAGCAAATCAGTTCGCATGCGAGAGCCAGGACCAAATACCGTAGCTAATCTAAATGTCACGTGGTTGTCTACATTTCTATAGTCGGCTTCTGCTGCGACTTTGGTTTTTCCATACAAGGAAACAGGGTTTAAAGGCGATTCTTCAGTACATACAGAGCCGTCTAGACTTACTCCGTATCCCGAGTTAGTGCAGGGGTATATTACTATTTGATCTTTTGATTTATTTTGAGCTATCCATGTATTTGCGTCTTGATTTATTTCTTGGGCTGCTCGTGGATCTCTATCGCAGAGTGGGAACCCTACTAAGGCCGCTAACGGAATAATTACATCGTGTGATTTGACGAGCTGTTCGAGCAAGTTTAAGTCACGTACATCGCCTTTTACAAAATTGAACTTTTCATTTTGAGTATATCTCAATAAAGTTGTATGATCATACATCATATTATCAACAACGGTAACATGGTGATCGTTGATAAGATAGTGAACTAACTCACTTCCAATATAGCCTGCTCCTCCAGTAATTAAAATATTCATTCTTTATTTATCCAGTAATAGGGGGGTAAAAAGTCTACGTCATACGCGTTTTTAAGTCGCCTTAAGGCGCCCTTAACAGGATCATCAATAGGTATCTGTAGATTGTAAAAAGGTGCCTGTAGCCCTTTTATGGGATTGTGCGCAGGATAATCAAAGACCTGAAAATCTAGGCCGCAGGACCAATTTATATATGCAATCTCATCAGCAAGGAGATAGTGTGAATAATGCTTATGATCAGTGGTGTTGGTCTTTTTATGTAATTCTTCTTTATCATGGCGAATTCCATGATAGTTTAAAAAATCACTTACTTGGTTTCCATAATCTTCAAACTTGAGGCACCGTGGCCAGTGAATTAGTTCACTATATAGATCAAAGGAACTCCTGCCGACAGTTTGACTCCACAGCGATATATTAGGATAAACCTTTAAACTGTGCAAGTCGTGGCGGCCGCCAGTCGTTACTTGTTTCTTCACACAAAAATGAAAATGACTATGGGGCCATATATTAAACGGAGGACCCTCCGGATCAACAAGCATCCTTCGAAAAATTTCTCTATCAAATTTATTATTATTCTGATGAAAGTGCATAGATAAAATTTTATCATAGGGATTTCGATTGATGATGAAAAATGTATAGCCGTCTAGGGCACGTGCTCCATAATATGTGATATAATCCACAATCCGAGCGTGAAAGTTACTAGGCTCATGAAAAGGGCTGAATACTTTATTTGCCTCCTCATCGCAATAGGGTCTAAGAAATTTGCTTAAAGTCTTGCCTCCAGTTTTGGGCACATGAATAAAAACCAATTTTTTTTCATGTGATATCATGCTTTTACGATCACATAGCTGCGCTGGTCTCCGTCATATTCATCGGCATCGCCGGTGTGAGATTCCACAGCATTTCCCACAACCCCAGTCAAGTGAGCCTTTAAATTTCTCTCTTTACAAAATTCATCTACAGCTTTAACCACACCGGGCCAATCACTTTTATTATAATCGTGGCCACACAAGAGCTTTCCCGTTGCCACTTTAGGATACCAAGCTTCGAGATCGGTCTTAACAGACTCATAATCGTGTAATCCATCGATGTATACAAAATCTAAAGATTCATCCTCATAATCTTCGCTAGCGTTGGGACTCAAGGCCTTGATCATTTGGCATCTATTATTCTTAATATGAGAATCCAGCAAAGTAGCGCAAAACTCATACGCCTCGTCCCAATGAGAACATAATTCTGCATTTTCTTCCCACGGATCAATACAGTCTAAAATCATCTGTGTATTATCTAAGATGTATTTTGCATACCATCCCAGGCGTACACCTACTTCTACTCCGCGTTCGAATTTTTCATTATTTAAGGATTCAACCAACGTTCTTCTGTTGGCTAAATTAATACTTACTTGTTCAGGCATTTTTGTTCGTTCTCCCTATACCATTTAATCGTCTTCATTATGCCATCTTCTAAGGATGTCATAGTGTTGTTAGTTGTCCATCCAAATTTTTCTTTAGCTAGACTAATATCTAACACTTTACGCTTTACACCTACAAAGCGATTTGTGTTATAAAAAATTTCTCCTTGAAACCCTGAGAGGTCTTTAATGCTCTCGGCCAAATCTCGTATGGTGGTTTCGATTCCTGTTCCAATGTTAATCAAATCACCTTCATATTGCGACGTCATCATTAGGCCATCAATCTGATCGTCAATATAAATTAACTCTCTCGTCTGAGTTCCGTCGCCCCATACTTCTACTTGGGGGGCGCCTGTTGCTACGGCATCACAGAACTTTTGCACCAATGCAGAAACAACATGACTGCGAGATATATCGAACTCATCGTGTGGCCCATACAATGTGGCAAAAACCACAGTCGTTCCTTTAAGTCCGTATTGTTTCTTATAGGCCTTAATGCCTTGTTGCATCGCACACTTAGTTAGACCATAGATTTCTACCGAAGGATGTAGGGGGCCTGTAAAATAATCGTCTTCTGACAAAACAGGAAGATTTCCCGGATATGAGCACGTGCTTCCTAAACCGACAAATCGAGCCTGGGGTTGATGTCTCTTCCATAATTCCAATGCATTAGTATGGATTAAGTTGTTCTTGAAAAACTGATCGGCGGGGTACTTGAGAGTAAAGTCGCCGGCGCCTTGAAAGGCGGCACCATGAATAATTAAATCGTATTTCTTTAAGGTGAATAATTCTTCGGCTTTATCCCACTGAGTAAGATCATAATTTCTACCCGTAGCAGTCACGTTAATGTCGCGAGATTCTAAATAAGGAACAATGTTTTTTCCTAGAAATCCAGTACCTCCCGTAATTAAGACATTTTTATATTCAATCATAATATTTCTAACCCCTCTTTGATACGTTGAAAAATATATTTAGTATTGTAATAGTTTACCACTTTATCATATGCGTTGTCAATAATTTGTTGATAATTTTGATAATCATTAGAAATTTGTGTGATTTTTTTATTTAGATCTTCACAATCTTCAAAATAAATAAAGTCTTCATCTGGCTTAAACCAGTGTTCGATCACATTCCACGGATCTTTTTTAACCAAAAGCAAGCTTCTGCATAGTGCTGATTCAACAGTGCGACTTTTTAATTGAGGCAATAGGCCACTGTCTAGATGTGAAAATGCCTCATTACTTTCCCATTGTGGCACTTGGCGTACATTTTCAATCTGTTCTGGATTTAAATATAAATTATTCTGAATAACCGACATTTTAGTCTTAGCTAAAATCTTCCATTTTTCTATGTTTAAAACGTTGGTGTGGGTAGCCAAGTGATCGGCTGTATGTATTCTGTTATATTCGGGAATCGTAGTAAAAACATGCTTGTGTTTGGCCATAATATTAATATAATCAGCTATCTCATTATGATGTATTAGGCCGGCATATGCAACATCATGAGTCTTTTCATAATCTTCAATATTATTATAAGCTAAATTATGCATATAAGGCATTGCTATCATCTTAGTGCCGAGCTTTAATTCATTAATCCATTTAGCTGTATAAGGACAAATAGTATAAACCTCAGTGAAGATAGTTTGCTGCTCGATCGGTGAAAGACCGATGCGATTATTACCCCCATATAATGTACAAGGATGTTCTAAGTTTATATAAACTGTTCGATTAAAATGAGGAAGAACCTTAATAATATCTGGCTCCTCGGTGCACGGAATACCTATCAATAACAAATCATCCGTCTTTACGGTGGATTTAAATTGATCAAAATTTAATTTTGAATTAATATCGTCCGGATACCAGCCATGCGCCAAAGTAACAACATTCATTTTTTCATTTGTATTTGTTGGTGAATCCAACTATAAGTGTGGAACATTCCAACTACTAAGGGCTGGGAGACTACCCATCCCACCTTTTCTTTATATAACTTGTTATCAGAATTTCTACCGCGAACACCGGTGGGGCCAGGGATGTGATTCTTGTGAATGGTTTTGTCTGCAATACCCGCGATCATATCGATAAATTCATTAATACTAACCATCTCTTCAGAGCCAATATTAACTGGGCCAGTAAAGTCTGATTGCATTAGACGATAAGTGGCCTCAATACATTCATCAATATATAAAAATGAGCGAGTCTGGGTTCCATCGCCCCACACATCGATAGTGCCTCCGTCTTCGCAATAGGCAATCTTGCGGGCTAGGGCGGCGGGGGCCTTTTCGCGGCCGCCATCCCACGTACCATAAGGCCCAAAAATGTTATGATATCGAGCTATTCTAACTTCTAGACCATAATTCTTCATAAAAGCCATAAACATGCGTTCAGAAAAAAGCTTTTCCCAGCCATATTCTGAATCGGGCGCTGCTGGGTAAGCTGAATCTTCCGAACAGTTAGGATTATCAGGATCCAGCTGATTACGTTCGGGGTACATACACGCCGATGAAGAGTAGAAAACGCGTTTAGTCTTTTTAGCTGCAGCTTCGTATGCAACATTTAAATTAATCATAGCTGAATTGTGCATAATATCAGCATCGTTTTCGCCAGTAAAGATAAAGCCGGCGCCACCCATATCGGCAGCTAATTGATAAATTTCATCCATATCATAATTAATTACCTGTTCTACAATACGAGGATCACGTAAGTCTCCAATAATAAATTCATCGGCGGCAGCTGCTACATCGTGAAATTCATTATGTTTCAGATCTACCCCTCTTACCCAATATCCTTTTTCTTTCAAGTATTTTACTAGGTGACCCCCAATAAAACCACCAGCACCACAAACTAATGCTCTTTTCATTCTTTTCTTTCCTTATAGGTGAATAAATCACCATGTATTTTTTTTATTTCATCAATCACCGATGATCGCTCATTCAGAATAACTTCATAGCCTTCCTCTGTTAATCTTTGAGCAAATAGAAGCTGTTGAGATTCCACTAACATTGTAGATTCCGGCTTATATGTGACATAATCAAATTCGACCGGCTCTTTGACGTCGTTTTTAAGTTTAAATAGGTTTACTTGATAATCTAAATGTTGTTTATTGCTTTCGTCAGAAGCCTTGCTAATTAGGGCCTCGATGCCCACATCACCAGCGAACAACGCTAGGGCGCGGTTGTCACGCGGAAAACAAGGTCCGCCATATCCGTAACCATAGCCGAGATATTTCTGGCCGATACGTGTATCAGAGCCAATGGCCTTAAGAATAGGGGCCGGTCGAACACCTGAATAGTTTGCAATATCTCCCACCATATTTGCAAAAGCAATCTTGGTTGTCAAAAAGCAATTTAAGCTAATCTTACAAATTTCTGCCTCTGTGCGGGCCATTCTATGAAAAGAAGGAGAGCTATCTGTCATTTTCTCATACATTTCTTGAATCGCCGAACCAACTGTCTCGTCGCTTTCACCAATCAATACCGTATCCGGAAAAGCCTGATCGCGCAGGATAGTACCTTGCGCAATGAACTCAGGATTATAGCTAACCGTGTAACCTAAATCTTTAAGACGCTCATAGGCCGTATCACAATATCCCGGCATCGTCGTACAACATATAATAAAATGCTTCTGTTGGACCGGGCCGAGAGCTTGTAGCTTCTCTATCACAGAATCTATTTGAGAGTGATCGTAACGGCCACTAGGAAGAGATGGCGTAGCGACTACCACATATAAATAATCCGAAAATTCTACTGCCTCTTGAAGATCTACTGTGGCTCTAAGGTTAGTGCATTCCTGTAGGTATTCTTCAACATTGTGCTCGTCGCTTTGAAGCGTTCTGTCGTTTACGGCCGAAACGTAGTCAGGGAATATATCCACTCCTAAAACATCATATCCGGCTCGCTCTAATGTTAGAGCGAAACAAAGTCCTAATTTTCCAATTCCTATTACTGATACTTTTTGCATTTATCCCTCACTTAATTTAAAAACAGGTATCGATACCATCTTATGTTTATTCTTGCGATGAAAAGTATTATATATCTTTATTACCTCTTTTTCTCGCTCTGTTTGAGGCTCACCAGAAGCTTGCATGGCCCACTCCAACTCTTCGTATGAAGCCCCAATCTGTTCTTCATCTGAACGAGAGTCTTCCCACAAGCCATCAGTCGGCGTAGCCTTAATAATGTCTTCGGGAATTTCCAGCAATCGAGCCAACGATCTGACCTGAGTTTTTGTAAAGTCTGCAATTGGGCTAATGTCTACGCCGCCATCGCCATATTTAGTAAAAAAGCCAACTCCAAAATCTTCTACTTTGTTGCCTGTTCCTACTACCATTCCGTCGTGGGCCGCTGCAACATAATATAAGCACATCATCCGCATGCGGGATTTAGAATTGGCGGTGGCCAGATCATTAGAAAAGTTGAATGCATTCATAGTACTTTCAAATTTATTATAAGCCTCGGTAAGATCAATACAATGCTTACTTACATTTCCATATCTGCTTGTTAGCCAGTCACACTGAAGTGTTGAAAGATTAGTATTCTCTGGTTTAGAGTTAATAGGCAAGTTTAGAACGCGGGTAGGCAATTCCGTTGAGGCACAGAGGGCCGAAACAACAGCCGAATCAATTCCTCCCGATACCCCTACTACTAAAGTCTTAATATTGTTATTGGCAGCGTACTGCTTAATCCAGTCGACTACTTTCTTTTTGATTACTAAATTCATTAAATTATTCTCCAGGAAGGGGGATAAAATCCGTTGTGCGCTCTCCCATCATCAGGAACACTGTATCCTTTAGGGGCTATAACAATTTTATCCGGGTTTTTGTTTAAAAGAGCAGCCCACCATCCAAAAGACGTCATATGGCAAGTGATATTATGATGACACATACTCATCAGAGAAAAATCTATAAGATCTTTGTTGTTTTCCGCATAATACACATTTTCACCATTAAAGTTTTTTTTGCACCACTCAATATCACTTAAATTACTAGATCCTATTTTTCTTGATCCTCCCGAAAATACAAGATACTTTACGTTTTTATCTTTAAATGTTTCTAGAGCTTTAAAAAAATATCTCCCATAATAACTGTTTGGAGTCAAGATATCTCCCTCTCCATAAAAATTAGAGTAAGCGGGATTTGTGCCATCGGTATTGTCTCCTCGGCGCATATGAATACTAACAATTTTCGCATCGCTGTTTGCATCATCAATAATCGACTGCCGGCAGTCCTTCGCGGTATCTTTTATATTATCACATAATTCGAATTCTTTTTTAATTTGTTTTTCATAATCTTTAAAATATTGATAATTTTGAAAAAATCCATATAAGTCAATATTATCCGAAATACTAAAAATATCAGGATAAAATTCACTGACATCTTCTTCTATTACTCGACGAGTAATTTGCGCATAATCCGATGGTGTTAGATAATCACACTCTAAATTAAACTGATCTAATAAGCAGTCTTGTCCTTGCCAATGCATTGTGCTGGGATTTGGAATCTTAACGTCGTAATTGTTTTTAATCCCTACTGACTTCAAGACAGCATATTGAAATAATTGATTGCCTAGGCGACCTAGGCGACCCAATTCGGTAAATGAAATCATTTATTAAAGGCCTTTTGGGAGCGCTTCGAATACTGCGAGATGTTGAGCCAAATTCTTATCATCTAAAAATCTTAGATTTAACAAATATACATCAAACCCATCAACCGCTACTGCCCCAAACCCATTGTCGTGCATATAGTTTTGGAACTCTTGAATAGAGTTGGAGCCTTTATAGTGATCTTTAACATTATATTCACATTTAAGAGCGACAGTTCTGTTCAGGTATTTCCCAAGACTTCTGACTACATCAAAATCTTTTCCTTGAGTATCCGTTTTAACAAACTTTATTTCTGTCAAATCTTGTAATCCCAGGGAGTCTAAAATATATTCTAGAGAAGCTACCTCTACATCCTCTCCTTTATCAAAATCTAATCCCAGTTCTGATGTAGGCTCCAAAAGACTTGAACAGCCTACGTTTCTTTCATCAGTACGATAGAAAGAAGCTGTTGTTTTTTCCGTCACATCATCTATGGCACAATTAATTAATAAAAATTGATTTTCGTTAATTGTTTGAATTTCATTGCCTTGTAATAAAATTTTAGAATCATTTAATCTTAAATAATGAAAGTTAGTCGGCTGGCGCCCAACTTTTAAAGTTTTAATGCAGTCGGGATTAGGCTCTACCGCAATTACTAGGGCGCTTTCATCTTCAAGCACCCATTTAGCGCTGTGTGGTGCGTCAATTGCCGTTCCAACATCAATATAAATATTTCTAGTTTTATCTATTGCAAGGCCTTTAATATCATTTAATTGATAAATCATTTTATAATCTCCACATTTTTAAACAAATCAAATTCCCGTAAATCCCGATAAAATGGTTCTTCTGGGATATCTTCGTTATGGTCCGGATAATTTTGCATGAGCATTAATCCGCGCGCTGCTTGTTCCGGGCACATATATGCATTGTATCCGTTAATCTGGATATTATCTTCATGATAGGGAACGGTGCTGCGGCCTTCATATCTTCCTTTGCGAAACCACTGTGCTGCCAAACGATCATCCGTCAAGATCATACCGCCTTTGCCAATCTTGAGGTGCTTTTTGATATGAAAAGAAAGACACATAAAAGTGCGGGGAAGGTACATTCCAGATGTAAGGCGCTTCGCCGCATCATACAAGGGATAGGGCTTAAGTTGATAAATGCCTTTCCATCGAATATCTTCAAATTTCAGTGTTCCGCCCGCATGCATAATCGACTGCGGTACAGAAAGATAAGTCCTACACGGAATTGTAACCTCCGTCACTTTAAGATATTCACAGCATAATAATAAAGCATCCGTGCAATTATCCGTAGATACCGCATAGGGTGCGCCTGTGTAGTCGGCTATTGTTTCTTCAAACATTGTGACTATTTTATAGGGATTGTGTCTCATATTTTCTAAAACACTCTTTGGTTATCTCACAATTAGGATATCCTGTGAACGTATAATTGAAATTCACTATATCATCGTAATAATATTCAAAAATGGTATAAATCTCATCAAAATTCGCATACATTTTAGTGTACCGTTGATCGCTGTTCGCCGATACTCTTTCTCGATAATCACTAAAATTTTGACTAGGAGCCCAGTCGGCCGCGAACTCTAAGAAGCTCTCTGATCGGGATTCATTTAGTTTGCCAAGAATAAGGCTGATATTGTTAATATCTTCATTAATTCTTTCGAAATATCCGATATAATTCAGATGGAGAAAACCACCCTCATCGGTGGGGTGCATTCCCCATGAATTGTAAAGGGATTCATGAATTACCTGATCACATTTATCTCCTAAAGATAAATATTGAGTTTGGGTGAGTCTAAGTATCGTTGAAGAATCCGGTGCAAAAATAGGGCCCGTAAGGCTTTTTATGTTTTTAAGAAAATCTGAAAAAGTTCCTAGTCCATCAAAATCGTTTTTATGATAATGATAGATAGATGTTGCCCTGTCCCAGGGATTTCTTACAAAACTAAATTTAAAAATATTGTTAAGGGGATGCGTTTTTTGAGACAAAGATTTATCTCGTAATTTATTGAAGGATTGATTCAATTTATGGCAATAAGACTTATATGTTTCTTCATCCATAGAATGCTCACGATTGGCGCAAGTATAGATCCAGCCATTGTTCATATTATATAGAAAATCCTGGAGCGTTTCATGTCCCTGATCTGGTAATTGGAAATACTTTTTAATCGATGTGCCTGCGACTTTAGGAATATGAATGAACACAACCGGTACATCATTAATAACACTAAATGGCATTTTCTCTCTCCAATAAATAATACTTCTTCTTAAATCCGCATTTTTCAAACAATTTCAAACTCGCATCATTATCAAGTTTGACTTTAGCATATGCGTTTGGGTGCATAGTCATTATCTGATTAATCA
>Ga0080013_1000585_pt1 | contig 51425 bp, 87 predicted proteins | sample ETNvirenome_6_85_FD_69236 | JGI IMG/M metagenome (GOLD analysis project Ga0080013, IMG submission 69236) | Marine viral communities from the Pacific Ocean - ETNP_6_85 (SPADES assembly) (version 2) | ecosystem: Environmental > Aquatic > Marine > Oceanic | place: Pacific Ocean | collected 2013-06-19
AACCCGCCCTGGTCGGGCGGGCGTTGGCGAGGTACCACTTGCCCTTGGAGGACTTGACCCACGCGACCGCGCCGCCGCAGTCGCCGCACTGCTTGATCTTGTAGGACTCGGTGTTGCCCTTGACGACCGACCCGGCGGTGGCGGGCTTGCCACGGCTGTCGAGGATGGGGGTGAGTTCAGCCATTATTTGCCTTCCTTGGCGAGCAGGGTGTTGAGGCCGAACGAGAGGACCGTGATCCAGACTCGGCGGGTTTCCCGGCGGGCTGCCTCGGCGTCGAGGCGGCGGCTGAGAACGAAGCCGGGATCGGGGGTGGTCTTCGGGGTGCGGTGCATTTCCATGCCCACATCATAGGTGCCCCTATGGAGAGAGTCAACGATTCTTTTCTGGTTCACCACAAACGAATCACAAGCGTGTTATTCTGCGCCCGTCCAACCGGAGGCCACATGCCCAACACCAGGAAACTCGTCGACCTGACGATCGAAGAAACATCGGGTGTAGACCACCCGGCGCACCTTCACGAAGGGTGGCTAGTTCGCAAGAACGAAACCGCCGTCCTGGACCAAGCACTCGCCGACCTGGACGATCAAACTGAACCCGACCAAGGAACGAAGATGGACCTCGAAGCAGAAGTCACCATCGACGCTCCGGCTGACGACGTAGTCGTAGCCGACGCCGAACCGGCCACCGAGCCGGTCGAACTGGCGAAGGCCGACGACCAGGCTGAACTGGTCACGAAGGAACTGGCCGATCTCCGCAAGCAACTCGACGACGCGACGGCTGAGGCTGCCGCGTTGCGCGAGGAGCGCGAAATGGAGAAGGCCACCGAGCGAGTCACCGCGTGGCACATCCTTCCGGGTGTCGTCGCCAGCGAGTTCGCCCCGGTGCTTCGTGCCCTGCGTGCCACGTCACCTGAGGCCACCGCCGCCGTTGAGGAAATCCTCGATGGATGCGCGGAGGCTCTCGCCGAAGCCGGGGTGCTGAAGGAACTGGGCAGCGACCTGGACGACACGTCCACCGAAGCCTGGGACCAGATCCAAGGCTTGGCAAAGTCCGCTGTCGAAGGCGGCCGTGCCAGCAGCGTCCCCGAGGCCATCGGCCTGGTGGCGTCAGAGAACCCGGACCTGTACGCCAGGTACCGGCAGGAACAGGGAGTCTGACCTATGGCTTACGAAGCAATCGGCCAGGACATCGGCACCTTCACCGCTGCCGCCGACCTGTCCGCCAAGCAGTACCATTTCGTCGTCCTGGCCTCGGCCACAACGGTGAACGTGGCTACGGCGATCACGAACGCGCCCATCGGCATCCTTCAGAACAAGCCTGAAAGCGGACAGCAGGCAATCGTCCGCATCTCCGGCGTTTCGAAGGTAGTCGCTGACGGGACACTCGCCGCTGCCAACTTCATCGGGACTTCCGCTGACGCCCAGGCTGACGCGATCAGCCCAGGAACCGACACGACGGTCTACATGACCGGACAATGCATCGAGGCGGCCAGCGCCGGTGAGACAACGTCGATGATTCTCAACATCACCAACTGCCGAGCGGCATAGGGAGGACTTGACCAATGCCCCAGCCAACCTCAACAGACGTCCATGTGGACGCGGTGCTCACAAATATGAGTGTCGCGTACCAACAAGAGGCGTATGCGTTCGTCGCCAACCGGGCCTTCCCGGTGGTCAACGTCGCCAAGCAGACTGACAAGTATTTCACATACTCGCAGGCTGACTTCATGCGTGACCAGGTTCAGCGCCGAGCCGACGGAACAGAGTCCGCCGGAACCGGCTACAGCCTGTCCACGGCGTCGTACTCCTGTGACGTGTTCGCACTTCACAAGGACATCGGCGACCAGACCCGAGCGAACTCCGACAACCCGCTGAACCCGGACATGGACGCGACACGCTTCCTGTCCCAGCAGATGCTGATCCGCCAGGAGGTCCAATGGGCCGCCGACGCGTTCACCACCAGCATTTGGGGAACCGACGCCACGCCGAGTCCCTTGTGGGATGCAGCGTCGTCGACACCCATCGCGGACGTCGAAACCGCCAAGAACACGGTCCTGACCAACACCGGCTATGTGCCGAACACGATCATCATGTCCTACAAGGCCTTCTCGGCCCTGGTCGACAATGCCGACATCGTGGATCGCATAAAGTACACGTCGCAGGATTCGGTCACCGAGGAACTCCTCGCCCGCGTCTTCAACGTGGACCGTGTGCTGGTCATGGCGAGCGTCTACAACTCCGCCCAGGAGGGTGCCACCGCCTCGTATTCGCAGGTCGGTGACAAGGACGTTCTGGTGTGCTACACGCCGTCGGCTCCGGGCCTCATGGTCCCATCCGCCGGGTACACGATGAACTGGTCCGGCGTTTCCGCCGGGTTGGGCACGTCGAGCGCGATCAGCCGCTACCGGATGGACACCCTCCGGGCCGACCGCATCGAGATCGAGGCAGCGTTCGACTTCAAGATCGTGTCGTCCGCACTCGGCTACTTCCTCTCGAACGTCACCTCGTAATCAACTGACACAACCGAACCCCACCTCGGGCCGGGGGCCAAGGCTGATTGGCCTGGCTCCCGGCCTGTGTCATCTTGACTGGAGGCACACATGGCCTGGACCTACGACGGCGACCCTTCAGCCAACGCCCGCGACGCCATCCGGTTCTTGATCGGGGACACGGACACAAACGATCAACTGCTGGCGGACGCTGAGGTGGCCTGGGTCAACTCGCAAGTCACCGGCAGCGACACGGCCACGACCGGCTTGTACGACGCGGCGTACCGCTGCTGCATCACGATCGCGTCGAAGTTCTCCCGCCTGGCCGACCAGGCTGTCGGCGACATGCGGGTGTCGATGGCTCAGAAGGCGAAGGCGTACCGGGAGCAGGCTGAATCGTTGCGGGCGATCGCTGCCCGCGAAGGGTCGGTTCCGACGCCGTATGCAGGCGGCATCACGATTACCGACAAGGAAATCGACTGGGACAACTCGGACTTGGTGCGGCCTGGCTTCTTCAAGGGCCAGTTTGACGACGACCGCGAGGGCGGCGGGGAGCAACTGGCACCGCTGTTCACCGGCGCTGACTGATGGCTGCCGCGTCGCCATCGACGGTGTTCCTGACTGACCTGAAGGTGAACATGACCCCGGACACGGTCGACATTAGGTCAACGAGTTCGGTGAACTCATACGGGGAGCGCACCTACACCGGCGGGGCGACTACCTACGACGCCTACATCCGGCGCGCCAACGAAGCCGACCGCGACGTCGACGAAACCACCAAGATCGCGTGGGTGGTCTACATCCCGGATTCGTCGCTGACGCTCAACGTCGAGGACCAGATCACGCTGCCTGCACCTGTCAGCGACACCCGGCCGTTGGTGAAGGTCAAGACGATGAAAGACCCGTTGGGCCAGGTCGCGGTCGTCGCCTACGTCGGGAACAAATGACATGACGGTGCGGCTGGAAGGGTTGGAGGATCTGCGGCGGGTGTTGGCGACTGCTGACCTGAAGATCAAGGTGGCGGTCAACCGGGAGGTCGACAAGATCGCCACCGACATCGAGAACGAGTCGATGACCCTGGTGCCGTTCGACGAGGGCATCCTGGCGGGGTCGGTCACGAAGACCAAGTCGTCGACCGGCGGGTTCATCTCGCAGACCGTTGCCTACGGTGGCCCCGGCGCGCCGTATGCGCTGATCCAGCATGAGAAAGAGGATTGGTGGCATCCGCCGAAGCCACCGGGCAAGTCGAAGGTGGGCAAGAAGTCGGGGATCGGGCCGGGTATCCCCGGTCAAACCAGGGGAGCGAAGTACCTGGAGATCCCAGCCAAACGGCACCAACGCACGGTGGTTCGGCGCATGATTGCCGCCATCAACAAGGTGCTGTGATGGCAGTCCTCGCCGACCTCGGCACGTTCATGGCAGCCAACGTCACCGACACGACCCTGACGGTCGGCACCAATCTGTTCCTGGGCCGGATGCCCGACAGCCCCGACACCTGCGTCGCAATCTACGAAACCGCCGGGCAGGCACCCGTCGACGTGTTCGGGGCCGACTCGGCTCCACCGATCGAAGCCGCCGGGGTGATGTGCCACACCCGTGCCGTCGCCTACTCGGACTGTCAGGCGTTGGCCGTGGACATAATGAAGACGCTGTCCAAGGTGATCAACGAGTCGCTTTCAGGCACCGCCTACTACAAGGTGGAACCCACCCAGTCGCCGTTCGCGTTTGAGCGTGACGACCAGGACCGAATGCTGTTCTCCTGCAACTTCACGGCGGTCAAGGCGCTGTGAGATGGCCGACCCGTACAGCGAGTCACGCCGCCCGGTAACGCGGCGGACCCTGTTTCGCGTCCGGTGTGCCGCCCCCAACGCAGGCGACGTCGAGGAGTTCCCCGAACTCGCTGATCGGACGTGTGACAGGCTCCTGGCTGAACTGGTGTCCACCCCGTTTCGGATTCGGTGCCCACGGTGCAAGCGGATGAACGTCGCCGGGGTCGACGGCCAACATTCGGTGGAGGCCGACCCAGCCTGAACGAAAAACGCCCGTGGGGGCGTTGTGGGGCTGTTTGTGGGTGGTTAGCCCCAAATGGGCCTTGGTGGCCGTAGGAAGGCTAATACGGGCGTCTGGTGGCCGATTAGTCGCCGGTGGCTACTCAGAACAGCGGATTGTCGTGGTTCAGAAGGTCGCTGGACGCTTCCGGGTCGTACTCCAGCAGCAGGGTGATGACTCCCTGCTCGCTGACGCAGCCCTGGTCCACCATCTGCCGCAGTTCCGCCATGACCCGGTTCCACCTCTGCTTGTACGTTGCGTTGCGTGGCGTCGCCTCCAGTAGTAGCCGCTTCTGGTCCGATGTGTGCATCGAGTAGGCGACCCCGGCGGCGATGTACGGATGGGAACCTTCGCGGACAGCGGCCTTCTTGACGACACGCCCCCATGATTCGTTCTCGACCCAGCCGTCGAGTTCCATGTTGCGGATGGCTGCCGAAACCGTCTGGTGCCGCCAGCCTGTCAAATCCTCGATCTCACGCGACGTGCGACCGGCCTGCCCGGAACGCAGGATGAGGCGCAGCACCTCAGCCTGGATGGTCCCGGCACGCTCCGACTCGAACCCTGCATGGGCGATCGACGTGTCGGAACCTTTCACGAACCCGGTGGTGCCCGCGTACTCCAACGACGGCTGGTCCTGGTCACTCATCGGATGCCTCCTGGTTGTCAATCGCCGGGCTGAACGTGGGTGGGAACTCCCATTCGGTGACGTCGGCGATGGCTTCGACTTCAGCCAGGTGCAACGGCACCTCGTCGATGTCCAACACCAGGATGCCGGTGCCGCCGATGTACGGCGTTTCGACCGCTCCGAGGGTGGTCAGTACCGCAGGCATCAGTTCGAGGTTGTCGGGGTCGCCGTAGTCGTCGGATGCGACCACCAGGGTGATGCGCCGGTAGATCATGCTCACGACGCCACCTTCGTCAGATGCGATGCTTGGAGCCGAACGAGGACGCCGTCGCGGTCCTCGTTGCCCAGTTGCGACGTGCAGCCCGCGCCGAACATCTTGATTGGGAAGTCGGCTTCGAGCGCCACGATCTCGTCGTAGAGGCCGCAGGCGTACTCGCCCGGTTGTTGGCCTTCGAGGTGGACGCATTGGTGCGCCTTCTCGTCCCAGGTTCCCCATCCACAGGCCGACTGCTTGCAGCAGTAGCCGGATCGCACGCACTTGCCCTCCCTCACGACGCCACCTTCAGTCGCGCCTGGTAGGCGGCGGCATACATTTCGCCCCACACCTCACGCGCCGTGCGGAAGTACCGACCGGGCCACCCGAACGGCCAACCAGGAATGTTGTTGCCGACCTGGCCTCGACCTTCGTTCCATTCCATCACCAGGGTGTAGCGGTACGGGTAGTCGCCGCCCCGGTCGTGGACTGCGACACGGAACGTGCCGTCGGCGTCCTCGCCGGTCCAGCCCGGCACCGACTCGCGGAGTCGGGCCAGGTCGGCTTCGAGGTGCTTGCAGGTGTAGCGGCTCACGACGATGCCAGCCTTTCAACGGCATCCAGGGACACTTCCGGGCGGTCCAACGCCAGCCGGATTGCGTCGGCCACATGACGCTGTCGCTCGTCGTCCAGCCCCTTCCCGAACTTCTCTGCCACGTACCCGTTGGTCAGGTACCCGCTGCGGGCCATGACGTAAGTCCGGGCCACACCGTCCGGCAGGCTCCGGTCGCCCGGCACCCACACCGACACCAGGGCGTAGTCGTCAACGTCGCCGCCGCCCTCGAAACCGCTGTACGGCAACGGCGATACGGCGACGACGTAGCGCCATCCGTCGCCGGGTTGGTGGTCGATGGTGTTGTTCACGATGTTGCCTCCTGGTTGATTGACTCGTCTTCGATGCGTCGTTGGGCTTCGGCGAACCGGCACCGGCAGGAGCAGTCCAGTCGGCCTTCGTCGTCGTAGCAGATCGCCTTGTGCGTCTCCATTAGCCGACCTCCTGTTTCCTGAAACACGGCTCGCACAGGTACTCGTCGTCCCAGCCTGTGAACCCTCCCGCCGCTCCGTGGCAGTGGGCACATCGGAAGGCGTGTGGGGCGGTCCAGTAGTCGGCGTGGTCTGCGGCACGCTCGACGGCTTCGGTCATCTCCAGGTCGGTGTCGTTCATCGGTCAGCCACCTTCAGGTCGATCACCTGGAAGTTGAGATCGTCGACGCATGGCTGACAATACTTGCCGCCCCACCCGCCCGGTATCGGGTCGATGGCGTACACCGTCGCCTCGCTGCCGCACCGCTGTTCGCAGGCGCTCATCGGAGCAGCCCGATTTGGTACAGACCGGACCCGGCAGCCGCCACCGCTTCGGCCTGCCACCCTGCGACCGCTTTCTTCGGCATGATCTCGGTGAGTTGCAGGTTCGAGATCGACTGCGACGCCCCGCCGCGCCCGTTGTCCAGCGACGTGCGGATGATGCCGTGGCCGTCCACCCATAGGGCCAGGACCAGCATGGCCGGGAACCCGACGGGCTGGAGCCGGGTAGAGGCGGCGGTGGCTGCATCGTTGCGGCCAAGCCGAATCTCGATGGGTTCGGCGACCCGCATCTCATCCAGGCGGGCGGCGGTGTCGTCGAGTGTGGTGGCGGTCATTGGTAGTCCTCCTCGTTTTGCCAATCGTAGGGGCTAGGGGCGTCATGGTTTGGGCTATCTGCCACACCCCGCAGCCACCAGCCGAGCGCGACCAGCAGGCCAGGGGCCAGGACCAGTTGCCACAACGGGTTGACCATCCACAGCAGCGCAATCATGCGACACCCCGAACTAGCGGGTCTTCGTAGAACCCGTCGATGAACTCGTCGGCGGAGTAGTCCCGGTCCTGGTAGGTGACGGTGAGCATCCGGCTCGGTGCAGGCCAACCCGCCTCATCAGCACCAACCGGCTTCCACCAGACATGCGGGATGGGCCACTCGTTGTCGCCCACGGCACCAAGGCAGACGCCGAACCCGGTGTTGCTGTGGTCGTCGCCGATCAACTCCTGAAAGATGATCCGGGACAGGTACTCGGGGTCGCCGGTTCGGTCGTAGCCGCGCTTCAACGCGGACGCCAACACGGTCGCCACCTCGGAGCCGCCCCAATGCGTGTACAGGAACGCGGTTGCTTCCTGGCGGCTGCCGTCTGCGACCTGGTAGGTCTGTGTGATCTGAATGTTGCCGCGGTCACCCATTGGGTGCTTCCTTTCGTTGGGGGCTGTCAGCCTGGGCCGTGTCGAGTCGGGCCAGGGCGTGCAGCCTGTGGTATCGGATGATGGTGTGGTGGTCGTTTGTTTCGCCGACCAGCGGAAGGCCGAGGCGCAGAAGGTCGCGGTGGACCGCCCTTCGCATCTGCCGCAACAGGTTGCTGTACCGGGCTTCGGTGACGCCTGGCGGGCAGCCACCTAGGTCGCGCAGGTAGTGCCGCCACTCATGTGCCCAGAAGTAGGCGTGGCCCCGGTAGTCGGCGGTGCCGATCCGGGCGTCGTCGGCGTCGAGGTACTGGAACTGGTTCGTCCTCATCACGGAGCCACCAGTTCTTCCCAGGTGTCTTCTTCAGGGATGAGGCCAAGGGTCGATCCGTCGTCCCATTTGACGTGGATGGTGCCGAGCATGTCTACGCCTCGGATGGTGCCGAGGGTGCCGGGTTGGAGCCGGGTGTGGGGGTCGGCTACGTGGACCAGGCGGATCCGGGTGCCGGAAACGACAATCATCGGTCAACCCTCCAGGTTCTCGAAGTAGCGGACATGGCGTCGGGCCTCGACCAGCGTGAACTGCTCGCCTGCGTAGGTGGCGACGGTGCCGCAGACCGAGCAGTCGATCCGATAGGCACCCGTGTGGTAGGTCGTTTCCGGCTCGGCCGGGGTGACGGTGGTGGCGTGGGTCGTGGTCATCGGTGCATCCCTTCTCGCCTTTCGGCTTCTAGTTCGTCGTCGTACAGAATGTCTGTGTCCAGGAGGCAGATGTCGCAGACATCCCAGTACCCGGCATCAGCGCCGTCCTTGATCTGGTTCTCGCAGTCAAGGTCGATCAGCGTGTCGCACCGCTCGCACTCGCGGCAGCAGCAAAGAACGCAGGTATCACCCAGCCGCATGTCGGGTTCGACGCCCAGTTCTGTGGAGGTGCAAGGGTCGCAGCAACAGGTCGTGGTTTCAATCATGGATCAGCCCTCCAGGTTCCATAAACGCGAGAGCGTTTCATCGGATTCGATCAGCGCCCACGGGTCGCTCACCGACCAGAGTTCCAGCCGGCGCTGTTCCATGCTCGACCCAAAGGAACCGGGCCAGATGTCGTCGGCCTCGTCATCCAGGTGGAAAGCGCATCCGTGTTCGGCGATGGTTCGCAACCATCGGACAGCGTCACCCTTTGTGGCGATGGGCCGGGCGCAGGCGTCCTCCAGGAGGCAATCCTCGCATCGGCAATCCTCACCGGGGCCGGGGTTGGTCATGGTCTCGCTCATCGGCCAGTCCTTTCTTCCAGCCAGCAACGAAAGTCCAGCCAGAGGAAGACGAGCCTCTCCCGATGGGTCAGGGGAGTCGCTGGGACGCCCCACGGGTTGGGACCGAAGATGGTGTGGTGCTCGCTCATTGGTCAGACCAGCCCTTCGATCAGGAACGCCGCCCAGTCGGCCACGAAGGCCGCATGGTCGGGATCGTTCTTGTTGATGCTGCCGTCACCCTCACCGAAGTGAACGTCCTGGTAGCAGGACTTGCACATCAGGCCGCCGTCGTCGCCGAAGGTTGAATACGCGCCGCAGCAGGTCGTCAGCAAAGTGCCGTCGTCGCCGTAGCGGGGCTGGGGTGTCGTGGTAGTCATGCCTGCACCTGCTGCTCTAGTGCTTCCATCGGAGCCGCGATGAAGGTGCCTGCGGGGAACTCGTCGCCGTTGATGACCTCGACCTCGCACTTCGTCTGGTTGATCTTGACGAGGCGCACCTGGTAGGGCGTGCCGCCATCGGCGGGGGTGCAGAGCAGCGTGTCGCCGAGCCGTGCTCCGCGGAGCCGGCGCTGACCGATGTTCTTCTGCGCCTGCTTCGCCCAGCGGGCGATGTTGTAGCACTCATTGGAGTCGAAGTCGCCGCGCTTGAACGCCTGACGGACGTCTTCGAGTGTAAGGGTGGTTTCCATGATGATGGGCCTTTCGGTAGTTGGTGTTGCTTCCATCACCAATCATCATAGGTGCCCCAATGGAAGAATGCAAGTCATGTGTCCATCAGCAAGCACAAGCCGCCAGGATGGACTAGAGTGCGGCCACCAAAGTGACCAGAGTGTCCGGGTGCCCTAGTGGCCGGTACCACGGCTGCGCTGCGCCCGGATAAGGAGGCAAGCCATGCCGAAGTACCTAGTGACCGGCGGCGAAGACGGCCAGTCCGGCATCAACCTCAACGGCAAACGCTACGAACCAGGCGACGTCGTCGACATCGCCAAGCCGAAAGGGCTGTGGCTGATCGACGAGGGCTATCTGACCCTGACGTCGAAAGCCAAGGTTGCTGCTGCCCCGACCGACGATGGAGGTGAGTGATGCCTACGTTCGTGCACGGCAAGGGAACCGCTGTCTACCTCGACGAGTTCATAATGACCGACTATTTCAACAGCGCCGACGTGGCATTGACGAACGACACGGCAGAGGTAACGGCCTACTCGGCCACCAGTAAGTCGTACCTGCTGGGCCTCGCCGACGGCACCTTGTCCATGTCGGGCATGTGGACCGCCGACACCGACGGCTCCGACGAGGAACTCCACGCCATCCTCGGTTCAGCATCGGCGGCGAACATCACGGTCGCCCAGGCTGGCGGCACGATCGGCAACCGGGCAACCATCGCCAGGTGCGACGAGGTCAACTATTCCATCAGCAACCCGGTCGCTGACGTTTCGACGGTCACCGCCGACTTCCAGGGCACCAGCACTTCCGGCGCACTCGGGGCGATGACCTACGGGGTGACGGCGGGCGTTCAGTTGTCCACGGGAGCGTCGATCGACTACAACGCGCTAGGGAACCTGGCCGGGGTGGACGCCCCACTCGCTGCCTCGTCGTCGGCAGGCGGAGCCGGATTGCTGCACGTCCCGACGAACAGCATCAGCGGCGGAACGACGACAATCAAGATTCAGCATGACTCGGCATCGGACTTTTCGTCGGCTGCCGACCTCATCTCATTCACCGCTGTCGGGGCTTCGACCAAGACATCGGAGATGGTGGTGTGCTCAGGCACCGTGAACCGGTACGTCAGGGCAACCGCCAGCACAGCAGGCTCCTCAGGGAGCATCACATTCATGGTTACTTTCGCACGGTTCTAGGAGGACCAAATGCCAACCTTTGTTCACGGAAAAAGCACCGACTTCGAGTTGGACGACACCGGGGGCACATCCCGGTCACTCGCCAACACCCTGACCTCGGTCGACTTCCCCGAAACCATCGACACAGGGGAGGTAACGGCATTTGGGGCCACCTCGAAGGCGTACCTGGTCGGATTGCGTGACGCCACAATCTCGGTAAGTGGCCTGTGGGATGCAACGATCGACGGCTACATCATCGGCACCGAACCAGCCACCAGGACGTTCATCTTCGGCCCGGCCGGTTCGACCGGAGGCAACGTCAAATACACCGGCGAGTGCATCCTGACTTCGTACTCGATCTCGAACCCGGTCGCAGATGTCGTCACCTACAGCCTGGACCTTCAGGTCACCGGGGATGTGACGCGAACCACCTACTGAACCTGACCAACAACACAAGGAGTGACCATAGTGTCCATCAGGGAAACCATCCAGGCTGCCGACGACGGCAGCGCCACCGCCTACGACATCCCCGAATGGGATGTCACGGTCGAAATCCGGTCGATGACCGCCCGGTCGCGTGCCCAGTTTGTTGCCGAGTTGTCATCTGACGACGGCACCATCGGCGGCCTGACCGACCCTGGCCGCATCGAGGGCATGTGGTGGCACGTTATTAGCCAGACCTGCTTCGACCCGGCGACGGGCGAACTGGCGTTCGAGGACGGCGACGAGGAGTGGCTGTTCGAGAAGAACGCAAAGGTCGTCAACGACCTCGCCAACGAGTGCATGACAGCCTCCGGGTTGACGGAGGAAGCGCAGGGTGACGCGGGAAAAGATTCCTCGGGTTCGCTGACCGCCGTGGACGGCGAACTCCTGAGCGTCGCTTCTACTTCCGGCTAGCCAGGGAACTCGGCATGACGGTCGGCGAACTCCTAGATCGCATGTCGTCATCCGAGTTGACTGAATGGGCGGCGTTGTACCGCCTGGAGAATGAGGAAGCCACCCACCAGCGCAAGGTGGCCGACAGCCGTAGCAGGCGGAGGCGGTAGGCATGGCACTTGTCGGAACCGTCAAGGCGGTCATCACAGCCGACGTCATCGGTCTGAAAAAGGGCTTGGCTGAGGCCAACTCGTCGCTGACCCGCTTTTCCGCCAACGCAAAGCGAGCGGGCAAGTCGATGACCATGAAGGTCACGATGCCGCTGGTCGGCCTGGGGTTCGCCGCCGGGAAGATGGCATCCGGGTTCGAGTTCTCGATGACGCAGATCGAAACCCTGGTGGGGCGCACCACAGCCGAGGTCGACCAGTTGACCGAATCGGTCTTGGGTCTTTCGGGCGTAACGGGGCGGGCACCGAAGGAACTGGCCGACGCGATGTTCTTCATCACGTCCGCCGGTTTGGACGCCGCATCAGCCACGGCAGCCCTGGAGGCGTCCGCGAAGGCGGCAGCGGTCGGCCTGGGCGACACGGCAATCGTCGCCGATGCTGTCACCAACGCGATGAACGGCTACGGCATGGCAGCCGACGGTGCAATGTACGCCACCGACGTGTTGGCAAAGACGGTGGAGCAGGGCAAGGCGTCGGCGGCGGACCTGGCACCACAGTTCGGTCGTCTGATCCCGATGGCTGCCGAACTAGGCATCTCGTTCGACCAGGTGGGTGGCGGGTTGGCGTTCCTGACCCGTGCATCCGGCGATGCGGCAATGTCGGCTACTCAGTTCGGTGGCGTGATGAAGTCGATTCTGAAGCCGTCGCAGATGGCGAAGAAGGTGATGGAGTCCATCGGCATCGACCTGCACGAACTGCGGGCGGCAGCGTCCAAAGACCTGTTGGGTGCCCTCCAGGGGCTTCGCCGGACGTTGGAGGAGAACGGCCTGGAGATGTCCAACGTGTTCGAGGACATCCGTGGCCTCAACGGCGCTTTGCAGTTGACCGGGGTGGCAACCGACCAGGCGCGTGTCGTGTTCGACGAACTGGCCGATTCGACAGGCAAGTTGGACGAAGCGTTCGAGGGAGTCCAAAAAACGGCTCAGTTCAAGATGTCGCAGGCCATGAGCGAAATCAAGGCGTCGCTGACCGAACTGGGTGGCGCAATCCTGCCGGTGGTGGTCCCAATGTTCCGGGCGTTGGCGGCGGTGATCGGTTCGATGGCTGATGCGTTCAGCCGTCTGTCGCCGGGGATGCAGACAGCAGCGGTCATATTCGGTGTGGTCCTGGCTGCCGCCGGGCCGCTGATTTGGGTGTTGGGGTCGATCACGAGCGCATACTTGACGCTGGCGGCTGCGGCTACTGCTGCGACGGTGTCGATGTCGGCGATCCTGGTGCCGATCGCAGCCATTGTCGCCGTAGGTGCCGGACTGTTCGCAATCTTCAGTCGAGGTGCTGACGACGCGAAGAACCTGGAAGAAAACACCGACCTGCTTCGCCAGGGTTTGGTCGATTCCGGCGAGGCGTCGAACATCCTGACAACGAACCTCGAAACCCTCAGCGACCGCTTCGGTGCCCTTGTCGATGTGGTCGACCCTTCGACGTCGTCACTTGAGGGGTTCCGTGGCGAACTGGTGCTGCTGCAAGGTCTGCTGGATCGAGACATCCGCGAGTCGTTCGGCATCTACATCAACGACATGGACCACCACAACGCGTTGATGGAGGCCGGGTCGGACCTGTACCGGGACGCCGCCTCGAATATCGAAACCATCCTCGCCATGCGGGACGACGAGATCAGCAGTCTCGAAACGCTGACAGCGATGCTCGGGAAGGACACAGAAGCGATCCTCGCGGCGGTAGACGCCGGGGAACTCGAAGTCGATGTCCTGAAGGCCATTCTGTTGACGTTGGCTGATTCTGCGGACGCCCACGAGAATAACGCCAACCTGTTGAGGGAGGATGCTGAGGCGTACTTCAATACGGCGAAGGAAGTCGATGCCTACGAGGCGGCGTTGAACGACGGCCAACTGGCAGTCGTCAACGCCATGCTGGCCGAAGGTGACCATGTCCGGGCGTTGGAGATGGTGATTGCATACGCCGGTTCGGCAGAAGCGACGATCACCAGGTTGGCGGCGGCTGAAGAGGCGCTCGCTGCTGAGGTCGATGAGGCGACGGGCGCGCTGACGGAGCAGGAGTTGGCCTACTACGCGCTGATGGAAACCGAACGGGCGCGGAAGCAAACGTCGTCCACCTATTGGGAAGCAGAAAAACGGGAGATCGAGGCGGTGACTGCGGAGTTGGAGGCATTAGCCGCTGCCGAGTTGGCAGCAAGCCGCAATCAACTCCGCTGGGAACAAAGACTGGCCGACGCTGCCGCCTTCACGGCGCAGGGAGAACGGGACGCTGCGGCTGCCGCAGCGCAGGCGGAACGAAACCGCATCTCGAACTTCAGGACGATCCGCGACCTCGAATGGCAGATCCTCGGCATCCGGCAACAGTCGCTGGAGCAGACAAAGGGCGCGACCAGGAACGTCATTTCGTTGCTGCGGGCCGACCGCCAGGTCCGCATGACCGAGAAGGCGATCAACCAACTGCTCGACGAACGCAACGAACTGCTCGGCCTGGGTGTCGACGACGACGCCCAGTCGATCGAACAGATGAAGCAGCAGCAGGACGCGATCACCGAGGTCGAACAGGCGCTCATCGACATGGGGTCCGAACTCGACGCAGGTTCCGGCGAACTGGACTACCTGACCGAAGCCCAGGCCCGTGCGAACAACATCACCGGCGAGCAGGCCCAGTCGTTGCGGGACGCCACCCGCGCCGTGTACGAGGCGCAGGGCGCATACGACGCCGGGTACGGGTCGGTCATCGAACTGGCTGCCGCCCAGGAACGCCTAGCGGACGCCCACGCGTCGATCTTCACCGGGGCGCAGGACGTCGAGGATGCCGAAACCCGACTCAAGGAAATCGACGAGGCGTTGACGGTCGCCGCCGAAGACCTGGCGTTGCAGGAGTTGGCAGTCAACGACGCCCAACGGCGTGTCGCCGCATCCGGCGACCTGGCGTATGCGGCAGCAGAGTCGCTGTCGGCGATGTTCAAGGGGGTGCTCGGCCCGTCGGCGGTCGGCGTGTCGGACAACATGAACGAACTGGCACGCAGCCTGGTCGAGGAAGCCGACAAGGTGTTCCCGGAGTTCGACGCGATGCGGCTCGCGTTGGAGGGCATCACGTTCGGGATGACCGCCGATCAGATCGACGGCTATGTCCGGTCGGTGTCGGCGATGATCAACTCCGGGCAGGGGGAGATCGCGGCCATCCTGGCGTCGGCCGACCCGCCGACGTTGGAGATGATCCTGACCCGCCCGTCCACGGCGGGGATTCAGGCAGAGATCAACGAGATGAACAGGACGTTCGCCGTCACCGGGCAGATCAGTTTGCCTGCCCCGGACACCGCCACGATGATCTCCGATGTCCAAACGGCGTTGGACGGCGCGAACCTACAGGTCGATGTCGATGTCGTGATGACATCGGTGGACCCGTCTACTGCGGCGACGTTGGCGTGGCTGGCAACACCGGAGGCTCATGCGTTCCTTGGAGTGCCCTACCCTATGGCTGACGGAGGAATAGTCACCAGTCCGATGTTGGCAATGATCGGTGAGGCCGGGCCGGAAGCCGTGATTCCTCTCGGCCAGGGCGGCATGGGTACTACGAACCTAACTGTGAACGTCGAAGGGTCGGTGATTGCCGAAGCGGACCTGACCGAGATGATCCAGACGCAACTCATCAAGGTGAAGCGTCGCAATGCGTCGCTCCAGTTCGCATGACGTTCCCTACGGTCACCGTGCAGGTCGCGTTCGACAAACGCATCTCGGAGGCTGCCGCCGACGGCGACTTCACGACGATCACGACCGCGAACCCGGTCAGGCAGTTCGTCATCAAGCGAGGCAAGTCGCATGTGTTGGACTTCTCGGCGCAGGCCGGGACGGCGATCTTCGTTTTCGACGACGCGAACGGCAACCTCGACCCGGAGAACACGTCGAGTCCGTACTACGACTCGGGGGCTGGGAAGACGAAGGTGGTGCCGATGCGCCACATCCGCATCCACGCTGTCGACCCGGCTACCTCCAGCGGGTACTACCTTTTCAGGGGATTTATCGAGGGGTGGGAGTCGAACTACGGCAAGTCGGGTTTGGACCAGGTAGCGAAGTGCACGGCGGTGGATGCGTTCAAGGCGTTCTCGTTGGCGAAAGCCGACGGCAGCACCCAAGCGCAGGAAGGGTCCGGGCAGCGGCTAATCGACCTAATAACCATGACCGGCTACCCGATTGCGACGGTAAGCGGGGTCACCGCCGCCGCCACCGACCAGACAGTCACGGAAAGAAAATACACGCTGGAGGAGGATCTGCTGCCAGAGATGCAGAACATCGACACCGCCGAGGTCGGGTTCTTCTACTGCGACCGTAACGGCATCCCGACGTTCAAGAACCGACAGTCGCGGGTCGCTGCGTTCGCCACGAAGAAAGGCACGTTCACCGACGGGTCAACCGTCCCTTCGGACACCTGGTCCTACGACTTCGTGGACTTCAGTCGAGACGACGACGACATCATCAACCAAGCGGACTCCACGATCTACGGCACCTCGACGACGGGCACGCAGGCGAACGACACGACCTCGCAGGCCGACTACGGCATCCGGTCGTTGACGAACACGGCGCTGATGTTGACGACTGCCGGAACGGCGACGGTGTGGAACGACTATGCGATCAACAGGTTGGCGAACCCGGAGTCGCGGGTGCGGACCCTGTCGTGGATTCAGGGTGCCGACGCCGACGACGCACGGTGGGCACCGATCTTGGGTGGCGACATCGGCGAGTTCTACGAGGTGCAGCGCACCACCCCGGCGGGGACGGCAATCTCGGCGTCGGTGTTGACGGAGCAGATCACGCACCAGGTCAAGGCCGGGAAGTGGACGACGACTTGGTCGTTGTCTTCGGCGGACACGGGCGCATATTGGATTCTGGAGGACGCCACCTGGGGCAAGTTGGGCGAGACGACACGACTGTGGTTCGGATAGGAGGACGGTAATGGCAGGTCAGAACTGGTCAGCGGGTGATGTGGTTTCGGCGACGGACTTCAACGCGCTCGCCGACCAGGTGGTGATGGTGTTCGCTACTGAAACGCTACGCGACGCCGGGTTCGGTGGGGCTGGCGAACCGACGTTGGCGGAAGGAATGTGCGTCTGGATAAATGACCTGAATCAGTTGCAGGTGTACAACGGGTCAGCGTGGAAGGTGTTGGCCGACACGGACCAGTTGTTGCCGAACCGGAACCTCATCATCAACGGCGACATGCGGGTCAGCCAACGGGCGCAGACGTACACGACGGCGACAGGCGGCGGGAACCGGTACTACCCGGCAGACCGATTCTGGACAGCCGACTACACATGGAGCGCCGGGACTGACATCACCATCTCACGCGATGACGCCGTGTACCCGACTGGGTTCAGCCAGTCCTACAAGGTGACATCGGGTGGGACAGGTTTGACCTATGCGTCGGGTGGTCACACGGCCATCAACTATTTTGTCGAGGCACAGGATCTCGAACCGTATTACGCCGAGACAGCGATGACGCTTTCGTTCTGGTGCCGCTCGACCGACACAGGCATCTTCAACGTGCTGTTCACGAACGGATGGTATGGGAGTGGGCGGGCCGACCGGGGTCTGACGAAAGAGTTCACCATTTCGGTCGCTGACACTTGGGAACAGAAAACCATCGAGTTCGACCTTGCAGCGGGTACAGCGGCGGGCACATGGAAAACGGGCACAGACGAGGGGCTGCTGATTGCTTGGATGTTGGGGGGGAACGCTGACCGCACAGGCGATGACTACCTGGACACATGGGCAACATGGTCGGCCCTTGACCTGAACACCGACAGCAACATCCAACTGATGACGGGTGCCAACTCGAACTTCTACCTGTCTGGCGTCCAGTTGGAGGTCGGGTCCAGGGCGACACCGTTCGATCATCGTGACATCGCATCCGAGTTGGCCCGCTGCCAGCGGTACTTCTACGAACCAGCGAACACCGAAAACGGTGCGGCTGGCGACGGGGCATCGTTGAGCGCCAGCCTGGGCTACAACTACTCGACAACGCAGGGCATCTGCTGGGCCGAGATGCCGGTGCCGATGCGGGCCACCCCGTCGATCGTCTCAGCAGTCGCGGAACTGGAATGGGCGACCGTCGATGCGGGTGCCCGTAGCCCCGGTTCGTTGGCGATCTTCGGCGACCTGTCCAACAACAAAACCATCGCACTCAACCTCGGCAGCATGACGAGCCTGACCAGTCAGATGGGCGGGTGGCTGCGCTACGAGGACGGGTCCGTGGCTGATGCGTCCCTCCAGTTCTCAGCGGAGTTGTAATGAGCGAACCTGTCCACACCTACTACTACGAGGACACCCCGTTCGGGCGTTGCCTGTATCGTGCAACCGACGGCGGTCCACCGAATGTGTCGTTCCCGGTCGATTCACGAAACGCTGACTATCGCAACTACCTCGCATGGGTCGATGACGGCAACGAAGCCGCACCGCTACCATGAGCGCCCGCCCGCCACGCCAAGGTGTGATCGCTGTCGCATCCGGCCCCGACTTCGACTACGCGCCCCCAACCGGGCACGAATCGAAGATCGAAGGGCTGCGGCTGTTCATCCCGACGTTCCCCGACCGCTGGCACCGGGCGACCTGCGCCGTCAACTTCAAAACCGCAGGCACATCGACAGCGTGGATGCGACTGTACGAGGACGAGCGCCGCATCGCCTGTGTCCAACACCTCGGGCACGGCATGGCCGACCAGATGGTCCTGAACTGGGTGTGGAAGCCCCGCAGTTACGGCGACTCGCTGTACGAGGTCACCTGGGAAGGGCGCGCGTCGATCATCATGGGAACTGAACTGCGGCAGCCGCAACTACTCATCGAGGACTTGGGGCTATGACGCAAGTCAACTGGCAACTCACCCCCGACCAGGTCGCCGGTTATGTCGTCACGGCAACAAACTGGAACGACGTAGCGTCGGATCTGCGGGCGTTCATCGACCAGACGACCTCGTCGGCGTCGGACAACACACCGCTGCCGTTGGGCATCGACCTGGTGAACGACCGGGTGTACATCTCGGACCCGGATACGACGACCCCGGAGGACGGCAACCACGCCGATACGACGCTGAGTGTGGTCGGGACGACGACCCTGAACGGGAACACTCAGCAGACGGGGACGTTCACGGTGGGGGAGGACGACACCGGATTCGACGTTCAGTTCTTCGGGGCGGCGACGGGTAAGCACCTCCTGTTCGACCAAGACGAGAATGCTCTCAAGTTGGTCGATATCGACCTTCGTATCTCGGGCAACTCCACCTCGGAGATCAAGAACGTCACGACCTCGGGTCCAGACCGCTTCTATCTGTCCATCCGAGCAGATGAAGATGGTGTGAGTGACGGTGCAGGCATCAACTTGTACAAGGACACCGACCCGACCAACCCCGACAAGATCATCTTCTACACGGGCGGCGATTCCACTATGACGCTCGACGGCGACGACGCAGCGATTGTGGGCGACTTGACTGTCGGTGGCGGCGACATCAACCTCGGGACGACCACAGCGGCAGAAACGCTGAACGTCGCTGGGGTGACGACGGCTTCCGGGGCCGGGTCGAACCTGAAGGTCAAAGGCGGCGACGCTACCGGCACGAACCAGAGCGGCGCGTGGTTGATTCTCCAGTCGGGCCTCGGTACCGGGTCTGGCGCCTCGGGCGACATCCTGTTTTACACCGGCCCGGCCGGTGGGTCGGGTGCTTCGCAGAACACGGCGACGAAGGTGATGACCTGCAAGTCAGACGGCGATGTGACTATGGAGAACTCGCTGGGCATCGGCACGGGAAGCCCCGACAGGGCACTTGAAGTCGAAGGCGCTTTCGGCGGGTATGGCATCCACATCGACTCGTCTACGGGTGCAGGTATTGAGATCGACCGTGGCGCTTCCAGCAACAGTCACGGCGTTCTGTTCCAGACAGCGGGTGTCGATAACTGGTACATCGGCAACTACAACGATGGTGATGCGCTGGTTATCAAGGACGGCAAGTGGGACGGGACTGAGATTGCAGCGTTCACACCGACCGGGCTGGGTATCGGCACAGCCGCCCCCGGTTGGTCTGTAGACGTTGAAGCCGCCGCGCAGGCCCGTATCCGGGTGCAGGGCGGCGGCACCGGCTACACGCAGGCGAACATTCTTCTGGAGTCGTCAACGAGTGACGACCCGGAAGATCGCGGATTGGGTATCTACTACTGGAACCGGGGCACGGATCAGACCTGGTACACCGGGGTTCCATATTCGAATTCAACCAGCAATGACCGTTGGTGCATCAGCCGGGTTCCTGCATCTGGGTTCCAAGAGGCCGCTGCTGCAGCGGCGTCGAGTTACACGCTGGTTACGGTGGACACGACCGGCATGGTGATCGGCGGGACAGTAGCGACTGCACCGTTGGACATATCGGACTTCAGCGGTTACATATCGACTCCGGCTTTGAGGTTCACGAACACCGACACGACGGTCAGTGTGCCTAACACGATCGGCAAGATCGAGTTCTACAACAGCGATTCTGGTGGGGCTGGTGTCAACGCTCAGATCAGCGCCTATGCGTTTGACAACGCCGGGGCGACAGCGTTGGAGTTCGAGGTTGGCGACAACGACACGCTCATTACCCCGTTGATGCTGAAACCAGAGGGAGGCAACCATGCGTCGGTGCCGATGCTCGCCGACTTCGGCGGATATTCGACGGTTTACATCGGATGGCGGCTCGGCATCGGGACCGGAACGCCTGCATACAAGTTGGATGTGGACGGCGACATCAACTACACGGGCGGCAGCAGCATCTACTACGACACCGCCGACGCGGCTGATTCCGTTGCTTTCCGAATCGACGCTGGCAATCGGGATGTATCCATCTTCCGGGTTTCCACTGACACATGGTCAACCTCTGGCGACTACGGGGCGACCCTGAAATACATGGGAACGAGGACAGGCAACAACAACAGCCTGTCCATTTTCATGGACAACCAAACAGGCACTCAGGTCGAAGCCATGACGATTTTGCAAGACGGCAACGTCGGTATCGGCACCGCTACCGCTACCTATCCGCTTACGGTTGCCGGTGAAACAGGTGTTGTCGTGGGGGGTTACACGTCGATGGGTCGCACCAAATCAGGGGCCATGTCGATCTTCGGCCACAACGTCCATGTGAACTCGGCGGTCAACAATCAGGTGTTGTCTACTAACTCTGGCTATTACGGCCAGATGATCAAGATGTATTACAACGAGGGGATCACGTTCCATGTCGTGAACGCAACGGTGACAGCAGGCAATGCGTTCTACACGGGTGGTGGTACGACGAATGAAGTTATGCGGATCACCAATGCGGGCAACGTCGGTATCGGCACCGCTACTCCGAACAACACCCTTGATGTGATCGGTGACCTGTTCGTCGGGGACACCTCCCGTAACTACACCGGCCACGCCCAGTACGGCGGTCTGTGTTTCCCCCGTGGCGAGATTCTGTTCTCGAACACGAACGGACAGAACCAAATGTATTTCTGCTCGAACTTGACGATGACCGCCACCGGTGGATTCGTTGCGATCAACACGGGAATGTCGTCGTTTATGGCTGCTGACAATGGAACAATCAATATAGGCACGGCACCGTCGGCGTCGGCGGGGGCTGCACCGTCGTTTACGACTCGCCTCACTATTGCGAACACAGGGCTGGTTTCTGTCGGGGCAATGTCCAAGACTTCAGGCACGTTCGACATTCCCCACCCGACGAGGGGCGGCGACTGGCGGCTCCGCCATTCGTTCATCGAAGGCCCGCAGGCCGACCTGATCTACCGGGGCACCGTCACCCTCTCGGGTGGCACCGGCACCGTCGATCTAGATGCGGTATCCCACATGACCGACGGAACCTGGGAGGCCCTCTGCCGCGACCCGTGGGCGATGGTCGCCTCGTCCGGCAACGCCGTGGAGTGGTCGCTGTCCGGCAAGACCCTCACCATCACCTCCGACACCGCCGACGCCGTGTGCTCGTGGATGGTTATTGCCGAGCGGCAGGACGACCACATGAAGTCTGCCGAAGGTGTGCTGGCCGATGATGATGGGCACATCATCGTAGAATACGAGGAAGCCGAACCACCGGCGCCGTTACCATTAGCCGAGGAGGCCGCATAGTGGATGTCACCGTAACAATCCCTGACGACAAGGTTCCGATCCTGTTACCTGAAGTCGCTGGTTCGCCCGCCGCCGACCAAAAGGCTGCCGTCAAGGAATGGCTCACCGGCCAAGCACGGAAAGTAATCTGGCGCGCCGAACGCCAAACGGCGAGCGCCGACGCTGAGGCTGCCGTCCCTAACCCGATCCCCGAATGACCAACCAACAGGAGTGACCAAAGTGTCCGAACCAGAACCCACCCAAATCGACATGCAGGCTGTCATCCAACAGTTGCAGGCCACGGCGGACGGCCGCAACGAGTTGGAGAAAGCCGTCCAGCGGGCACAGATCGCTGCCCTCCAGGAACAGGTACTCGCCTTGTCCAACGGCCACGACGCGGATCTGGTGCCTGCGGCCGACTACGACATCCACGACGACTGACAACCGACTAGAGTTGACGCCGTGACTATTCCGACCACTTCCAAACGTGTCCGCCTCGACCTGCTGCACCCCAAGATGGTGAGCAGGCTGGAACACTTCTTCGCCGACGGGCGCATCAACGGCAAGGTGTCGGTCGTGTCCGGCGTCCGATCGTATGCCACGCAACAACGCCTCTACAAGCGGTACCGGGCAGGGGGCACATTGGCGGCCAATCCCGACAGGCGCTTCGGTCCCAAAGCCCTGGACGGCAAGGGCATCTGGCGAGGCTCCTGGCACATGCAACAAAACGATGGATACGGCCACGCGGTCGACCTCCGCATCGTCGGCAAGGGGATCACCACGGCGGAAGTGAACCAGATCGCGGCACGATATGGCTTACGGGCAACAGTGAAATCTGAGTGGTGGCACCACCAGTGGAGGTCCGCAGCCTCGGACGAGTTCCCGGCCCCGGCCCTGGAGAACGCCACCAGCGAAACAGTCGAACGACAGCCGGTCGACTGGGCCGGGATCGTGGCAGCCGTCGAGAACCAGAAGGCCCAGGTGCGGCGTGTGCCGCTGAAGAAAGGGTCACGCGGCGACGCCGTCCGCACCCTCCAGTTGATGCTGGGCCATGCCGGGTTCGACCCCGGCACCCCGGACGGGGTGTACGGCCGACGCACGGTTCGTGCCGTCCGTTCGTTTCAGAAATCAAAACGGCTGCTGCCAGACGGCATTTGCGGCCCGAAGACGTTCAACGCTCTGTTCTAAGGAGGACATCAGCCATGCCGTTCATTCTCGACTACAAGCGGGCCGACCGGGTGCCGACCGTTCAGGTGCAGGAGGCGTTGACCCGGAAGGGCTACACGCCAGGTCCGACCGATGGCCGGTTCGGCGTCCAGACGATGAGGGCTGTGGTGGCGTTCCAGACTGCCAACGGTGCCGACCCGACCGGCGTTGTGGACGAGGCGTTGTTCGCACAGATCGTTGCCGTCGCCCCGCCACCTGCGGCGACGAAACCAAAGCCAACCAAGTCAACCAAGTCGACCCCGAAGGCCGCGACTGAGAAGACGGCCACCAAGTCCGGGTCGACGTCCGGCGGTAGCACCGCCACGAAAGGAACGAAACAATGAAACTCGATCGCTCCCAACTGGTCGACGTCCTGGAAAGGGCGCTGTTCACTTACGCCCAGTCAGTTTGCGGACTCCTGCTTGCGGGACCACTCGTGGGAATGAACGGCCTCTCAACCATCAAGATGGCAGCCGTGAGCGGCCTACCTGCGGCCCTGTCTGTCCTGAAGGGCTACATGGCCTCGGTCATGCCCATCGGTGACGCCTCGGCGTCGGTGATCGCTACCAAGCCACCCGCCGCCGCAGAACACGACTCCGGCATGTACGACTGAACGAGGCCCGTACAGCACCCACCTGTTCTAGGTGGGCAATCACCCACAAACACCCCCGGAGAGCCTCAGAAGCCCTCACAGGGCGTCTAAGAGGCGATCGTGGCCTTGAACCGGGTAGACAATGTCCGCAACTTGGCTCCCAGACTGGTGCAGGCGTTGATGTAGGTCATCGACAGGTGGTCGCTGGAGAAGCGGTGGGCACACTCGTGGATGAGCAGGTCGTCCAGGGCTTGCGCGAACGTCGCGGTGTCTTTCTTCGGCAGGTGCGCCAGGTTGACGACGATCCGGCCGGGGCTGAACCGGCCCGCACACCTGGCCTCGCGGTCGTTCCACACTTCGACCTGGTACGAGTCGGAGTCGAGCAGGTAGTTGGCGACCTTGACGCTGTACGACTCGACCGCTTTGGTGGACTTGGACGGTTCGGCAAGCACCGGGTCGCGGTCCCCGATGTCAGGGCGCAGCGAGAAGTTGGTTGCCGACGACGTGGCAGCGTGGGACCGGCGTACTGCTTCCCAGGCGGCTTTCGGCAACGCGCCACCACCCACGACGGTTTTGCCGTGTGCGATCGCGTTCTTGTCGGCCTCGGAGTCGGCCGGGGTGCGGATCACCCAGCCCGCGCCGAACATCTTGCCGGTGACGTCGCGGACGGTGGCATCCGCTGCCGATGGGAGGGCGTCCTTGACCCACCCTTCGGCGGCGTCGGCCCTGGACAGTAGGTCGACGGTGGCGTCCAGGACGGCGGCTAGCAGGTCGCGCCGGTAGGCCGGGGTCACATTGTCGCGGTCGCGGTTCAGTGGAACCTTCTGTCCGACGTTGAGGTGCCAGGGCACGTCGACCTCGACGACGGGTATCCCCATTTCGTAGATGTGGGGCGTCTCGCCGTCAGCGGGTTCCACGATGTCGACCTGGGTGATGCGCCCGGTGGCGACCAGGTTGCCGTCGTCGTCTGTGCGGATCGTCGGCAATGCCACCTGGTCGATGGTGCGGGTGGGTGTCCGGTGCGGCAACGGTTCGCCGTTGACGATGACGGTGAATCCTTCCGGGACGAACACCTGCCGGACCTCCGTCAACATGGCGTCGACCTCGGCGCGGGTCAGTTTCGCCACAGCGTCGAACACCGACCCGACGTCAGTCGACGTGTGGCTGGTGGTGCGGGTGCCGTTGGCATGGAAGTGGACGGTGCCGGTGGTGGTGGCGATGGTCGCCTCCTCGCACAACGACAGGACGAACTTCTCACCCTCGTTGAACCGGCCCCGCTTCGTCGGGTCGTTCTTCTTCCTGGACGAGCGGTACATCGTGAACGCGTCACGCAGGTCGGCGAACCCGTCGGGGCAGTCGTCGGCCACCACCAGTCGTGCCCGACTCCGGCGCCCGTCGATGGGGGCGACGGTCACCACCGCTGTGGTGGCGTCCTCGTCGAACACGTTCTGGAGCAGGTCGTGAAGCATCGCCACCCGTGGCCGGGCGGCCATCAGTTGACTCAGGCCGTCCTTGTCGACGGTGAACCAGGTGTTGGCTACCGGCCCCATCGTGACCTCCGAACCACCAGCACCTCGTCGGTCGGATGGTGGAAGGACAGGTTCAGCGGGTTGTCGCCCCAGGCGAGTTGCACCTTGGTGCCGTTCTCGTCCTGTGCGCTGGGTGGTGCTGGCCTGACGTGGGTCACGGTGTCGACGGTCATGCGCCCCGTCGACGGGCGTGTTGCCCGGCGCAGGACTTCGTCGCCGACCTGGAGGGCTTCGACCCGGACTGCTTCTACTCGGTGGGTGGTCATGCTGCTGTTCCCTTCTGACGGCTCATGGTCCGTCGCTGCTTTTCGATGGTGCCTCCCCACACCCCGTGCCGCTCGTTGGCAGCCAGGGCGTAGTCGAGGCATTGGGTCTGCACCGGACATCCGGCGCAGATGGTTCGGGCCTCGGCGGCGGAGCCGCCGTGGTCCACGAAGAAGATGGCAGGGTCGGCGTCGCGGCAGGCGGCGTCGGCCATCCAGGTGGTCGGGATGAACGACCGGGATCGGAGGCCATCGATGATGTCGTCTGAGCGGGCCATCGTCATCGGTCAGCCCTCCTGACAAGTCCGGCGAACGGTCCTGGCTCCAGCCAGCGGTCGATCATGGTCTTGGCCTCCTGCACCGAGCCGACCTCCCAGTGCTCGCAGCCCTCGGAGTCCCAGACGGTGGCGTGGCCGTCGTCGTCGGACTCGATCTGCCAGCCTCGGTAGTCGATGATGGTCATGGGTCAGCCCTCCTCTCGGCGGAGCGCCCGGACGCCCCGCTTGATCTTCTCGAATACCGCGTCGTCGTACTGGGAGGGAAGCAGCCAGCAGCGACCGTCGCCACCTGTGCAGCCGTCGATGGCGTCGATGGTCCGCTCCCAGTCGATGCGCCCCTGGTCGTCCTCGTAGGCGAGGTCGTCGGTCGTCTGGATCATCTCGGCGGTGACATCGGCTGTCGTCGTGATCGCCAGGACCGGATGGTCGGCGAACTGCGACCGGCCGCAGGCGGGGCACCGCTCGCCGGGTCGAACCAGCGGCGGCGACCCCCACACGACCTCAGGTGAGTCGGTCATGCCGCTACCTTGTCCCGTGCCGCCTGGGTGCCTCGGGCTACCCGACTGACCCGCTCCGACCAGAAGGCTCGGAACGGAGGGTTGCCCTTCCCGACGGGTGACCCGTCCTGGGTGAACGGGCCGTGGCACTCGATGCCGGTCCGGCACTCCGGGTCGACCGGCCCCCAGTTGCGGGGTGGCGTCCAGGACGGCGGAAGGGTGTAGGCGTTGCGGAACTTGAACCAGCCCCGCTCGCCCCGCACCCGGAACATCCGACCCTCGATCAGCGGCAGCCGCCCGTCCAGTCGGAGTTCGGTGTGGAACTCCCAGCCGTCGGCTTCCTTGGCTGCCCGTTCGACTGCGTCCTTGGTGGCGTTGGCGTCCCTGGCGGCTCGGGCCTGGCTTTCGGATATGCCTCGCATCAGCGGACCACTTCCTGCATCATGGCGGCCAACGCCAACGCCAACTCGGATGGGCCGCACAGGTGACTGGTCGGCAGGTCGCAGTCGGCGGAGTGGTCGAAGAAGGCGGCGCACTTGGGCACCTCGTTCTCGGGGAGGGTCGGGTCGAACGGTCGGCGGACTGTGCCTGCGTCGCGTCGGGCGAACCTCGCCGTGGCGAGTGCTAGCCGGGCCTCGGTGGTGGTGTCGTAGATACTCATCGGTCAGCCCTTAGCCGAGGACCGCTATGAGCGGAGCGTTGAAGAACCGTCGGGCTGCGGCTCGTGCCTCGGTGAACGTCCCGGTGAAGAACTCGACCTCGCCGGTGAGTTCGGAGTCGAACCCGGTGCGGTGGGTGGTGGCTTGGAACGCCCATGCGCCGTGCCCTTTGGGGCTGCGGCCGTGGCTCCGCTCGAATGGGGCGGTGGTGACTTCGGTGTTCATTGGAACTCCTTCGGTAGTTGTACCCATCAGCCGTAACCTTACCATAGATGGGGGCATGGCACAAACCAGTCCTGACCAGGGCAAGTCCCCACCTGCGGTTTTGTGACCGATCCGGCGACAAAACCGCAGGTCAGAAACTTTCTGAAAAAGTTTTTTGGGATGTCTCCGAATCGGTCCCGGAATGGCCGTGTCTCATGGGGTGCCTAGGGTTACGGTGGGGCCGTCGGTGCCTGCACCGACCACCCCCAACACGAGGAGTGCTACCCATGACCGGTGAACTGATTCCCATGTCCGAGTCGGCTTCGTTCGACCTCATCATGCGCCAGGCTGATGTGCTGTCCGCGTCGACGATCATCCCCGCCGCCTACCGCCGCAAAGCCGCCGACATCGTCGCCGCCGGGTTGGCAGGTCGGGCGTTCGGATGGGACGTGATGACCTCAATGCGAAACCACCATGTGATCGAAGGCACCGCGTCGCTGCGACCGGAAGCCATGCTCGGCCTGGTTCGACAGGCAGGACATTCGGTCACGATCGACACCGACCCCGGCATCGCCGTCGCCCACGGCACCCGCGCCGATACCGGCGACGAACACTCCGCGTCGTTCACCATCGCCGACGCCGAAGTCGCCGGGTTGGCGGGCAAGAAGAACTGGAAGCAGTACGAGAACGCGATGCTGACCTGGCGGGCTGTTGCGAAACTGTGCCGGGTGTTGTTCCCCGACGTGGTACTGGGTGCCGGATACGTCCCTGAGGAACTGGGAGCCGATGTCGACGACCGTGGCGAGGTGGTGGACGCCATCGAGGTGGTATCTGAACCGGACGTCATGCCGGTGGCCGAAGCGAAGCACGCCGTCCTGGACGCTGTTGGCGGCGACGTCGACGCGGCGGCGAAGGTATGGGCCGACGAGGTGGGCGACACCCCACCGACCAGGGAGTTGATCGCCGGGGTGATTGAGGGTGTAACATCACCGACCCCCGGAGATGATGGGTTCACGGCCTGAGGAGGCGTTCGGTGAGTTCGGAAGGGTTGCGTCGTCGTTGGACGACCAACGAGATCGTGGTGTTCCCGACTGCCATCCTGGGTGAACGCCTGTCCGGGACCGCGCTGCGACTCTGGATCGCCTTGGCGCAGTTCGCCAACGACGAACGCCAATGCTGGCCGTCGCGGCGAACCCTGGTCCAGATGATGCCGGACGGAACAGCACGGGGCACGTTGCGCCGAGCCAGGGTCGAGTTGGAGCGGGAACGGTTGCTGGAGGTGGAGTACCGGAAAGACCCGGCGACAGGCCGTGAAACGTCGCCGCTTTACACGTTGCTCATTCCACTGGGGGAGGGGACCGAAATAGTCCCCCCGGTGGGGGACGAAATGGTCCCCCCTGAGGGGGACGAAATGGTTCCCCCTATGAACCTCACCATTGAACTTGACCAGGTAGAACCAAACGGTGATCGACCTCCGCGAAACAAGAACGAACGGTTGACCCGGAAGGTGTTCGACACCTGGGTGGAGGCCACAGGTCGGGAACCCAAACGAACCCGGCTCGACCAGAAACGGCGGCGGGTGATTGTGGCAGCATTGAAGACCCACCCGTTGGAAGACGTCCTCGATGCCGTGACCGGCTGGAAGCACGATGCGTTCTACCGGGGCGAAAACGACCGTGGCAAGACGTACAACGACCTCGGGCTGCTACTGCGGGACGCTGAACACATCGAACGGTTCCGTGACCTGGCCCGCGACGGGGCGACCGGCACACCACCACCACCGGACCCACGGGGACGGTTCTTTCCCGGTTCGGGTTGGCTCAAGGAAAGCACACCGGGGCACTACGATGACAGCCCATGATCGGCGAATCGCCCGAGGAACGCGCTGCCCGGCTGGGTTGGCTGGTCGTCGGCGTGGTGGTGGTGGGCGTAGCGGTAGTGGTCGGGTTCATGGCATCCATCCTGGTGTCAGTTCTAACCGGATGAAATGTGCCCGACTAGTGCTGGTGGCCGTATTGGTTGCCTGCACCGGACAGGCCGATTTGGTGTTCCCGGTCAGCGGTACGTCAACGACGCCTCCGACGACGACCGTTTGGAGGGGGGACTACACGACCCTCCTCCCACCCACCACCGTCGTCGACTACGACGCCGAGTGGAAAACGTTCGTACGCGAAACCCTCGCCGTCCACGCACAGAAACCCGAACATCCGTTCTGGAGCGCAGCCCGAACCCCGGCCCGGTCGTCGGCTCCAGCAGCCGACATCGGCGCAGAGATGTACGCCCTCCAGGCCGAGATCAACGAAGCCCTCCAGTTCCTCGCTGCGCCTGAGCCGAAGCGTCAGACGTTGGGGCAACTCGTCGACCAGTTCTTCGCCGAGGCCGACCGGCCGTGGGCGCTGCGCGTCTCGTTCTGCGAATCGTCGGCGCAACCCGGCGACGTGTCGTCCGACGCGGTCCATCCGTCGTCGCGTGCCTCAGGCTGGTTCCAACACCTGCCGAAGTTCTGGCAGGAACGCTCCGAGAAGGCAGGGTTCGCCGGGGAATCCATCCTCGACCCGATCGCCAACGTCGGAGTCGCTGCCTGGCTGCTGTATGACGGCGGCGGCACGTCCCATTGGAATGAATCGAAAGCGTGTTGGCGATGACCCGGATCGGAAGCCTCTGCTCAGGCTACGGCGGTCTGGACCTCGCTGTCGCCGCTTATTACGAGGCGACCGTCGCGTGGCACGCCGAGGTCGACAAGGATTGTGACCGGGTACTCACGGCCCGGTTCCTCGACGATTCGTGGCCTGACGGCCATGTCCCAAACCTGGGGGACCTCACCGAACTCGATGGCATGTGGGGCGCGTTGGAGCCTGTAGACATTTTGTGTGCCGGGTTCCCCTGTCAACCATTCTCAAATGCAGGACTACGGAAAGGATCTTCGGATGAACGAGCCATTTTTCAGTTCATTGCCACCGGCATCAGCGTTCTACGACCATGCATCATCGTGTTGGAGAATGTCCCAGGCCTCATTTCAACTGGACCTGGACGAGGAGGCGGATTGGACGTTGTTGCAACGCTTACCGGACTGGGGTACGACTGCCGGTGGGGCGTTGTTCGAGCAAGTGATGCCTCTGCTCCTCACCGCCGTGCGAGATGGTTTTGCATTGCTCGGAACACCGACGACGGTGTTGTCGCCCCGATCGGAACGGTTCCAACGAGGGACAGCACCGACTCCGATCGAACTGGCTGCATTGTTGGCGACACCGACGGCATGGCTGGGTCACCGGCCAGTCCATGCGAAGGGCGACCCGGAGAGGTGGCACAATCCGGAACGGTCGAACGATCTCTCAGACCAGATGGCGACATTGCTGCCGACGCCTCGGACCTCGGACCACAGCGGTCCGGGGCTTCACGGCAACGGGGGACCGGATTTGCGGACGGCAATCAGCCTGCTGCCGACTCCGATCTCAAGCGATCATCTTCGTCCAGCACGAGGGGATGGTCAACTGCGGACGGCGATCGGGCTGGGAGACGACCTGTGGGATCGCCCTCACCTGTTGCCGACTCCGACGGTGAACGACAGCCACAACAATCCACCGCCTCCGTCACAGTTCAACAGGGACACCCTGGCGCTGCCGGTGGTGATGACCTTGTTGCCGACACCCCAGGCGGCGGATGCGAAGACATTTGGCCCGAACATGGACTGGCAACTACGCCTGACGAACCATGCACCCAGTACCGCTTCGGTCCTTATGAACCTGCCATCGTCCGATGGGAACACGTCCTCGGACGTCGCGCCCCCGACGCAACCGACGATCGAGGACTCCGACCCGAGTTCGTCGAATGGCTGATGGGCCTCCCGGAAGGCTGGGTGTGCGGCGACGACCTGGGCCTGTCCCGGACTGCTGCGCTGAAGATGCTCGGAAATGGTGTCGTGCCGCAGCAAGCGTTCCTCGCATTGTCAATCCTCGACCCACTGAACCACGACCAGGAGGCACGATGACACCCGAACCGAAGATCATCAAACTCCCGAAGGGCGTTCCGAACGACCGCGACGAACAAGGCCACCTGAAGAAGCCGGTGTCGTTCCCGAACATCAACCGCACCCGTGGTCGAAAACGCCGCCGGGCAACGCGACCCAGCGATGTCTATGGCAGACCCAAGCAAAGGAAACGACGATGGTGAAACTCGAACCGCTAACCGACGCCGAACTGGATGCGCTCACCCAGGTGGAGCGCATCAGATACTTCAAGTCGCTGAACTACGGCCACAACGCCGCCATCAGCATCGGCTGCGCGACCACGCCAGAGGGGCGGGCATGGGAGATACGCCTCGCCCGTGGCGAACGGGCTGCTGCTGTCGCTGACGATCCGAACGAGGTGACCCGTGAACTCGACGGGGCACGCGACGACTTGGTTGCCGACCGTCACCGCCAGGAGGAAGGCGTGTCGTGACCGGACTCCTCCAAGCCGACGACCATGAACACACCTGGCAGTCTGATCCGACGGACGGGATATGGCAGGAATGCATGACCTGTCAAATGGTCCGTCGACGACCTGACCGTGTACGTCAAGCCGAGCAGGCCCGTGAGGCAGCCATCGCAGCGGTGGAGCGACACGCCACCGTCGACGACAAAGAGGCCGCATGGGCAGCCGTGCAGCAAGTGGCCCGACAGCAAAGCGTTACAGCAAGTTGGACCAGCGACCTGGTGTTGGACGTGTTGTCCGACGCCGGGGTCGAGTTACCGGAACCGAGACTGCTAGGTCCGGTGATGCGTCGTGCGGAGCGGGCCGGGTTGATCGAACCGGTGGTGTGTCCGTCGTGTCATCGGGTGGAAACCGCTTTGTCCGCTCGACCATCCAGGCATCGGGCACCACAACGGTTGTGGCGCAGTAAACGACATCGACCATGAAACGCACGCCGCTGCACCGTCGGACTCCGCTACGCCGGGTCAGCCTGAAACGGCAACGGGTGAATCGTGAACGCCGCGAGTTGGTTCGCAGCGAGTTGACGAAACGGCCCCGATGCGAGGCAGGCCATCTCACCCCGGCGTTATGCAGCGGCTACGCCACGGACATCCATGAACCGTTGACGAGGGCACGCGGCGGGTCGATCCTCGACCCAGCCAACACGGTGGCGATCTGCCGGGTGTGCCACGACTGGATACACACCCACCCGGAGTCGGCGACCAGGCTCGGGCTGCTGAAACCGTCCTGGGGTAATGGACACACGTTGGCTACTGGAGGCGAGTAGCCTAGATGCCATGAGTGTGACGACAGCCTGGGTGCTTGAGGACTACGAACGTCCGTGGACGGCCAACGCCGAACGCCGCTGGCATTTCCACAAGCGGGCAGGCATGGTGCGCGAAGCCCGCGCACGGTGGGCCTGGATTGCCCTGTCGGAGCGGATGCCGATGCTGAACCGGGTGCGGGTCACCGCGACGCCGTTGCAGAAGACACGCCGGGGGCAAGCCGATGTGGCTGCCTGCTACCCGGCGGTCAAAGCCGCCATCGACGGCCTGGTCGACGTCGGCGTGCTACCCGGCGACACACCTGCCCAGGTCACACAGATCACGTTCAAGGCTCCACAGATCGCCGACACCGACGGGTTGCGCCTCACGATCGAAACCGACGACGAATGAGGGAACTGTCAAAGAAGTGCCGGGAGGTCGGCTTGACGAACATCGCCGAGATACGTCGCCGCCTGGCCGCCAACGACTTCTCCGCTGCTGAAGCACCGGTCGACCCGGCGGAGGTGGCCGACATCGACGAGGCCCGGCGTGCGGCGTACCAACGTAAGTACGACTCGACCCATCCGGTCCTGACCCCACGACGAGACATCGACTAACACAACACAAGGAGACAGACACCTATGGCATACGACAACTCCCTGACGGTGGTGGGCAACCTGACCCGCGACCCGGAACTGCGCTACACGGCAGGCGGTGTCCCGGTCGCCGAGTTCGGCCTGGCCTGGAACCGCCGCGACAAGGACGGCAACGACATCACTTCGTTCTTCGAGGTGACGTGTTGGCGCGACCTGGCTGAACACGCCGCCGAGTCGCTGTCCAAAGGTTGCCGCGCCATCGTGTACGGCCACATCGAACTGGACACCTGGGAAACCCCCGACGGCGACAAGCGATCCAAGGTGAAGGTGGTGGCCGACGAGGTGGGTCCGAGTCTCAAGTGGGCGACTGCGGCGGTGACCAAGGTTCCGGCGTCGGGTACATCCACCCCGCCGTACCCGACCGGCCACGAGCCGTTCTAATGGCTACCGCAACCGACATGAACACCAGGCGGCGTGGCAACGGCGAAGGTTCCGTCTACCGGAAAGGCTCCACCGGCCGATGGATGGCTGCCGTGACCGTCGGACGGGACCGGAACGGAAAGCCAATCAAGAAGACCCGGACCGCCAAGAGCCGAGCCGAAGCCAACCTCAAACTCCGTGAACTTCAGAACGAGATGGCGGCACCGTGGAACGACACCCCGCTGGGTGACTGCGGGATGCCCGAAATGGTCGCCAACTGTCTGATGCGGCGCGGCCTGCGAACCGTCGGCGACCTCCTGGACGCATCCTGGACGATGGTGCTGTACCAGACGCCGACCCTGGGGTCGAAGCGGGCGTCGATGCTGCTGACCTGGATGGAGGACGAAGGGCTGGTTGTGCGCCCGCAGCAGTCGCTGGACCCGGATGTGCGTGAGCGAAGCGCCGCTGACTGCGACGCCCGGTGGCGTGGAACCTTGAACTATCCGTGGCGTGCCAAACGGTACGACCCCGACCCACCATCCGCCCACACCCAGGCCGCCCACACCCAGGCCGCCCACACCCAGGCCGCTGCCGCCGAACGTGACCGCAACCGGGTGAACAAACTGGGGTGGACACCATGACCGGGCCGCTCATCCAGGCCGAAGTCGAGGAACTGCTGTTCCGCCTGGGCGCAGAACTGGAACAGGGCACCGAGGTGTACGAGAAGGTCGCCGAGGAACGCGCCATCGCCGAAGCCGACTACAAGGAACGCTACTGGGTGGCGCTGGTTCGCATCGTCGACTCTGAACACGGCCCACGCCGTACCGCTGCACAGCGTGAAGCGATGGCCGGACTGGCAGCGAAGGAAGAATGGCGCAGGTTCAAGTTGCTGGAGGCACGCGAAAAGTCGGCGCAGCAACACCTCATCAGCCTGCGTGCCCGCATGGATTCACTACGAACAGTCTCGGCCAACGTCCGGGCGTCAGGAGGATGAATGGAATCGCAGACAACTGAAGCGCTGGTGGACGAGGCGCAAGCCTTGACCGACGAGATGCGCTCGATGTTCAAGGGAGTCGCTGAGTGCAACATGCGACGCCGCGAGGTGTGGGCGGCACTCAACAAACGCGGCATCAGCCAGAAACGGATCGCCGCTACCTGCGGCGTGGTCGAGCACACCGTCTACACGGAACTGCGAAAGCGACGCGAGGCTGCAGCATGAGTGGCATCACCAGCGATGACGGCCAAACCGTGTCGGTCATGGTCGGGATACCTCCCAGCCCGGCTGACCAGACCTATGAGATCACACCAGTGGAGGCCCTGGCGACCCACCCGGACAATCCTCGGCTCGGCAACATCAAAGCGATCCGCGAGTCCATCCGAATCAACGGCTTCTACGGGGTGTGTGTGGTTCAGCGTTCCACCGGCCACATCCTGGTCGGAAACCACCGCTACCTGGCTGCCGTCGAGGAAGGCCTGACCGAAGTGCCGGTGATGTGGCTCGATGTCGATGATGATGAGGCACGCCGGTTGTTGATTGCCGACAACCGGACGAGTGACCTGGGTGCTTACAACGATGCCATCTTGATCGCCCTGCTTACCCAACAAAATGATTTGGGAGGACTGGACGGTACAGCGTGGCACAAGGATGACGTCGACAAGTTCATCGCTGCACTAGACAAGGATTCTCCCGACGTGTTCCCTGAGATCATGGTGGAGGACCTGGGTTTGGAATATCGGTGCCCGGCATGTGCCTACGAATGGTCCGGGGATGAACGCCCGCCCACACGTGAAGAAGTTCCTCCGCCACATGACATGCCCCAAAAGCCTCGACGTCATTGAGGCGAGGACCCCTGCATGTTCGTCGTGCGCATCCTAAGGAACGACAGGAGCGGATGCTTTGAAGCCTGAGTTCACCCTTCCGACCATGAATGATGTGACCAGGGCCGCCGGGACCAACGGATACACCTCGGTTTCGACCTTCTCCGGGTGTGGTGGGTCATCCACTGGCTACAAGTTGGCCGGGTTCGACGTCGCATACGCCGCCGAGTTCGATCCCGATGCCGTGGCGGCCTATCACCTGAACTATCCGATGACTCCGATGTTCACCGAGGACATCAAGAACTTGACTGGTGAGCATGTGCTCAGGGAACTCGGCATGGAAGTCGGCGACCTGGACCTCCTCGAAGGGTCTCCTCCCTGTTCCAAGTTCTCGCAGAATGGTGGGCGTCAGAAGATGTGGAACCAGACATCACCGGCCGATTCCGACACTCGGGTCCAAACAGACGTAGAAGACCTGTTCTTCGAGTTCGTTCGCCTGGCCAAGGAGATCCAACCACGGATGCTCTGTGCCGAGAACGTTCCAGGGCTTCGCATGGGAACCGTCAAGGGCTATTTCAAGATGATCGTCGATGACCTCACGGCTGCCGGTTATCGCATCGCCGTGTACGAGGTGGATGCCCAATGGTGTGGTGTGCCGCAAACCCGGCGTCGCTTGTTCTTCACCGGGGTGCGTCGTGACTTGCCGGTGGAACGAATCGACCCCCCAGTCCCGACTCCCTACCGTTACACGATGTGTGATGCGCTTCCGCATCTGGGAGAGGCCGCCACCCTCCACATGGCTTTCGGTTGGGCGAATGTCAAAAGACCCATTGCTTGTGCCACGCGAGCGGCTCCGACCATGACCAGGCTTGGAATGGGCGGAGGAGCAGCCGGAGAGGCGCAACTGTCGAATGCCGGAATCGCCGATACCCACGATGACCCACCTGAGGTTCCTCCTGTCGGGTCGGTCTATGACGGTCGCACAATCCGGCCCCGGTTCTTTTCTATTCCTGAACTGAAGGTCCTGGCTTCCTTCCCGGCGGACTTTCAACTGGAGGGTCCCTGGAGGGGCCAGTGGGCCAGGATCGGCAATGCTGTTCCTCCGCTCATGGCCCAGGCGGTGGCTGAGAAGGTCCGAGAGGCACTCGACGCCTGTCGTTGACATTCTCCATTGGGGCACCTATGATGATTGGTGATGGCAACAACACCAACTACCGGAGGAGTTCCAATGAACACCGAATCCACCACCACCTACGATGGCGATGTCTACACCGAGGTCGACATCGACAAGGCCGAAGGCAACATCGACGATTACGTCGTCATGGAGAAGGGCAAGCCGGAGACGGCCTACGTCCTCTACGGCTGGGACGAGGTCGGCCTGTTCGACCACGAGTTCACCAACCCGGTCTATGCCCTCACCACGGAGGTCAAGTGATGACCACGATGATGAACGTAGTCAATCTGCACAAAGGCTCAAAAGTCGCCGGGCATCCGGTCCTCACGGTTCGGTCAGTAGCGATCCGCAGCAACACCGTTACCGTCCTCTACGAGATCCCCGAAACGTCGTGGAACGGGCGGTTTCCAAGGATGACCTACCCGCTCGACGCTGTGGTTGAGGTGGTCAAGTGATGACCGAGGTAATCAAGAACGTCAAGGCCCGGAACCTCAAGCCAGGCGACCGGCTCCACAACTGCCACGGCCCAGTCGAGGTCGTGCTGGAAGCCCGCTTCCACGACGACAAGAGCGGCCCCAAGCAGGCCGGTGGCGTCACGGTCTGGACCACCGCCGAGGGCATGAAGAATGCAGCACGCCGCCGCCCCGGTCGGGTGCTGCGGGACTCGTACCCGGCAGACCACATGGTCGCCACGATCATCGAGGAGGGCTGACCGATGGCGAGCGAACTACTTTGGAAGGATCCTCAGGAAGCCAACAACTTCACACCTCAGGATGTCGCCAACATTGCGATGAGCCGCGGCGTCCCGGATGTCTGGTTTGAGCGTATCCGCAGCATGGCCGACCACGGATGGACCGTGAAGGGTAGCCGCAACGGCGACCGTGAAGTCTCTCCGTACTGGAAGGTGCGAATCACTAAGAACTGGCCGGTTCGAGGCTCCATTGCCTGTCACCGCCAGGACGGCAAGGTCGTCTACCTGCGGCACAGCAAGTCCAAGGGCTTCACCGTGGAGGTCAAGTGATGAACCAGCAGATCACCTGGGTGCGTGCCCGCGACATCGTCTGTGGCGACACGGTCGACGCCGGGGCCACCTATGGAGCGACACCCGACCATGACGTCTTCATAGTCGAAGGTGTCCGCACGACGACCACGACGACAGGGAAGATCGTCGAACTCCTCGGAGGTTCGCACCTCAACCGACCACGACCGCACGTTCTGGTCGAGGCAAGGCCGACAGCCAAGATCGCTGTCGTAATCAAGAAAGGCTGACCGATGGCTGATACACCTACAACACTCAAGACCCTGGACGGCTTCGAGATCGCACCGGGCGAGCAGGCCTGGGCGTTCGGAGTTGCCTACGCCGGTGGCGCTGTCACCCTCGTCGGGGTCACCGGCTCGGAGACTAGCGCCCACGACGGCTCCGTGACCTGGTGGGGCGAGTGGACCGACGACAACGGCCGGGTGTGGGATCTGTCCGGGTGCCGCACGGTGTCGCTCAACAGCCGCGAGGCCCGCTCGATGCGGGCGCTCCAGCAGACCAGGGAGGGCTGACCGATGACCGCGACCACCCCTACCGTTCCCGAGGTCATGCTCGACCTCGGCTGGAAGATGCCGGGCTGCGCCGTGAGGTGGGAGTCCACGGGCGGGGGCTGCTACGGCGTCTCCGTCGCCGCCGACGTTCGGGAGGTTGGCTACCTGCGCCGCTGGGTCTACATCACCGAGCCGAACGAGACGTACCGGACGAGCGACATCCCGGACCACCCGTGGGGCACCAACGGATACGACGAGCCGAACCCCCCGTTCGCAGTTGCCTACTTCGACGACGACGACGACCAGGCCCCGTGTGCACCTCAGATCGGCTGGGAGCAGCACGGCGACGCCGACCGCCTCGCCGCTGACGCGGCCCGGTGGCTCATGGATGCCGAGATGCCCGCCACGGCTACGAGGTTCGACCGATGACCACGTTGACCACCACCGCAGGCAAACTCAGGGTCGAGGTCGGCCCGATGGGTCACCGCTTCTACCACCTGTCCGCAACCACCGGCCTGTTCTGGCTGGGCACCGGGTCCGGTCGACTGTCCCTGGTGCTCACGAACGCCGAAGGGCAGCAGTCGATGGTCACGGTTGAACCTGCCCGGTTCTGGCATGACGGCACCCGGAAGGGTGCCGACGAGGCTGTGCGCCGGTTCGTTGCCGAATCCGAAACCGACCAGGAGGGCTGACCTGGACTAGATTCAGCCCGGCACCGGCGTCGCCCTTTGCGCCCCCGACCCTGGTGCCAGCCCCGCCGATTCTCAGGGTCGGCGGGGTTTCCCCCGTTTTGGCCCCTGTGGCGCGCTGTGGTCCGTTGTGGGTGATTACCCCCAAACGGCCCTTGGTGCCCGTAGGGGCGCTGATGGGGTCGTCTGGTGGGCAAATAGGGCGGAATGGCCGAACCAGTGTCACACCCGTGTCGTATTCTGTCCGTGGGATCAACCACCAACCGAAGGAGAAACCCGTGAACATCGCAACCACCGCCCGCAAGACAAGCCTGACGGGCCTGTTGGACATACTCAACGCCCAGGCTGACGTCCGCTACGACGTCGTCGCCTCAGCAGCCGACCTGGAGATGCGGCACGGCAACCTGCTGGTCCGGGGCGGCGCAGTCGACATCGTCGACGACCCGACCGGTGGCCTCGGTGTCGCCTCGGTCGCTGCACACCTGGCACCCACCGGCGTGTTCGACGAAGGCGTCGCCAACCGCTTCAACATCCCGCTGAAGTACGTCCGCACGATGCGGGACCGAGTGGCAGCCGACGTCCGGGAAGTGTCCGCTGTCAACGCCCCCACCTTGTACGACGAGAACGTCAACTACTGGCTGACAGAGGATCCGGGTCGCCGCCACCTGGTACGCGGCTTCCGCACCGACGACGCCCACGAGGTCGGCATCGCCCGTGCGTTGCTGTCAGATCGGTACAAGCCGATCGACAACTACGACGTGCTGTACGCCACCCTCGACGGGGTCCGCCAGGCAGGCGTCAACGTCGACATCACCGGCGACCTGTCCGACCGCAAGATGTGTGTCCGCCTGGTGTGCCCGGAGGTGTCGGCCTACGCGCCGGAACTGCTCAACGGCTACCGCTCCCCGTATTCGGGCGACGCCGGGGCGGACAACCCGACTGTGTTCGCCGGGTTCGTCATCAAGAACTCCGAAACAGGCGGCGGCGCGTTCACGATCGTGCCCCGCCTCGTCGTCCAGGTCTGCTCCAACGGCCTCCAGATGACCACCGACGCAGTCCGGGAAGTCCACCTGGGTGGCAAACTCGACGAAGGCGTCGTCCGCTGGTCCGACGACACCAACCGCCGCGAGTTGGAGTTGGTGACAGCCCGCACCCGCGACGCAGTCGCCACGTTCCTCGACGCCGACTACATGACTGCCAAGATCGCCGAGTTGCGGCTCCTGGCCGACGCCACGATTGAACAACCCGTCAAGGCGTTGCACAAGATCGGCCGCAAGCACAACTGGTCCGAAACAGAACAGGAAGCGATCCTGTCGCACTTCATCGGCGGCGGCGACTCGTCTGCCCTCGGTGTCGCCCAGGCCATCACGTCGTTCGCCCAAAGCGTCGAGTCCCCGGACCGGGCCGACGAACTCGAAGTCGGGGCAATGGCCGCAGCGCAACTCGTTGCTGTCGGCTAGAATCACCGAGGCCGAACCAGCGGGGCATCACTCCTTTCGGATGTGTTGTTCCCATCACATCCCGCTGGTTCTGAACGGGCGGCAACCGCGTCGACTCGGTTGCCGTCCGTTCCTTTCCTGGCCCGCCGTTCCACCTTGCGTTCGTTTTCGCTCATGCCACCCCAAATACCGGGCTTGATGTGGTTGTCGATCGCATAGTCCAGGCAGGTGTCAGCCACCGGGCATTGCGAACACACAAAGAACGGAAGCGCCGGGAGTGCCCCTCCGCCTTCCGGGAACCACCACACCGTCGGGAACCCACGGCACGCTGCACGCTTGATCCAGTCATCCATCGCAAGCCACTCTAGAGGTGCCCGAGATGCCCGAAAGGTCATACCGGCCGTGTGGTACGCTCGACATCTGATGGGTACCCGACGCCTGACCGGCACCTGCAAAGGCTGCGGCACCACCAATGTCCCGATTCGCCCCATAACCGGCCCGACCACCTGGTCCGGTGCCGTCGCGCTCCGGGAAGTCACCTGGCTATGCGCCACCTGCACAACCCGCACCCCGGAGGCGTCGTGACCACTCGCCGCACCACCACCGTCGCAATCACCGTCACCCACCCCATCGACTGGACCCCCGAAGACATCGCCCGCCACATCACCCACGTCATCACGACCAACCAGGCATCCCCGCTGGCCGTCACCGAAGCCACCCCGGACCTGACCAATACCATCGTCGACAAACTCGAATCCGAATACCTCACTGAAGACTTCCTCAACCCCCGCACCGCCACATGACCAACCCCGACGCCACCGAATCATCGACACCAACCAACACCCCCACGGCTAACTCTCAACGCTAGAGTCTCAACATGAGGCAAGTAGACCCCGACACCGCAGCCCGCTACCGCGAAGTCGTCCGACTACGAATGGTCGGCCTCACCTTCGACCACATCGCCGAACAAACCGGCTACGCCGACCGCTCAGGAGCCAAACGCGCCTACGACATCGCCCTGGAACGCTGGGCAGTCGAAACGGTCGAACAGCAACGCATCGTCCAATCCGAACGCCTCGACGACCTGTGGCGCAGAGTGTTCCGTGAGATAGCACAAGGCGACCTGGACCAGGTGGACCGGGCGTTACGCATCGAGAAACGCCGTGCTGAACTGTGGGGGCTGGACGCCCCGAAGCAGCATGAGGTGACTGGTGCCGCCGGTGGTGTTCTTCGCACCGATGTGGGTGACCTGCTGCTGGCCCGGCTTCAGCAGTTGCGTGAGGAGCAAGGCCCGTTGGTGGTGGCGTCTACGTCGTCTAACGGGCAGCCGCCGACCGGGATGGACACGCCTGAATGACGGCCACCCTGGACCTGGAACTGTCCCCGGCGCAAGAGTTGGCGCTGCGATCCGACCCGGCTGAACTGTTCGCAGGCATGGAACCCGCCGACGCTGCGGCGCTGATGCACGATTGGCGGCTGTGGTGCAGACCGAAGCAGGCAACGCCGCCCGGCGACTGGACTGTGTGGGTGCTGCTGGCCGGCCGAGGGTTCGGCAAGACCCGTACCGGCGCTGAATGGGTGCGCGAGAACGTCGTCGAGGGCGGTGCCCGCCATATCGCACTGGTGGGGCCAACCGCCGCCGATGTCCGCGACACGATGATCGAAGGCGAATCCGGGCTGCTGTCCGTGTTCCCCGAAGCGGAACGCCCCCGGTATGAGCCGTCGAAGCGCCGCATCACGTTCCACAACGGCGCTACCGCAACCGCTTTCTCCGCCGACGAACCCGACCGGCTCCGAGGTCCCAACCACGACCTGGCCTGGGCCGACGAACTCGCCGCCTGGCGCTACCCGGAAGCGTGGGACATGCTGTCGTTCGGCCTCCGTATCGGCAACCGGCCCCGTGTCGTCGTCACCACCACCCCCAGGCCGCTACCGATCATCCAGGCGCTCCTTGCCCGCCCCGACGCTGTCGTGACCCGTGGGTCGACGTTCGAGAACCGTTCCAACCTGGCTTCGGCGTTCCTGACTGAGATCGTGGCCCGCTACGAGGGCACCAGGCTGGGCCGGCAGGAACTCCACGCCGAGATACTCGACGACGTACTGGGGGCGCTGTGGAGCCGTGAAATGTTGGAGGACGCCCGTGTCATCAAAGTGCCGGACCTGACCCGTATCGTGGTCGCCATCGACCCGGCCATCTCGTCCAACCCCAACTCGGCAGAGACAGGCATCGTCGCTGCCGGTGTCGGAACCGACGGCCACGGCTACGTCCTGGAGGACCGTTCGTTGCGTGCCTCGCCGAACGACTGGGCGACAGAAGCCGTCACGTTGTTCCACCGTCTCAAAGCCGACCGGATCGTCGCCGAAGCCAACCAGGGCGGCGACATGGTCCGCCACACCCTCGACACCGTCGAACGCGGCATCCCGGTGCGCCTCGTTCACGCCAGCCGAGGCAAACGTGTCCGGGCTGAACCCGTCGCCGCCCTGTATGAGCAGCACCGCATCCACCATGTCGGCATGTTCGGCCCGTTGGAAGACCAGTTGTGCTCGTGGGTGCCAGGCGAATCCGACTCCCCTGACCGCCTCGATGCCCTGGTGTGGGCGTTGACTGAACTGATGATCGACGGGATGCGGCAAGCCCCGCCGGTGGTGCCGGTGTCGTTGGAGCAGGTCAACCCGTGGGTGCCTCAATGAAGCGCACCACCGTTGGCCGTCTGGTAGCATCGCGCCCATGTCGCTGACCGACGATCTGATGAAGGCGTCTCCGACGTCCACGGACCTGGGCGAGGTTGGGTCCAGCGGCCTGGTGCAGTACGGCGGCGAAGTCCGGGAGGATTTCCTGCGGCAGTTGCAGGGCCGACGCGGGTACGCCACGTTTAGAGAAATGAGTGACAACCATCCAGTGATCGGGGCTGTCCTCTACTCGATCGAAATGCTGGTGCGCGGAGTGGAATGGTCCGTCACCCCGGCCGACCCCAACGACCAACGCGCCGTCGAGGAAGCCGAGTTCGTGTCGACGTGCATGACCGACATGAGCCATTCATGGCCGGACACCCTGTCCTCGGTGCTGTCGATGTTGACGTTCGGCTACTCCTACAACGAGGTCGTCTACAAGCGTCGCCTGGGTCCAGACCAGAAGGACGCCACTACCCGGTCCAAGTACGACGACCAGCGAATCGGGTGGCGGAAGTGGCCGATCCGGGACCAGTCGACGATCACCCGGTGGAAGTTCGACGACCACGGCGGCATCGACGGTGCCTACCAGATGGACACCGTGTCCGGGCATGGCGAAGTGTTCCTGCCGATCGAACGCTGTCTGCTGTTCCGCACCACCACGAAACGCAACAACCCGCAGGGCCGGTCGATCCTCCGCAACGCTTTCGTGCCGTGGTATTTCCAGAAGCGCATCGCCGAGATCGAGGCCATCGGCATCGAACGAGACCTGGCTGGTCTGCCTGTGGCCCTGGTGCCACCGCATCTGCTGTCTGACAACGCGACATCGCAGGAAACAGCCGCCTTGACGGCCATCAAGCAGATCGTGAGGAACGTGCGCCGTGACGAGCAAGAAGGCATCGTGTTCCCGCTGGCCTACGACCCGGACACGAAACAGTTGGCCTACGACATCAAACTGATGTCCACCGGCGGAAGAAGACAGTTCGACACGTCAGCGATCATCGGACGCTACGACGCCCGCATCGCCATGACCACCCTGGCCGACTTCATCCTGCTGGGCCACGACAAGGTCGGCACCCAAGCCTTGTCGGTGTCGAAGATCCAGTTGTTCGCCGACGCCCTCGAAACGTGGGTGGCCGGGATCGCCGACGTGATCAACACGCACGCCATCCCGAGGCTGATGCGCCTCAACGGCGTCGACTCGTCGCTGTTCCCGACCCTGGACTACTCGACACCACGGCAGGTCGACATCGGTGCCATCGCCGACTATGTGTCCAAGTTGGCTGGAGCCGGGGCGATCATCCCGGACGAGAACCTCGGGGAACACCTGCGCGACATCGCCGGGTTGCCGCAGGAAGAAGCCGAGTCGCTGTAATGCCCGGCCCGATCCGGGTCGGGATGCCGACCCGCATCCGCCACATTCCGTTGTCGTGGCCTGTTGAGAAGGCCCGGTCGAACCACCAGCCGAAGTTCCGGCCAGTCAACGACACCGTGTTGCGTGGCCGCGAGATCACCGTCGGTGAGGTCATGGAGCAGATGTTCGCCGCCATGCCGTCCCCGAACGACTGGATCGACGGCACCAGCGACGCCGCCGCCTACTTGCAGGAAGCCACCGAGGTGGCTGAACCGTTCCGGGTTCGCATCGCCGAAATGCTTCAGGTCACGTTCAACGAGGGTGCCCTGCTGGGCCAGGACAGCATCCGGGCCGACATCAACGTCCAACTGGAACGCCTCGGCAGCCCGCTGCGGCTAACCGGCGAAGACGGCCGGGTCACGAAACGGGTCGCTGCCAGGGTCGAGGAGGTGGCTGTCGAGCATGTGGCTCGCAACCCGCTGTCCCGGTGGGCACCGATCGGCGTCGAAGCGTTCGACGTGGTGGACGCCAAGTCGGTCCAGTACGCCCAGTTCAGGTCCGGCACCCTGGTGACGAACATGGTGGAGGAGCAGCAGCGGGTCATCCGGGGCGTGATCGGCGAGTCGTTCACGGTGCAGCAAACCTTTCAGACCGGCCGCACCGTCACCGGCCTAACCGCACAGCAAACCGCCCACGCCCTCGTCGAAGTCCTCCAGGAAGTCAACCCGACCAGCCAGATCGGCCAGAACCTCGCCAAGTTCCGAGGCGTCAACGCCAACGGCCTGACCCGCCCCTGGGAGAAAGCGGTGTACCGGCGGGCGGAAACGCTGGCCGACCGGCTCGCCAGCCAGGGCGTCACCGGCGTCAAGGCCCAAATGCGAATCCAGAAGGACGCCCAACGGTACGCCGACAAACTGCGCCGGTCGCGTGCCCGGATGATCTCCCGCACCGAAATCAAGAACGCGCAGGTGCAGGGCCGTCTCGAATCGTTTCGCCAAACCGTCAACGACGGCCTGGCTGATCCGGCTACCGCAGGCAAGCAATGGGTGACCGGTGCAACCGACGTGTGTTCCATATGCAGCGAACTGGGCATGTCGAAGCCGATCTCGTTGGACAACTCGTTCGAGGGCGGTTTCGATGGCCCGACGGCGCATCCGAACTGCCGCTGCGACGTGATGTTCGTCCACGACATCGCCACCCCGCCGAAGGCGGTGGGGGCAGGCAACCCGGACTTTCGGCCTGGCACCCCGGAGAATCCGATCACCTGGGAGTTCCCGTCCGGGTTCAAGACGCAACCGTCGGCGACGACAGCGTTCACCCCGCCAGGGTTCGCCCCACCCCCACCGGCACCGCCTCCACCCCCGAAGCCGCCGCCGCCGCAACCAGCGGAACCACCGCCGCCGGTTGAGGTCGCCCCGACCCCGGCGCAAACAGGGCCGGTGTCCAACGCTGACCTGGTGTGGGACGACGCCGGACGCAAATGGGCTGACCTGACCGACGCCGAACGCCAGTTCCTGTTCGACAGCCACGTCGACGAGGTGGTCCGCAACGCCTTCGACGACGTCGTCGCTGGCTATCACGGCAAACCCCATTCGGTGACCCGTCCTTCGTTGCCGAAGCCGCCCCCGACGGCGATCAAAGCCATCTACCAGCAGGCCAAACTGGTAGACGATCTGAAGGCTCAGGAGGCGGCGGCGAGGGTGGTGCGAAATGACATGCGTTTGGTGTATGGCCCGGATAGCGCGATGCCGGGACAGTTCAACCCGACCGGGTGGCGCGACCAGTTCTATGCGTGGGCTGACGACACGACCGAGGGGTTCGTCGCCGGGAAAGGCAACGTCGGGTTCGTCCGCGTCAAGGAGGCAGGAGAACGCGGCACCGCGCTACCAGGCAGCACCCGCCGTCTCAGGGTCGAACGCGTCTACGACATCCTCGACCCGGACGCGCCGATCGACAACCACGCCATCCTGAACGGCATGGAGCGGTTGTTCCCCAGCATCGACTCATTGCCGTCCAGCGAGATTGCTCTTCTGGAACAGGAGATGACGAAACTCGGCACGATGATTCGCCGCGAGGCGACCGCCCGTGCGGGTGCTGCGGAGGCGGCTCCTAGCAGTTGGGTCACGCAACAGTTCCCCAACAGCACCGCCGAAGTGCTTGATGTTGCCGAACTGTCGGCACAGATCAACAAACTCGACATCCGATACAACACGCTCAAGGGACAACTGGATGAGGCGCTCGACGCTGCCGATGCAGGGCGGCTACCGGCCCGACGGGCCTGGCATCTGATTGACGAATCGGAGCGGCTGCCGACGTTCGCTAGCCGGGCAGACGAGTTGGAGTACCTGGCGGTGTGGGAGCCGTTGGAAACGGCACTCGCCGACGCTGTCGACGACGCCCTCCGATCACTCATACAGCACCTCCCCGAACGCGAAGCCTTGAACATCTCATCAACCATCCGCAACATCAGAGAGGGTGTCGGGGCACGGTTGCGAGTTGTCCATGATCCGATGGAAGAAGTGGTCAAACTGCTCGACGAAGCCGTCACCGAACTGCGTCAGATATTCCCGGATGCGTTCGATGACATAAAAGCGTTGGAACTGTTCAAGCCAGGTGGGGCGACGCCGATGCACTTCCAGTACCAGGTGCAGCGTCGACTGGTCGATGTTGTGGAAAGGGTCGACTACATGGCGACCGCCCAGCGACACATCGGGAGCCTCGTCGGCGAGGGTTTCGACGACGTTGCCGCAGCGGTCGCCGAACAGGTACGGCTTCTACACACGACCGAAAGTTTCACCCATTTTCTTGACCGATCGGCCGCGTCGTCCCTGGTGTCGGCCCGTGTCGAAGCCGCCCTGACCGAGAAGGTGTACGACCTGGCAAGGCTGCTGCACGCCAATGACTTGGCCGGGGCGGACCAGTTGCTACTCGGGCAACTCAGCAGCGTCACCTCTGGCGTTGCACAGGACATTCGCCTGGCGATCGGTGAGGTACTGCGTGAGGTGCGGCTGATTGGGGGCGAGGTGTTCGACTACCAACCCGGCGTGTCGGTGCATGGCTTCCAGGGGTTCAAGACGATTACGCCACGGGTTCGGGAGGCGCTCGACAGCATGAACGAAGCCGTCGAGGATTGGATGCCGACCGACTGGATTGTTCGGTCCAACGAACGCGGCAGCCTCGGGTTCAACGGGGAAGGGTCGCGTGCCCACTACCGCGACAGCATGAACCTCGGACGAGCCGGTACCACGGAAGGTAACGGCCTAATCAACATTGGGAGATCGGGTTCGGTGCCGGACCAGTCGACGATGCTGCACGAGATCTACCACCGGGGGCAACGGGCGACGCTGTTCTACGACGACCTGGAACGCCAGTTTGTTATGCGTCGGATTGCTGCATCGTCGCCCGAGAACCAGGTGTTGCGGAAACTCAACGAAATCTATCCGGGGTCCGGCTACAAGCACTACGAACTGGCGTATGAGGACGACTTCCTTTCCGCGTACATCGGCAAGGACTACGGCGGAGGAGCGTTTTGGGAGGTGTCACCAATGGCGATTCAGGAACTCACCGGGAGACACCTGGCAGGCGGCTCAGGCAAGTCGCTGGTCGAAGGACTCGGCGGTGACCTCGACTTCATCGACTGGATCGTCGGGATGCTCGCCGGACTCTAGAACACGACCTGCGGGTCTTCGACCGTGACTTCACCTATCGGGTCCGTGATGTCCCACCTGATTTTCTCAGCCATGAACGGCACGACTGCGGCAACAGTTGACCTGACCCAACTCTCACCGGGTGCATCCCCGAACGTCGGAGGTATGCGTCGCTGGTGCTGCGGGATCGGTGTGTGTTCAACCGACGTGAAGATCGCTGCTTCGGTTCGCATGGCAGCCAGCACCGGCGAGTCGGGGTCGTCCCATCCTGCGTCCTGGGAGTACGCCAGGGAGAACCGACGGTCCCGTTTCGGGATGTCGTGCTTGGCGAGGGCGTAGTCGGTGACCCGACCGCTGATCGTGAACGGCATGACACAAGTATCGCACAGGCCTCTCGCATCGGTTCGGCCATTGTGAGTAGGATGAACAGATGACCGACCCCGACCTGGACCCGGATGTGGCGGCGAGTATCGCCACCATCGAACACTTCCTCGGCGTGGCGAAAGCCGAAACCAAAACCGACGACGGCTACGAGTACCCGGCCGCCGCCTACGCCTACATCGGCGACCCGGATGTGGTGTCGACCTGGAAACTGCGACTGTGGGAGACACCGGACCTGAAAGAGACACGGCGGCAGATCGGCATGGCCGTCGCAGCCCTCGGTTCCGGCGGGTTCCGAGGCAACCGGGTGCGGATACCGGCCGACCAGGTCGGAAAGGTGAAACGGCGTGTGCTGCAAGCCTGGCTGAAGGTTCACCCGGACAAGGAACGCGGCGACGCTCCACGGGTGCTGCTTTCGTCGCGGCCTGTGGTGCGAACCCCCGACGACGACAAGGAAGCCGAAATGGACGACCAGGTTGAGAACGGCCAAGCCACCGACGAGGTCTACATGGACCACGACTACGGCGTGACTGCTGGAGGCGACGACGCGATGACGCACCTGCTGATGGCGTACCGGCAGATGCTGGACAACCCGGCGTGCTTCCCGCTGCTGGAACCGTTGATGGCTCTGATCCACGCGAAGGAAGCGATCATGGTGGCCGAACCTGAACTGGTCATGGTCGACGACGACGAGTACGGCAACCGCATGGGCAAGGACATCGTGTACCGCGACGGCCAATACTGCGTCATGTCCCAGGAGACTGGCCGGTCGTTTGGCTGCTACGCCGACCGGGCCGCAGCCGAGGCACGCCTCGGGCAGATCGAATCGTTCGCCGACGACAAGGTCGCAGGCATCGAAACGCTGCGCCTGGTCGCCTACCACGACCGCCTGCACCAGTTGCCCAACGTCAACGGTGAACACGTCGCCGTCCACAACCTCATCGAAGACGAGTTGGAGCATCGAGGCATCGCCCCGCCGTACAACCTGGGCGACATCGAGGCGAAACTCCAGATGATTGCCCAGGACGCCGGTCGCCTTCTGTTCAAGGTCGAACCGGGACGGTTGCCCTATGCCAAGCAGGCCGAGCAGCGGTACACGTTGGGTCCGGTGTATGTGCCGGGCTTGGAGGACGCCCACGGCGAATACACCGACGCGGACACGTTGCAGACGGCCCTGTGGAACTGGGTCCGCAAAGACGACCGCCGCATCTACCTGCAACACTCCGAGAAGGTCGCCGGGGAAATGGTCGAGGTGTTGACGTGGCCGTTCGAGATCGAAGCCCCGTTGGAGGTGCCTGAGCAGGGTGTCAGCAAGTTCACGTTCCCAGCGAACACGCCGTTCCTCGGGGTGGTTTGGGAGGACTGGGCCTGGGAACTGGTCAAGGCCGGTGAACTGCGCGGCTACAGCATCGGTGGCCGGGCACGGCGCATCGAAGCCGACTTGCCAGCCGCCGCCCTGGTCTAATCGGCCACCAGACGCCCCACAACGGCCCCTACGGGCCGCAAGGGCTATTTGGGGCATAACCCCCCACAAACGCCGCCAGGACGCCCCCACGGGCCGAAACAGGGCCGGATCGTGGCGAAACCCACCCCGTTGCCGGGTGCTAGAGTGACCTGAGTTGCCCATAGTGCCCAAAGTGGCCGACAAACGGAGCCACGGTCATGGACGATCGGGAACTGCTGGATGCCATCAACAGCCTGAAAGGGTCGGTTGAGGCCCGCGCCACAGCCGCCACGGCCGCCGTGGAACGTGCCACCGGCCTGGTCGACCGCATCAAAGACAACATCGCCTACATCCTGGGACTCCCGGCGGCGATCACCGGGGCGTTCTCGTTCATGTGGGATTCATCGGCAGACGAGGCGGCATTGTCGTACCAGGTGGCGCAGTTGGAGGAAGCGGTGGCGGACCTGAAAGCCGAAGGCGACCTGCTGGGTGGCGCGAAGAACTTCACGTTGGACCTGTCGGGTGCGCCCGGCGGATCGCTGACCCCGATCTTGACGGGACTGGCGCTGCTGGCGGTGGTGGCCGCCCTGTTCTGGTACCAGGCTCGTCGCAAACGGTGAGGCGCGTTGTTGCGGCGGTGTGCGTCGCGGCGTTGCTGGCTGCTGGTTGTAGCGGCGGCGGTGATCCTCCGACGACGACGTTCACGCCGGTCGAGGCCGCAGCCCTGGATTACCTACCGGGCGACGACTCGTTCGGGTTCGAGAACTTCGGCGGCGGCCAAGCCCCGGCTGAACTGACCGTCAACCTCGTGCGCCGCCTCTACGGCGACAGCCAGGTCTGCGCCTCGGTCGTCGACAACCGTTGCACGCCGCACCCGGTCGTGACCCAGTTGATCCAGCAGGCCAACAGGTCGATGGCGGCAGGACTGTGCGAAGGGTTCGCGGTCCTCGCCCTGCGGCTCGCTGCCGACCCGGACGAACTGATGGCCCTACAGGCCGACGCCACCCGCGTGGCTTCGCTGCTGCGAACCAATCCGGCGCTCCTGTCCGAGTTGGCGTACTGGTACACGACCCAGTTCGCCACCGAGGTGCAGGCGCAGGCCCGCTTCTACCTGGACAAGTCCCCGGTCGAGATCGCAGCCGACCTTGCAGCCGACTTCGCCGACGGGGGAACCGGCACCGGGTTCACACTCGGCATCTACAGCGACCAGGGCGGGCACGCATTGACGCCGTACCGGGTCGAGTCCGGCGACGGCACATACCGGGTGTTCGTGTACGACTCGAACTGGCCCGGTGAGGAACGCTGGATCGACGTCGACGACGACGGCTGGGTCTACGCACTAGCCGCCACCAACCCGACCGAAGCCGCAGAGGCATGGGGCGGGGGTCAGGGCACGCTCGAACTAACGCCAATGTCAGCCCGCAAGGGACCATTCACCTGCCCGTTCTGCCCGCAGGAGGGGCAAACCAAGTCGGGGACGTTGATGACGGTCGCCGCGTCGGGTGATTCGCAGTTGGGGTTGCAGGTGCAGGACCAGGACGGCAACAGGCTCGGCGTCTACGACGGCGAGATGGTCAACGAGATTCCGGGGGCGACGTACCGCTACCTCATCTCGGCGGGCACCGCTGATCCGGTGTTGGTGTTTCTGCCGCCGTCGGTGGAAACGTACACGGCGGATGTGACAACGGTGAGTGTTGCCCCGCCGGTCGGAGACGCGACGGGGCAACCCGACGAGCCTACAGAGGCGTTTTCGCTGCTGGTCCTGGACGAAGGCGTTGGCGTGCAGATCGACGCCGACGTGCAGGCCGTCGACGCCGCCCCCGAGGAGTCGCTGCTGGAAGTCGCAGGCGAAGTCATCGAGGTCCACGACGACACCGCCGTGATC
>Ga0080013_1000586_pt1 | contig 51423 bp, 50 predicted proteins | sample ETNvirenome_6_85_FD_69236 | JGI IMG/M metagenome (GOLD analysis project Ga0080013, IMG submission 69236) | Marine viral communities from the Pacific Ocean - ETNP_6_85 (SPADES assembly) (version 2) | ecosystem: Environmental > Aquatic > Marine > Oceanic | place: Pacific Ocean | collected 2013-06-19
GGAGACGCTGCCACCTTCTTGGCTGCCTTGGCAAATCCACTCTTACCCAGGATTCCCCAGTAATCCTTGACGATACCCGCGCGGGCTGACTTCCGGGCTGCCTGCTCTTCACGCGCCTCGCGCTCCTCAAGCAGTACAAGCTTTTCTTGCTTGCTCAGCTTGACAGCATCACCAAGCAGGTCTTCTCGGATCTTAGCAAGGTCGGTGCCGCTGCTAGTGTGGTCACCGTAGTCCGCGATGCGCAGAATCTCGGTGCCGGCGGGAATGTCCTTGGTGGTTACCAGAGACGTATACCCATGCAAGCCCAGCGCCCGATGTCCGAACGCCACCTCTCGCGCATGCGCCATAAGCACGCGGGCAAGCGTGGAGCCTTTCCAGTTACGGGGAAGCACGCTCACGCTCTTATCACCGTCCTTCTTAGTCTTGTCACCGTTCGCCACCTTGCGAACCTGCTTGGTGAATGCCTTGCCAGCGTACAGGGGAGTCTCAATCTTAGGGTTGCTCATGTCTCTGTCCTCGTGTGCGTCGTGTGTACTGCCTACCCTGTGACGCCAGGGTAGCCAGGAAGGACCGGAACCCCCGGCCTCAATATCAGTCTATCCGACCGGCGAGCGCCCGTCAAGCACTTTCGACACCTGGTGGCGTGCTCAATATTTGAGCACGACCCGCCCATACTGCGCCCAATCGCCGATTCCCGGACCGGTGTAACTACCTGGAATCACTGGAGAAAGGGGGAGGGGGGATTAAGTACGCCCCTCTGGAACGACGGTCGGGGGTGTGCACCCGATTACGGGCGGGGCCACGGGCACCTCCCGGAAAGGAGGCCCCAGAGGGGCGTACATCCGCTGTCACGAATGTGCGCACGCAAGGCGTTCCCCCTTTCCTTGGGGGGTCCCGTTTGTTTATACCCCCTCTCTCATGCGCGAGGCATTTTTGGCGACTAACAACTCCGATGAGTTAGGCTTAGGTCATGTCGAAGCCGAGAGCGCTGGTGTCGCTCCTTCACTTGCCGATGTTTGACTCACCTGGGCAAGGACCGTTCACGGTGTCGAGTATGGGGTGGAAATCGGTGAAGAGAGCCTTTGGGCTGGTGAACCGGTTCAAGGGTCCTGGGGAAGAGGGGTTCCTGGCGATTGAGGATAGGAAGGCGCAGGCAGTTCGGGTCAGGGCATTGGGATATGCCCCGTTTGTTCAGAGTGTGTGGAGCGAGAACTTCGGGATTTCACCACAGCGGTGGGTGGGGGATATGGAAGAGGCGTTTGGGCTGGAGGAGCCCCCGAGCCCGTATGAGGCGGGGATGGTGATTCTGGGAGACCTGACCCTGTTTAGGACTTTACCGGGTAAGCCGGAGGTGAAAGGAGCGCTGTGCTGGTATCTGGGGGGGCTGAATACGGAGGTTCTGGATGTCCTGGTGCCCGGATGGGAGGAGGGGGGAGCGGAGTTACTCCGGGGAATGATGGGGAATAGTTGGTTTGCGATGTGGGCGTTGGGGACAGATATGACGCCTGTCATCACCACTCGGGCAAAGGCGAGGGCGCTGCTGTACCGGGATAAGGGATTGAGGGTGCCGAGGCGGAAGCTCCGGGAGAGCGCTTACGTTTCATCCCAACTCTCCCTGGGCAAGAGAGCCGCGCCGGTCGAACGTCCCCTCTTGCATACGGGAACTCCTCCAGTTTGGAGTTCCTACGAGGAGAGGGTGGGACTAAGGACTTTGTGGGATAAGAAGATGTTGGCTAACTTCAGGACGAAAGCCCAAGATATATTAGGGGAAGGGTTCGAAATAGAACCCCTCCGGGCTGAGCATCTCTATAATCAAGCTGAGGACGAGCAATGTTTGACGAACGCGACGACGATTTAGCGGGGTTGTTGGAGGAGACGGCGCTTGAGCCTGCTCCGAAGATGGAGCCTCTCCATGCCAACCCTGAGAGCTTGTTGGACCCGGAGACGCTGGAAGGCTTGCTCGGACAGCACTCCAGTTTGCCCAGCGCATTTCTGGAGCATACCGCTGGGAACATCAGCAACACCCAGGCGGTGATTGATTTCGCCACTACGGTTTGTATGAGTGTGGCGGATGGGAAGCTCAAGGTAAGCCAGAGCGCAGAGCTCCGTAAGTGGGCCGAGCTTATGTATAGTTGTATCATCTCCCAATCTGGGCAAGGACAAGGGACCCAGGTCAACTACATTGGGCAGTTGGTGCAGTTGGCAGGAAGTCAGCCGACTGAGAGTGACCCGATTGGTAGAGAGATTATAGAGGTTCAGGAAACCATTAAGAAGGCCCAAGGAGAGTAGAGATGGCAGAGAAACGAGACCTGAGTCACAAGGGCCGCGCTGAAGCTCGGCAGGCTGCCGCGAGGAAAGCCCTTGACGAAGCACAAAAAGGGCGAGAAAGGACACGGCAGGCGGATGAACCTACGTGGACACCGAAGCTGGCTCCGTCAACCACAGGCGCTCCGACGACTCAAATGCCTCCCGAGGTATGGCGTGAGCAAGTAGCGAGGATCCTCGCGGAGACCGGCCTCGATGAGCAGGAACTGTCTGAGCTTCGTGGCCACCCGGATTACATGGCTGCCTGGAAGGAAGGGGGAAAGGCCGCCCGGAAGGGCATTAGGATTCCCTGGGAAACGGATCCCCACACACTACGGACTGCATTTTATAGGCCGCATGATCCCTATGAATACGCCACGTATGAGCGTGAGTTCACGGGGAGGACTCCCCCTGAAAGCGCCCAAAAACTGGGTGGAATGGCGAGCCTCGCCCGAGCCGACAATGATCCACGCTTTACGAGGATGAGCGTCGAAGAACTGGGCAGATTGGAAGGGGAGATGGCTGCGATAGAGCGCCACCTACGAGCAGTTGGTCCGGTGGGCGTCGGCTATGAGAGTGATCGTCGGATGCCTTCTTTCGATGAACAGGGGGGTTATGGGCGTGGGAACCCTTACCCCGAAGAGCCCGGAATCCGGGAGTTTGGAGGCCGAGGACTAAAGGTAGAAGAAGAGGGAGGAGAATAGGTATGCCTGACCCGAATCAGGCGCAGAAGCTACTGAATACGCTGCGCTCTCCGGCGCATGCGCTCCCTGCCTTTGGGCAGGTGCACGATCAGAAGACTGCGCGATTCACCCCATACCGGGCACAGGCCATAACGGAAAAGTTACAGCCCACCATTTTAGAGTATATGAGCAATCCCCCGCGACTTGCATCAGGGGAGACTCGATTTCTCACCATCCTGGGCTACCGGCAGGCGGGTAAAAGCCTGACGGCTGAGTACGCTGCATATTGTAAAGCTGCATATATTCCTGGATGGGATCACGTTTGTGTGGCAGATAATAAAGATCGTGCGGAGTACCTCCACAAGAGAGTTCACTATCTGCACCAACGATGGCCGGAGCAGCTAAGAAGTGAGACGTTACCGACGCGAGAGAGCAGGCAGCTTACCTTCGACCCTCTTCAGGGGGGAAAGATGCGCGTTCTTTCAGCAGAGGCGGGAGCGGTTGGTGTTGGTCAGTCTCCTGATTCCTTTCATGCTTCTGAGTGCCACCTGTGGTCGGATTTCGCAGGTTCGATGTTCCTCATCAACCCGTCGTTGATGAACAGGCAGGAGGCGTTGGTCGTATTTGAGGCAACGCCCTGGGAGAGGAACTGTGCTTGGCATGAGCATTATCTGACGGCAAAGACTGGGAAAGGACGACACGTCGCTCACTTCTTCCCATTTTGGGATGGGCGGTTGAACCGCCGTGCGTGGGAGAAGGACTGGACTCTGACGAACCCTGAAATCGACTTCATGAATAAGTATGGTCAGCAGGGTCTTGAGTTGGAGAACTTGGCTTTCCGGCGGTATCTCTTGGACACGGACCCTCAGATTCGTCGGTATCCCGAGATGTTCGAGGTGATGTACCCGTTCGATGATGTGTCCTGCTGGAGCGCTGCAACTAGTGGGGCGATTCCCGACCATGCGCTACAGCGCCACGTCGAAGCTCATCTCATACCCTGGGCACCTCCACTCCAAGTTTACGAGGAGCCCCGCGAGGATGCGCTGTATGCGATTGGTGTTGACCCCTGCGGTTATGCAGCCCGAGACCATGCGTCTATTCAGGTGCTGAAGTGCTACCGGGGGGAGTGGACTCAGGTCGCTACTTATGCTGACCACGTAGACCCACTCGCGTTCACAGACCAAGTAGAACGGCTAGCTAACAAGTATAACAAAGCCCTGGTTGTTGTTGAGAGTAACGGTGTTGGGCAGGCGGTCCTCTCTCTTCTGGATGAGCGAGGCTACCCCAACCTGTACCACGAGGCTCGGTTTAAGCCCGGTTTCACGAGCACGGCGAAAAGCCTTGACCAAGCAACTGGTTGGTTGATTGATGCCCTTATGGAAGAACTGGTAATCCATGACAAGGGAACGGTAGAACAGCTCCAAAGCTATAAGAACGACAAGCGCGTAGAGGAAGGTGCGAACGCTGAGCTTCTGAGGCGAGGCCCGAGCACTCGTAGAAGAGAGCGTCACCACTGGGATAAAGTCAGTGCGCTCCTCATGGCTATCGCGGGGGCAAGATATTTACCCTCTCGTGAAAAGCCCGCTGGTACTCCAACGGCTCCTACTGATAATGTGGTGATGTTCACTGGAATGAGCTACGACGCTCAGGAGCGTTATCGCCATGAGGTTACTCCCAAACCACAACGGAAGAAACCCGTGTACCGCTCCATCAGGAAAAGAAGGCGCTAATGAAGTTTAACCTCCCGACTCTCCCAACAAACCCTGGGCAACAAGGGGGTGCGGGGGAGAAGCACAAGTATTCGGTTGAGCGGCTGGTCGAAAAGGATAGTCTTGTAGTACGACGGGACAATGGTCCTTCTTACGAGATCCCCATGAGACTGCTGGCTCAGGGGCAGACAATCGCTGAAATCTACGAGGAGCTTTCAAATGGCAAGTGATGCAGACAGGATGCAAGCATTAGAAGCGTGGTTTACGGAGATGGAGGACATCTTCGAGGGAATCAACAGCGCTGCCCAGGCGGATGATGGGGATAAGGTACTGGAGCTTCTGAAGAATGCCCACAGGACTCTCCACACTATCCCTGAGGGCGCTGAAGATTTCGAGCTTGGAAATAGGGCGGCGCATCACTGGGGGAATGCTATTAATGGGACTGTAAAAGCACTCCAGCCGGCGGCTGAGAACGACCCCGCGTTTGCTGCGAAGTTCAAACGTACCCTCTCAGAGATGAACTCCATGACAGGGGACTGGTCTGCCCGACGACCAGCAGTAATGTCAGACGCCGATGAGATACTCCCTAGTAGTATCCAGGAGCCAACTCGTGTCAATCCAGATTTGCTGCGAGAGAAGAGGGTTGATGAAGTTCTCCCCGAAGACCTTCAACAGAGGTCGTTCTTTTCCACTCAGGAAGCACATGGCTGGGCGGGAGACGAAGAGATGTGGGAAGAGGCCAAAAAACTCCTACGAGAAGCTGAAGAGCTTGTTGGAAAGGGAGCCCAAAAAGAAGCTGACGCAAAACTCCGTCAGGTTGTGAAGCTCGCTATTGAGGGAAGTGGGGGTATCACCCCCGAACTCGGCAATGAGCTTCGACGCCTTTCGCCTGACCTTTTTCCCCAGTTGGCTCCTCCTTCCACTCCGTATAAGCAAAGGGTCGACGAGCTGGGCTTGCAAGGCTGGTGGAGAGACACGCCAGATCCGCACTCTTCCACTCCTCCTGCGGGTGCAGAAGGAGCGCGTGACGAGTTCGCTCACACCGCTCGATACAAGGCCATGAAATCTGCGATGGCTGAGAATCCTACCAAAATCCGTTACCAAGTGATGCCAAAGGATGGCGACCCCAGTTTTGGCAAAGGAGGCTTTCTTTATGATCGCCTCACAGGTGAAATGGCGGAGTATGGTCCTAATGACCCTGAGTTTGAGAGAATACTGCTAAACGAGACAGTGGGTTTTTCGAGAGACCCGGCGCTGGAGGGGCGGCCCCGTGCTGGTCGCACGCGTGAACTCGGTGAGGCTGTGCGACTGTCGTCGCCGGTTGAGTTGACCTCTGAGCAGATGAAGATGACTCCCCAAGCACAGGCGAGGTTGCTTGCGGCGAAGCGTGCGACGGAGCTTCAGCCCAAGCAAGGGCCTCTCCAGTGGGCTGATTGGCGTCCCGACCCCTCGACTTTGGAGGCAGATGGCCCGCCTTGGCAGGTCGGAAGACCGGGATGGGAGGCACAGAAGAGGGAGATGGATCCGAGTGAGTACATCATGGAGGCTGAGCGTCCTGGTAGCTACGATGAGCCCCGGATTAGCGACAGGTTCAAAGGGTCAGAGGGAGGCCTCGCGGGAGATGAGGACGATGTGTTCCGAAGTCTTCTCAAGGGGAGCCGTAGTGACTTGAGGGCTGAGGTGAAGGCTTTCCCTGAGAAGTTTGGGTTCAGAGAAGATTTTGACATGGACTTAGACTTCGATGACCTCGATGACCTCTCTACGGATGCCATGCGTACTGAGCTTACGAATAGGTATCTCGAAACAGGTGCTGAGCGCCTAAAGCCGCTTAGGTTTGGGGGGCACAGGCCAGAAGCCGGGAAGGTCGCAGAGGCAGTAGCGCAGGGGTTCGCTGAGCCAGGAGCTACAGTAGGAGATGTGGGAACAGAGGCGATGGACTTCGCCGTGGAGTCGCGGGCATTCGAGAGAATGGTGAATGCTGCGAAGGAAGCCGGAATCGCGGTTGGTGATGATATCCTCAAAGTAGCAAAGGGACTCGGAAGGGCTGGTCTCAAGGCCATTGGTCCTATCGGTGTGGGTCTTGGTGTCCATGAGGTTAAGAGGGGGCTCGAAACTGGAGATGTTGGCCGCACGATTGAGGGAGTAACAGGGGGGATTCTCCACCCAATGGTGGGAGGCGCAGTCCGCGAGCAGTGGCCAAGCCGGGAAGCCCAAGCCGCAGAAGCGGGCGAAGAGACCAAGGCCGATATTATCGACACGCCCTGGCACAAGCAGGCTCCCCTTCCTGTCACTTCTACTGAGATGGACTTGGCCTCCCAAGCGAAGAGGCACGATCAAGTTGCCGAGATGATGAAAGCGGGAGTTCCCATGGCTGAGATCCGTAGAAGGGTCTCTAGCGGAGCACTGGATAGGGAAGAAGACACCCTCGGACCACTGATGGGTGGGCCGTCTATTAGATCTGCGGAGTAACAATGCTCGATAAGGACAAGATGAAGGGTCTCATTGAGACCCATCGTGCGAAAGCGAATAGTGAGCAGAAGGAATGGGACCAGATGCGGTCTTGGTACACCAGTGATGCTGGTGATCCGAGCGGCGATGTTCCTCAAGGAGCGGGTTCCTCTGCGGACGAAGAACTGCATATGGAGACAAACTACCCGTATGCCTTCGTAGATACGATGGTCGCGAACATCTGTCCGAGTAATCCTGAGGTTACGGTAAACGCACGTAGGAAAGAGCTACACGAAGCAGCTCGGTATCGGCAGGCGCTCATTAATGACTCCCTAAAACGGCTGGGCGGGCACCGTGTTCTCTGGCGGGCTGCCACGATGGCTGCGGTATACCCCCGCTCTTTCGTGAAGGTCGTCTGGAACTTCAAGCGCCGCTCCCCTGATCTAATCAATGTGGACCCCAGGAACGTCTGGTACGACATGAGCGTCAACCGTTGGGAGGACATTCGTTACGCGATTGAGGTCACAGTCCTCACTCGGGCAGACTTCGAGAAGCGAATCCGCCGTATTGACGAGGAAACTGGCGAAGAAGAGGGGATGTATGACCCCGAGATTGCCGAAAAGGCCCAGTTTGGTGCCTATCCTGAGTGGTTGAGGGACAGGGAGAAGGACCGCTCTCTGGTAAACGAGGCTTCCAAGGAAGTCTTTGAATGGACGACGGTATACGAGGTTTACGATTTTTCGGGCGATGGGATGTACTATCACTGCCTGGATGAGCAGGATTCCCCCCTATTCGAGGGTGAACTGCCCTACCGATTCGTTCGGAACCCGTTTTTCCTGCTCTCGTTCAACGATAACCTCTCCGATATCGGCGGATTGTCGGATGTGAAGCTCATTAAGCCCGTTCTTGAGCGCCTGAACGAGCTAGACACGCTCATGCTCTGGTTTGCCCAGACGGCCATCCCGATTACGTTGGTAAATACCGGATTGGTCGATAATCCCGAGCATATTCAGTCTCAACTCCGGGATGCCACCTCTCCAGGGTCGATTGTCTCGGTTCACGGTAAGGCAAACGCCCGGATTTCCGATATTATCGGCCATACCCAAACCCCTGGGCTCTCTCCTGAGTTTATGGCGTCCCGAGACCGCTGTATTCAGGTGATTGAGTTCATTTTGGGGATTCCGCAGTATTCTCGCGGTGTTGTCGGTGTAGCAGACGTCGCTACGGAGGTTGCCCTCGCAGATTCGGCCACTCGCACCCGAAATGGGCGTCGGATGAAAGTAATCTACGATCTTATTGGGTGGCAGGCCCAAGTCATCGTCGGATTGTACGAGGAGTTCCTCGCAGAAGACGAGATTATGCCCATTCGCCTCCTGGGCTCTCACGAGTCCCTTGAAGTCACTCGCGCTTCGATGATGGCACGCGAGATTCTGGCCAGCCGGGGTGAGAACCCCCTGGAATATGATTATGAGGCAGTCGCTTACTCTCCCACAGAGAACAACCGCCTTGTTCAGCTCAAGAACATCAGTCAATACTACGATTTGATGGCGGAATCTCCTGTTGTCGACCAAGAGCGCTTCGCTCGGAAGCTCCTTGAACTGCTTCAGTTGGAGGATGTCGCCAAGGATCCCGCACAAATGAAGGCTGAGCAACAAGCAGCGCAGCAACAACAACAGGCGGCTGCTCAAGCCCCACAGCAGGGAGAAGTCCCGTCTGAGGAGGATACACGGCTATCTGGAGCCCTTCCTCCCGGCACTGAGCCTATGTTACCGCCCTCCCCCACTGGAGGTGCCATTCAGGGGGGAGAAGGTCAGATGGCTGGGTTTGGGGGGGCTCCTTTTTCCCTTCCGCCCGGAGTTGGAGGTAAATAGTCATGCCATTGTACGAAGGTGAGTGCCGAGAAGGGTGCGGACGCTTTGAAGATATCCTGAAAGTCCATGAATATGAGACAGATGGGCTCGTTTGCCCCGAATGTGGGGTGGGGGCTCGCACTATTATTGCTGCGACCCCAACACTTGGGCCAATGCCGTCCAAACCGAGGGTGATTGAACAAATCGGTCGTTCATTTTCTTCGGCGGCGGAAGAACGGAAATATTTTGAGCGTCATCCTGACCGTCAAGTTGTGGCTCCCAACGACGCTGCATTCACTCGACACCGCGATTTAGCCCGTGAAAAGGCGGATAAGAAGGCGAAGACGCTGGGGTTCCGGGACCATGATGACCGGACGAAGCGGATCAAAGCCGAGAATACGAAAAAGCAGAAGATCTCCCGTGGGGAGGGGAAGATTTACAACATTGCTTGACGTATTCCCCCTGTGTAGGTAGAACTCTTGTGTAACTTCTCTTTGGAGAGCTTAAAATGGCTGAAGATTACGGAAATCCCGGAAACGAAGACGCTGAAGCTGAAATGCCCGAAGAAGAGGAAGAAGAGGAAGAAGAGCTTCCCGATATGGGAGAGGGAGAAGAACTCCCCGCCGAAGACGAAGAGTTCCCTGAAATGGGCGACGAAGAAGGGGCTGAAGGTGAGCACGCCTCTCTAGAAGAGGGAGTTTCTGCCCTAATCGCAAACTGGGACCCCCAAACCCCCGAAGGTGAGCAATACCTGTCGGAACTCCAAGCTCTCTCTGACCAGTTCGCTGGAGAGATGGGTGAGATGGGTGGGATGGACGAGATGGGTGGAATGGGGCCGATTCCCACCGCACCTCTCGGTGATATGCGTGATGCCGCCGCTGCCCGTATGAAAGAGCGAGGACTGGTGTGAGCGAAGAAGTCTCAGCCCCCGCATCTGCCCCCGCAGTCGAGTCTGCCGCTCCGGCGAGTGCTCCGACGAGTGCTCCTGCTTCCACTTCATCTGTTGAATCTGCACAAACATCTATCCATCCTGCTCAGAATGCAGCCTCTGGGCAGGATGTAGACTGGGACAGTTGGAACGGCGATGTCCGTACTCTCCCAGAATCAGTCCGTCGTCAGGCAGAGCATATTAATCGCTGGTATCAGAATGACTACGATGGCCGCCGTCGTGAGATGGATGACCTCAAAGCTGTCTATACGGCTATGCTCAATGAGGATGAGGACCCTCGCGTTGGGAAGCTCACCACAGAGCTTGAGGAGATGCGAGGCAATCTCGACGGGCGTAACACCGAGTACGAAGACCTTGAGTCTCGGTTTAACGATATGTCAGAGTTGGCTGTCCGGGATTATGTCGACCAGTTCTGGCGTCAGCATTCGGATTTGCGGGAAAACGAAGAGAAGCTCGCCAAGTTCGGCCCTCTGCTACAAGAGAGCAATGAGTTCGGCGGTTCCTGGGATGGGTACATCGCTGCTCAGTTGATTGAACTCCCCGAGGATGCCATTGCTATAGCAGTCGACGCTAAGAAGAATGGCGTCTCAGACGAATACGCATTTAAACTCGCGGAATCCCACGCCAGACTCTCCGAAAGAGAGGGCATGGAAGAGGCTGCGAAGGCAGAAGTGGTTAAGGAAGTGAAGAAAGCAGCTTCCAAACCCCGCCCTGCTGCTAAGATTACTAACGGCGCTACTGGATCCACACGCCCTCAAGCGGCGAAACGTGGTATGAAAGAAGCGAAGACGCTGGATGAGATGCGAGACCTCGCCGCTCGGAGAGCCCTTCGCGTCCATAGCGGCGGAAGATAGAGTTGCACACCCCTTACCCCCGGAGCATTGCTCCAGAATCCTGTAGAGGAAACCTCACATGGCAATCAATCCAGACGTAGTCGCTACCGCTCTCCAGGACCTTGCTCCTGGCTATTCTGAGCTTTTCACCTCTTGGCATCCACTTATGGAGCGGGTCGTTAACAAGGGGAACGTAGATCGTGCCTCCTTGAAGGGTCCGTACCGTGAGTTCGTGGTGGTATCCGATGGTCCGGGTACTGTGACTCAGGTCACTACCGGTTCTGAGGTAATCGCCGGTGGCCGCCGCCAGAACGCATCCCGAGGAAACTCCTACGCCCCTCGGTTGATTTACGCGTTCGACGTTCCTGGAAAGGACATGGCAGAAGCCAATGGCGAGAACGACCTCGCTAAAATCATCAAGCGCTACCCCGAGTTGGCACTGTCCGACTTCCACGAGCGGATTTCCAACCAGCTTGGAACCGGAAATGGAACAGACGTTGGCGGTTTCCTCACCCTAAACGGCGAGGCTACTTACAACCCCCAGGGCGCTGCCCGGACGGGTGCTCTTGAGTACGACGTGAACACCAACCAGGGTGATACGGTCTTCGGGCTCGTAAAGAACTCCCCCTCAGGCTGGCACAACCAGTACGGAAACATCTCGTCCTTCGCGACGGATGGTAAGGCCACGATGCGTCAAGTCTACTACAAGGCTTCACGTCAGGGCTCTAAGGCTTCCGGCCCGGTTGACCTGCTCCTCGGAGACGAGAGCTCTTACCTGAACTACGTGGATGACCTCGACGATCAAGTCCGCGTGATGAAGGTTGATGGCGACAAAGCTCCTGGGCAGGTTCGTCAGGGAATCCCCTTCCTTGAGGCTGACTTCTTCCTTGAAGACTCTATTGATGTCTCTGCTACAGCGAGCTTTACCACAGCCACGACACAGGCTGGGGTTATCTACATGCTGAAGACCGATACCTGGAACATCTACACGCTGGGACACGATGCTGGCATGGAGACCAAGGGTGACTTCGCTGTGCGTGGTCCGATTCGGATTCCTGAGCAAGACATGTGGCGTTATGAATACGTACTCAACATGGGTATGTACTGCGACCAACTTCGGGCCAACGGTGTTGTCACCGGTGGCGCAACCGCCTAACAATAGTCTAAAAGGAACACTACAATGACTACTACTGCTGCTGGTATTACTACCACCACTGTTTCGACCGATCAGCTTGCGCCTCTTGGGTTTGAGTTGGTCATTCCCGCCGCTTCTGGCGCCGACTCTAACGCTGGAAACGGTCCCCAAACTTGGGTCTACATCCTCTGCGATGAGACTCTTGCTATCGGAGACGTTGTTGAAGTCAACGGCGACTTTCTTAATCCTTTTCACGCTATCCAAGGTAACGAAGACACACCTCAAAAGCGCCTTCTCGGCGTAGCTGGGCATGTCATCGCTTCCGGCTCTTATGGATTCGTCCAAAAGAGTGGCTATGCTCCCTACATCAAGGGCGATGGTAGCATTGGTGCTGGAGATGCGCTTGTCGCGCATGCTGGCGGTGTCGCTGATGCCCTCGATACTGATCAGGGAGACATGGTCTTTGGGTTTGCGCTCGCAGACGATGCTGCCGATCTAGCCGCAACGGGACACTCTGTCCCTGTGTTTGCGGGAATGATCAAGTGTGGCGTATAGAGAAAACCTAACGGCTTTGTGAGGTAAACTGTTGCGTAGAGGGATCTTATGAATCTCAAAGATATCCGAGCGGCAGTTTTCTCACAGGCTGATTGGGGACCTAAGCAGTCTACCGACGCGAAGTCACGTCTCGATGACTTCATTAATAGGGCGTATTTCCAACTTGCGTTGGAAGCGCCCTTTTTATTTTTCGAAGACACGGTCCAGTTCGCTACCATGCCGGACAAGGCAGGGATAGCCACAGATACGGTCTCTGTGCTGACGGCTGCTTTGGACACTGCTGGCTCTCCGGGTGGTGGCGGTGATCGGTGGGTTATCCACCGAGAAAACGCCATGTTGAGTGATCTCTGGGACCAGACAGGTCGTTGGGATGCTCGGATGATTGAACTGACTGATTCTTCTGGTGAGAAGTATCGCCGTCAGATTCGGCATATTTGGACTGATGCAGGTACGGGGAGACAGCGGATTTCGCTGTTCACGCCTTGGCATAATGCGACCGATACTGGCATGACATATCGAATCTATACCGATTCGTACTATATGCCTGACGACGTGATTGACGTGAACTCAATCCGCCTGCATGAGAAAGGCCAGGATTGGCCACTTACTGTAGTCGGGCAGCTTGAAGCCGAGAAACTCTCCTTTAAGGATGTCCCCGCTCAGGTTGCCGCTGGTGTTCCCCGCACGGTGTTCCGGTCTGGCCACTTCCGCTTAGATGCTCCGACTGTTGCCCCACAAGCGTCTGCGAGCTCCTCTAAGTGGGTCGGGCCGGAACACGCTGGGTCTTTCGATTACGTGTATACGTATTGCTGGGGACAACGTGACCCCACTTATCGAACTCCGGGCATCCGAACTCGTTTGGGCGTAGCCGAAGGTTCATGGCAACCTGGGGATAGCTCAGTCGAGCCGCTATTTGAGAGCCCTCCGAGCCCCCTCGTGACTCTGTCCACAAAGAATACAGACTCTGCAATCGACCTCTTGTTCCCCTCACCTGGGTATCTCCAAGGCTTCGGACAAGATGCAGACGCCCGATATAAGATGTCGGGCTGGTACATTCGCGTGTATCGCCGTAGGACAACAGTAGACAGTATGGCAGTCGCCAAGACCTCTGCTGCTGCCTACTCGGTTGGCGAGGAGTACCCCGAGAAGACTGACGAGTTCTTCCTCATCTACCAGTTTGGCGATGAGGCAGCGTCATTCACTTTTACGGATGACGGCTCTTATCTACCTGACTACCATCGGCGTCTTCGAGAGGCTCATGGGTATGAGGGAGTAGCCTTCTATCCCAGACCTGATGGCCGTTATGAGGTAGAAGTTCGGTGCGTGCGCCGACCTGCCCGCTTGGCTGATGATCATGACACTCCCTCTGTTCACGTAGATGGGATGGACTGCCTCATCCACAAGACGCTTATCCTCCTATACGAGACCCAGGGCAATGCCGCGATGGCTGACCGTGCGATTTCTCGATACCAGGAGAATATCTTTACGCTTTCAAAGCGTTATGGAGACCTGCGGTATCCCGCCGAGGTTACACTTAGACGCCCCGCACGGGCACACAGAGTAGTAAACGCTCGTCGGCCTTTCCGCCGCTGGTACAATCTTCCTTAGGAGTTTTTGATGGACGACATCCTTGCTATTGATATCCCGGTAATCGCGGGCGGAGTTTACAGAAAAGAGAGCGCTGACGGTTCTGTTGAAGAGATGACGTGCTTGTCTACAGCGACCAAGTCAGGCGTGGTTTGGGGGCTCTTCCGTAGGTTCGGTCTCGCAGACGAGCGTTTCCGCCAAGGCAGCGAAGACCTGACGGGCTGGCAGCTCATTTGGGGTCCTGGCGTTTCTATCAGCCCCCGCACTGGCAAGCCCACCCGTAAATACAGCAAGATTGCCGACGTTGACACTAACTAAGGCCGCTGGGAGGTACTCCCATGGCCGATACCCGGCTTCGATACAGGACCGATATTCTCCCTCTCCGCATCGAGTCGGGGAGGTTGTTTATTCCCGGAGAGCTTGCTTCGGAGATCCTGAACCTCTACCTAACCGAGGAGGGTACGCTCCGGTCTATCTGGGGTCCGTGCCCATACGTTCCTCCGTATGTCGTCGAGTTCACGGAAGTGATCAAAGACATGGGGGAGAGCAAGAAGAACGCAGACTCCAAAAGAGTCTCCATGTCGACAACTCAGGCTTCGTTATTCAACACAGACTATTACATCAGTAAGCTGTCCTCGACAGACCGGAATGACCGGTCTTCTTCTCTCGGCCCTACGGGAACTCGCAACACTCGGACTTCTACGAGCGGAACTACCTCAACGGGAGGGGGCGCAGCGCCCTCAAACCCAGGGTCGATTGTTGTAAATCAGCAATACAAGATCACGAATCGGGTCCAACTCCATTACCCCTACTACGGGGAGATGCATGGAGTTTTCCATGCCCGACTTAGCCAAGGCTCCCGAGATGCTCTGCTAATCCAGACGGACAACCAGATTTGGGTCCTTGATGGGTGGCAAGCGGGCTCTAGCCAGCTTGGGACTCCTGCTCCCTGGCGTGTCCTGGCTTACCAGGATTCTTCTAATCTCCCCGCCTATTACTCTACGGCAGCTTCGCCAGAAGTCCTCCAGACTCAGATTCAAGCAGATATGCGCCCTCGGGCTCCTGCCCAGTTCGAGAGGACACCGGCTGGAATCGTCATTATCCCCAGAGGAGAAACGGCGGTCCCCCTGTTCTACGACGGCGAGGTCATCCTACCCCTGGGCTATTCGACTGCTCCTGGTCCTCCAACAGGGGCGGGTCCCCACTCAGAGGGGAGCACAACCATCGGGGACGCGAACACTAAGGGATTTGCGAAGTCTGCTTCCAACACAAGCTGGCCCCCTGCTTACGGATTCGGACGGATTGGTACTGTCAACTTGGACTCAGAAGCAGCGAATGCTAGTCGATTGGAGGATAGTCTCTATCTCGGAGCGACCCAATGGATGGATCGTTGGGGTAATCTCTCCCCTAGATCTGGGTTTTCTAGTCCCGTCACGATCCAACGGACGGGAAAGTTCACTGATTTACCTGATGCTCACCTCAAAATCTTTCAGTGGTCTAATATCGAAACAGGACCGACTGGCACAATCGGACGCCTTCTTCTCCGAACACGAGATACTAAGCATGCGGGTACGGCAGACTTGTTTGAGATTCCTGCGAACTCAGCAGGGGGGGTCCTCTCCTACGCTACGATTCCAGATAACCTCACCTCGTTATTCCCTGACAATGTCCCTGACTCATGGCTGATTCTCCCCTCGGTTGATCCAGTTGCTGTGAAGCCTTTCCGGCTGTACAAAGTTGCATTCGGTCGAGGATGGGCAGCGAACTTCCGAGACGATGCCGGTAAGATTCACCCCACAATGGTTGGTCGTTGGGGGACCTTCTTGAGGGGAGAGGAAATCTACCCAGACCCTCAAGGTGCTGAGATTACGGGGATTCATCCCACACCCCAAGGGCTCTTTGTCTTTACGGCGTCCTCAACCTACCTCATCACAGAGAATAGTGAGGGGACTGGGTTCAGGTCTCAGACCATTAATGCCCGTGTGGGGTGTGTCGCTCCCTCTTCTATCGTGACCATGCCCACGGGTGAGATTCTCTGGTTGGGACGAGAAGGCTTCTATGTCTACTTCAATGGGCAGTTTGAACTGGCTTCCGCAGACATCTCTCGGGAGCTACTAAACATCAACTGGGCTCGGGCGGTTCAGGCTTCTGCCGCTTTTGATTCTGTTGAGCGGAAGTACCGCTGCTGGGTTCCGGCCAATGGTTCTCTCCGTAACAACCTATGCTGGTGTTGGGATGGTCAGGGTTTTACCCGCCGAGATGATGTAGGTGCGGCTGATGTCTGTGTCTCTGACGACCATCGGAGATACATGATTGCAGTGGGCCGTTGCGAGATGACCGACACCCCCGATTGGTTGGTTGACCGTAAAATCGGGAGTACGGACTACACCCTGGATTTGGATGGGGTGTGGCTCCTTGACCACCAGAATGTAGTCATGACACCCGCACGCAGGATGTCCTCAATCACAACTGCATGGCTCAGAGCCCCCCGTTCAGATGAACGAGGGAGTCCACTGACTGTTTATCTCTGGATGCGGGAGTCAGAGAGTGGGACTCTCAGCGTTGATGTGATGCGTGACTGGCGTGATGAGATTGTCCACACAGAGACTTTCAATCTCCATCCAACAGACGATGTTCCCCCTTTCTGGGGACCAGACGATACTCTGGCTTCTACATACGCAGGCACTGACCCAGAAGACGGGAGTGACCTAATCTGGGTTCGACGCCGCCCATTCTGGACTCGCATAGATATCTACGTGCCCAGTGCTGAGGTCTTTAAGCTCAGGCTGTACCATAGTGGCTCTTGGGAGTTCATTGGGATGGCCTTCGATGAGACCTCTCAGAAAGATACGTTTAGGAGTGGACCGAAGTGAGCTGGCGATTTCCAAAGTTCCCCCTCGAAGATGGGATGGTCCCGGCAGTAGACGATGTGAACGCTAACTTCCGGGAGGTCACAGACGAACTCGGGGGAAAGCTAAATGAACAGAACTTCCAGAAGGGTGCGATTGCCCGCATCAGTGAAGTAGAGTCTGACGCCGCTTTCGTCTGGCACTCGGCTCGTCGTGGGTACATCGACTACTTCGGAGCGTCGACTTTGGGACGCCACGAGATTGTCCTGAACTCTAACTGGACAGATGTAGATGACTGCCAGATGACAGTCCAGGCCGCTGAGGGAGCTTTGTTTATCTTAGCTTCGTTCCAAGTGAGTAAGGCATACTCAGACTTGGGAGACCAGAGTCACGTTGTGACGCTGTATGGAATCAAAGTGGATGGCCTCGTGATTCCAGAGTCGGTCATTGGGACTAGTGAGGAGATGAACGATGCGACAGGCGGGGTTGGCTATGGTGCGATTGCATTGTCTACTTCAATCGTCATTCCCATATCATCAGGGAGCCATTCTGTTTCCATAGTTTGTCGGACCCTAATGCCCTCGGACGCACTTTCTGGCCACAACACTTCCATCTACCTATACAATCGAGAGATAATCGCTTTAGAGATGCGGAGATAACATGCCGATTCTAGTCGAATACGACTCTTTGATTGAAGGTGACTTGCTCGATGCTGAGTCATTAAACGACCGATTCTCCAAGGTAGAGAAAGCCGTCAACGACCTACATGAGGACTCAACAGACCGGGGCTGCTTTAACTGGCATCACCTACCGACATTCTCCTACGGGCAGCTTAGCCCAGAAGGGACTCCCCTCAGCGACACGATATCTCAGATTTCGGCGTGTACATACGACACCGGCGCATCCTCTACCTTTGTCCACTCCAACTTTGCTGTGATTGATAGCAACGGAAGTTCGGGGGGCGGCACTGAGCTCTCGATAACTTTCCCCTCTTCTATATCTCTGAAAAGCGCTGCTCAGGGCAAGCCCCAAGCCGGGGGGATTCTTGTCCTGATGGATGTGTATGTCGTCCGTATTGGAAGCTACGCCAGTAGTACTTGGGGAGCTGATCCCCATGAAGAGAACTGTGTGGCCTTCCGCATCGAAGTTCAAGAACAGCCCGGAGGATCGTGGACCGCTCTTGGGAGAACTGAGCGGTTTATCCAAGAGCAGAACCTATCCCTTGGGACCACCGCTGCGAAGGAGTTTCGGAAGCAGAACATCAATGTTCCCATCCGAGCCCTGGTCACTCAAGGCGACCTAACTAGTACCAACACGGCAATCTCGGGAGTTCGGGGAGCCATCTCTATTAAAGAGCATACCGGTGCTCATAATGTTGGTGTGATTATCGGCCACGCTCGCCTCAGTGCGCTTCCGCTGCACTCCGCAGTTGGGACCCGCGTAGTCAATGGAGTGGTCCAATAATGGCTGATATCGATCTGGTATACGATGAGACTAACGGAATCATCGACGGGAAGAAGACAGACGCTGGGCAGGTCTCAGCCAATCAGTACAACTCGGTTTCGGATAACTCCCTTGAGGTCATTAATGGCCACTTGGATACTGAGAACCGGCGTAGGACTACAGCACTTAACCCACTCCCTGGTAGTGGACTCGCTCCGGCTCTATGGACAGTCAAGACTGTCCATCTACAACCAGGGTCGGTATCTCGGGGTGCCTCCATCGGTTCTACCCTGAACTTGGACTATTTTCCTGAGGCGAACTTCGGGACTTGGAACTGGGGAAATGCGACAGCGGGAGGAGGCCAGGGTTCGGTAGTGGACACGGCTTCTTTCTACCAGCCAATCCCAGGGGCTTCGGTCGAGTTCTATCTACCCCATAATGGTGCGATGGTTCTCCTTACCTGGAAAATCGCAGTGTCCTGTAGTGGGGACCTCAACTCGCATAGTGCATGGCAGGATGCCGCCATGAAACTGTTTGTGAATGGGACGGCCACAGGCCATTACCATGTGATTCCCCTATCAGACACGAACTACGCAGGTAGTAACCGGACTCACTCTACAGTGGTTTATGATCGGGTCTGGTCTGGCCACCACCTGACTGTGGGCTCAAAGGGTTGGCAGACTGCAAGCATTCGCTTGGCTATTGGGGAGAATGACTCAGAGGTCGAGCACGTTCGGGTACGGACACGCTCATTCAGTTACTTGTATTTTCACTGAGGTGGTAAATGACCTGGAAAGACAACAGGAACGCAAAGAAGGAGCGCCGTAAAGAGTTTCGGAGCCAAAGAGCTGAACAAGGCACAATGGGCCGAGTTCACAAGGCTGAGCTCCGCAAAGACATTGACGCCATGCAGAAGGGGACTCTTGGTTTGTCCCCAGCCGAGAAAAGGCAGCAGGTGATGGAGGCAACCGAAGCTGCGGGGCAGAGCTTAGGCGCTGCTGACACACTGGCTGCTCGGACAGCCCTCGGTGGTGTTCAAGATACGGGGATGGATCCCCAACAGACTGCTATGACGACAGCCGGGCTAACCTCACAAGCCGCTCAGCAGGCAGACCAGTACAGCCAGGACCTCGCCGAGAAGCGTCGGAAGGATATCCGAGCAGCGGTTGAAAGCCAGCGAAACCATCAGCAAGACATGGCAATGCAGTTTGTTGAGATTGGAGCAGACATGGCGAAGACTGTCCTAAATCCTATCGGAGAGGCTGGTGGACAAGCGGCAGCGCAGTGGATCGACGAGAGGGTGGGATAGATAATGGCTGTTGAAGACTACTCAGGAGAAGGCCCAGATGCCAGGGAAGCGATCCGCAGGAAGCGTAAGGGCCGCCAAGAAGAACTAGACGCTCAGAGGGCTGGGGTTGATCCGTCCCTTGCTGGCGACTTTGAAGCTATTGAGAAGCTTAAGCGGCAGAACATTCTCCGTGCATATACAGAAGCCTCAGACCGGCAGAAGGGCCTGGCTCCGGGCGCTCCTGGTTCAATGACCTACAAGATCTTCGGAGAATCTCTCCGACAGTCTCCCCAACGTGAGCAACAACAGCTTCGCTATGTCCAGATCTTAGCGGATTTGGATAAGTACGAGATGGAGCTTGAGTCTGGTAGGCTCTCCGCAGAAACCAGACGAAGGGCAAAAGACGGGCTGTCCTCTCTTAGGGACAACCTCGTTAAATCTCAGACGACGATTAGTCAGACAAGGCTACAAGAGCTGAGTCGAGAAGGGGAGGCTCTAAACAAGACGGTCGCTGAGAGAATGCGCTCCCTCAGAGGGGGAGACGAACTCCCTGCGGATAGGCAGGCGGCAGTCACCAAAGCAGTACGAGCGTTTCGGGCTGCTGTCCAGGCACAATCAGACACGCAAAAAAGCCGGGAAGATTACCATAAATCAGGGGAAGCTAACCCGGCGTTTAAGGCGTGGAGGACATATGAGAACGTAATGGCCGCTGCTGTTTCTGATCTCACTCCAGAACAGCAGATGACTGTTTACCTCCACGCTGCCTACGCCGGGAATACCACTGCCGGTCTGATGATGGAGCATGGCTCGTGGGATGCAGACCGGAAGCCCCCTGGAAAGGCTACCAACTCATCCTCAACGCTAAAGGATGTAAACGAGAATGCGAAAAAGACACAGAGCGTAGCCCAACGTGAGATTGAAAAGTCTATTGGTCGGCTTGCTAAGATCGACAGCGAAAAGCGCCGAGTAGGCTCAGCGAGTGGAAAAAGAGTAGCGGAGGAAATGTTCGCTTACGACCGGGCAATAGCCGAACTTGAAGCGAGTGTAGAGGCTGGAGAACCAGTCGATAGTGAAGCCGCGAGATCCGCTGTGTCCGTTGCGGGGTTGGCGGCTGAGGGAGTTTCTCTGGAAGAGGCCGAACAGCTCGTCGCCCACGGAGAGCCGGAAGATGCAGAACAGACAGTCCGTGGGCTCTTGAAGCAGTATGAATCTGATCCAGACCACAAGTCTTTGAGTGACTTCTGGCGGGGCGTCGAGTCTACGGGTGAGTACAAGGAGTGGATCGCGAACCAAGGGTACTCAAACGCCACCCCTAGTTTCCAGCGACGTGCGTTCATCCGTGCGATGAACACCATCCAACGTCAGGGGAACCAAGAAGCCCGAGCGATGGAAGCCGCAAACATCCTAACCGGACAAACCCCAGCAACACCCCTGGGCAAATCCCGAGCGCTCCTCCGATCAGTATTTAATCAGTACTACACCAAGGACTTGGCTGAGCGACCTCAGAAAGAGAGCGCTAGCTTATCTGCCGCTTGGGACCCTAATGTAGATTCAGACAACTTCTGGTTCGGTGAGCCCGAGGAGACCATTAAGATCCCTGATTCGGGAGAACGGGGCCGGAACCTAAAAGAAGCAGCGGTGGAAGAGGCTGGCGAGGAGCTCCAGACCTGGACCGATCCCACACCGAAGAAGGAGAGTGACTGGGGAGGGGTCACCTATACCCGCCACGAAGATGGGACCATCAGCTATACCGACCCCGAGACGAAGAAGGAGGTTCGCCTCACGGAGGGCAAAGCCTATGATCACTTGGAGAAGAGGGCGGGGTGGGAGCCCGCTTCCGGGGATCCAGAGGCGACAGAGAAAGCCGTAGAGACCGCAGGTACCCCAGAAGATGAAGAAGGGGCCGTTGACAATGTCGAAGCTGCGGTTGAGGAGGGTGATGCTGCTCCAGAAGGCGACTCTCCCCTCCAGAAGGCACAGGAGGAGGTTGATGCTAACTTAAGTGAGAATAGAAAGAAAGAGCTCAGTGTAAGCGCCGCGCCTGAGGGGGAGCCTGCCGAAGAAGAGACGGAGGAGCCTGTAGAGGAGCCTGTAGAGGAGGAAGCCGTAGAGGAGGAGCCTGTCCAGCCTGAGGGGCAAACAGTCCAAGGCCGACGTGGCGATATCGGAGGGCGTCCCAGGATTGAAACTCCAGAGGAGCCCCCTGCTGTTGGGCGGGATTTGGCCCCGGATCATCTGTCGGGAGCTGCGGCAGAGCCTATTTCTGGAGGCTCGACCGGTGCCTTTGAGAGGAGACTCAAGCGTCTGGAAGACGAGGTCTCGGAGAGGACTAAGTTCTTCAAAGGACTCCCAAAGCGTAATAATCCTGAGTCCCAATAGCGGAGGCTGGAATGGCTGAAGACTATAGGCCGTATAAGGTCCGCAAACCGGAAGACCCCGGATACGAGCCCGGCTATGCAGACATCTCCACTTCGGATGAGGATCCTCGTGAGGTTGAAGAGCTTCTACCCCCACCAGAGGGGACGGAGTACGGCACCCTCGATGCTCGCCTCGAATCGGTCATTTCTGAATCGAGAAGGGAAGCGGAAGCTAAGGCGAAGCGTGAGGAGCAAACACGAATCCTTGAGGGGAGGAATCCAGAGAAACTCTGGGCTGAGGACCTCCCAGAAAAAGAAGCTCGCAGGGTCTACGAAGACCGTGAACGGAAGAGGGAGCAAATCGCAAGCACCAGGAAATCCCTGGAAGACCTCTCGGAACTGAGAGAGACCTTTGTTGTAGCTCCTGAGTTTCAACAACTGAAGGAAGAGCCTGAAAAGACTGGAGAGATTCCCGAACATAAGGTCGAGTTCTCCCAAGACATTGAGTACTACCTACAAGAAGAACCCCCCGCTAACTTCGATGAGAAGATAGACGAGGCTTTCATCGAGACCCTGGTGCGGCAAGGGGTTGTTGATAAGCGGCAAGTCTACGACGTCTCAGACCAAGAGCGTGAGAAAACTCTCTGGGATGTTTACCGGAACATCCACCTTGAGCGGGCTGAGGACAGGGCGTCTGCTCAGTGGCACGTTGACCGAGAAGAGAAAGATGTCCGAGAAGGGACCACGCAGCTTGCCACTGAGGTCTTTGCTGCGCAGCCCCTAGAGTTACTGGGAGCTATAGGAGGGAAGGGAGTCAACTACGACCTCTTCCACTCCGACCTGGAAGATGCGATTGTGGGCCACTTTGAAGCGAGGTATGGCTCGTCCGATGAGGTCTACCAGAAAGCGATGGAGCGGGTCAATACAGAGAAGCTCAGAATCCTGAACAGCAATCGGGGTCTGGTCTTCTTCCGGGATTCTTTTGGGGATGACATTACTGAGGACGCTACGCTCGCAGCTAAGTGGGGGAGCCTCTTCACTTCTATGGGCAGACCTGTCACCCACGGTACTGGGTCATTACTCACGAGTAAGCAGAGCCTTAAATCAGAGAGCTTTCTTGACCAGTTTGGTCGTCTTAGTGCTTTGTCTGTTGCGGCTGCAATGATGGAATCAGGGGAGGGTTTTCTACACCCAGACACCCACCGGAAACTCCGCCAAGGAGCTGCTATCTACCATCACCGAGAGGACATCGGGGGGTGGATCCTTGAGAGTACTGTCGGGGATAGGGAACAGTGGGAAGCACAGCTTCGAGAGACCGCTGCGATGATGCGGGAGAAAGGCGTCGAAGACGACGACGTGATTGCTTGGGCCGAGATGGCCTCTGGCGCCTATGACGCCGCCAAGAACAGAGCGGGGACCGTCGCCCTGGTGGGGGCTGTCCTCCACGATCCCGATATCGTCTCTATTGGATTGGGAGGAGCAGGGACTGTAGCAAAGTTGGCCCCCATCATTGGTAAGGTTCCTGGCAGGGTCAGAAGACTGAAGAAGGGAGCCAAAGCTATTGAAGAGGGCCTTGCTAGAGTCGATTCCGATCAGATCTCATTCTTAGAGTTCCTCGATCAGATAAAAAAGACAGACCCCGTGTTGGCAGCGATGCTCAAGAAGCAAGCGCAGTATGACACACGACTTCCCCAGGATATCGGCCATCAGCTAAAGAGAGAACTCGCTGCCGCTAAAAAGAGCAAGAAGAAGGCTGAGAAAGAGCGGATAAAGCTGGAAGCGGAAGGGGATGAAGTCGGGGCGGCGAGAGTCCGCGTCGAAGAGTTGGAGAATGAGAGAAGAATCATAGCGGTTGAACGGGATCGAGCACTCGCGGAGGAAATACAGCACCGCGAAAAGCTAGAAGCCGTGCTCAGGGGCGAGGGCTATACCTGGGAAGGAGCACTGGACCCATCAAAGATTTCTAAGCTCCGCGCTACTGAGAAACGGACCCTCGAAGATCGAGCGCTTGCCCTGGTTAGTGAGACAGAGAGGGAGGTCAAGAAGAACCTAAAAGAGCACCTCGGATTTGACCTCACCCCTGGGCAAAATATACGAGAAGCTGCCATCGGTAATCAGGGGACAATGACCACCAAGGGCAGGAGACTGGTCACGGCACAGAAAGCCGAAGACACCGTGACCCTCAAACAGCACGATACTTTCCAGAACATCTCTGCCAGATCACACCCTGATGTGACCATGGAAGCTTATGCCCATGGAACACGAATCGAGAATGTTCAAGGGTGGTCAGGTCGGGTCAGGCACGTAAAGGCCCAGCACCCCTCCTACCAGATTCATGTCCGAATCCAGGATGACGCTGGCACAATCTCTGATTGGATCCCAATCGAGATGGCAGACAAACGCGCCCTAAAGGTCTCTCGGGATAAGGCGAAGATTATCAATGAGTCTGCCACCCATGTAGATGACAAGATAACTAGCACAATCGCGGCTCGGGCTAAGGCTGGAGACGCGGAGGTCGATGGTTGGCTATTCCAGTTGGAACAGCTCCAGTTCTTGAAGAAGCAGTTCGCGAGTGGTCGGGGCAGTAAGCAGATTAATCGAACTGCCCAAGCTTACTCAAAGCGTGTAAAAGCTCGGAAGGCGAGGGAAGCCAAGCTCGAAGCTTGGGATAAGACGTATCTCGGACCCAAGAGAACTCCGAAGGGTAAGGATCCGAAAGAGCTCCGGGCTCTTAAAGAGAGGGTTGAGACTCACGAAGGAGCCCTGGGCAAACTCGATGACCTGGAGTCGGCTGTATCGAAGTCTCTTCAGAAGAATACGTTGGCTATTAACTCTGCCCGGCGGGCTGCTCAGTCTATGAGAAAGCTCGCTGAGGAAATCCAGCATAAGTATGGGGGCCTCAAAGGAGCCCTCCGAGCTTCTGAAGAGGACTTAGCTTACTTTGGGAGCCGAGTAGACGAGGCAGCGGTCAATGACTTCGTGGGCAAGGTGACCAAAGCAGGAGTCTCTCTGCCCGGTACTGGGAAAGCGGTCGTCAATGTAGACAAGCTCAAGTATTCCATTACACGAGAGCTGACTCGGGCTTATCAGAAAGGGAAGCACGGTGTTCGCGCTGAGACGGCTCCGGTCCTACTCAGAGGAATCACTGACCCCGAGCGCACCGCACTAGGCAAGGCTCTCGATAAGTTCCTGGAATCAGATGCGGGTGCTCCCCTTAAGAAGCTCTACGATATCCCCGACCGAGAAGGGCTCGTAACCTTGGCTAAGGTCGAGATGGAAGCCGAGGATCTCTCTAAACTACAGAACTCTTTGGAGAACCTCGTCCGTTCAGTAGAGGGGAGGAGGCTTGCGGATTCCCGGACTATGTTCGGTCGTGCTCTCTCGGAGGCATGGCGCGATCTCCATCGCCACGACGTAGGCAAGTTCGGATTACTCACCTCAAGCCTGACTCGGGCGTATAGGGCTTTCGATAAAACATCACACCGCTGGGGAGAGGTCAGTGAAGACTTTGCCCATGCAGCCAAGGCCACTGAAAACGGCATTGCGCTCTTTAACAAAGAGCTCATGGACTACACAGCTAGGCTGGATTCAAACGTAGAAGAGGCCATCACGACCTTCTTGGACTGGGACGGAGTCCTTAAGGTCTCCCCCACAGGTCGGGCATTCAAAGAAGGCCCGCTTAAATGGAATGTATCCACCGGAGAAGGCACTCCTTTCCAGAAGTTTAAGGCGTTTACAGCGACAGACACTCGTCTGAACCCAGCAGTCGTAGCCCGGAAGGAAGCAGAGGCGACGGCACAGAGGAAATCGCTGTTAGAAGCGGCAGAGCATCAAATCTCTGATGTCGAGTTCGAGGAGGCCATCTCTTTCTCCATTCGAGTCGGTGGGAGGAAACAGACCCACACATTCAAGAGCCCCCGAGAAATCGCCTCTTTCTTCATTAAGAAGTACTCTGATGAGGCCCTCAATCAAATAGGTCTTGGAGAGCCCAGTATAGGCATCCAGGCTCTATCAAGGATGTGGGTTCCTGGAGTCACCCTCGCTGCTGCGGGTGGGGAGAAGTTCGACAAACACCTCCTTGGGATTGCCTATTCTTTGGTAGAAAATGGGGAGTCTTACCAGGAAGTAGCTGAGAACCTGAGGATAGTGACCCGAGCATTCTTCGGGAACACTGATGTCCCCGTTAAGGCTCACGGGATTGGAGCGGCTGCGGTCGGCTTGGGCGCTAATCTGGGCCAGTTCAACTACCTTCTTCAGCGGTCTGCGACGGCTACTATCGACGCAACACAAGCCGCTAATATGAATAGAGTCCTCTTCAACGCAACACATGAGATTGCAGAGGGGGAGATTGATGACGCCTATCTCGGGCTGGTCCGCATGGGCTTCCCTCCCAGCCAAGAGGCAGTTGTCTCTGCGAGGGGCGTCCAGGCAAAGATGAAAGAACTCGTGGCTCTGGGAAGCTCTAGAACAGACGGCAAGGCGGTCTTTGTTCCGAGGAAGCTTATCAAAGGCCTCGAAGAACAAGCGGGGAGGATCCTAAAAGAGCCCCTTTCGGCACACCCAGTAGCAAGGGCTTGGGGTGGGGCAGGAACTCTTTTTAAACCCCACATGAGCCTATGGAAACAATCCATCGTAACTGGGCTCATTCTCCCCAATCCTCGGTATTGGACGAATAACGTCGCAGGGGACATGAGCCAGATTTGGATTGAATCCGGCTTAGCCACCGCTGGTTCCCGAAGTTTCGTAAACTTCTTCAACAATATGCCCTTCATTGGGAGGGAGTTTACGGATCTGTCTTTGGAAGTGGCCGAGAGGGTAGGAGGTAAATCGGGCACGCGAGCCGCCCTCCCTTCTGGTGTGGAGGCCATGTTTAATCCTTGGATTGGCCGAGTGTTCAAGGGAGAAGACGGGTCGTTCATAACAAAACAGGGCCGCGCCTATACCTTTGAAGACCTTCGAACCATGGCTGCCCAAGACGGAATCATGGAGAGTCAAGTCCATGAGGAACTCTTAGAAGTCTTCACCCGAGCCTCTGCTCGGGAGACGACTATCTGGGGTAAGTCCGTAGAACTCGGAAAGTGGTGGCAAAAAGAGCTCGGCGACCATGCGATGTTGGTGCAGCAACGGCAGAGGCTTGGCCTCTATGCCCACTACCTCCAACAGGGCATGGGCCGAAAGGAAGCTACGAAGAAGGTCCTCACCGCTCTCTACGATTGGAAGCACGGGCTGGCCGATTGGGAAGTCAACAATATCTCTCGGATGATGCCCTTCTACCGATTCTGGCGTCTTTCCATCCGCCAAATCGCAGACGCTATGATGGAGCCCTTAGTCAAACCAGCTTACGATTTCATCCCCCGTGCCATGACTGGGAACTCTAAGCTGGCTCGTATCCGCCAACAGGCTGTGATTCTTCCGAATCTCCCAGACTTTCTCTACTCTGACGACAGGGCATACAGTGAAAGAGGAGAGCTGGATACGATTGGTAAGTATCTCCATCCTCGATGGATGGAATCCCGCGCTAAGATAGGCTCTTGGCCCATCGACCCCAAACGGGCAGCCTTCTACGAGCAAAACTACAACTTAGATTACACTCACCAGACCGCACTCCTGCCTACTTTTACTGCCTTGGACAGTCTACAGATGGTCTATGGGATGTATGCAGGAATAGGGGGAATGCTCGCGTCCAGGTTGGGAGAAGATAAGGATACTGGAAAGCCCCGCCTTGAGCTGAGGACCGCCCCTGGCTATGAAGCCCAGTTCTGGGAGCCTGTTCTGAGTAGTACGTACCCAGTCGTGGAGAGCATGGGTAGGGCGTTTCTCTCTTCGCAGGGAGTAGAAATCGAATACAGCAAGCTGGGAACGATGAGGAATATCTCTCCCTCTGAATACGAAACTATGAAGATGATTGGGATGGGAGCTGCGGTCTCAGAGAATAAAGACACTGAGAAGATGCAAGTAAACGCCGCCTTCCATGCCGCTTGGCGAAATCTTCCAATGCTCGCGGCTCAACTTCCTGGCTATACACGAGCGTTCTATTCGGATAACCCTGAGTTTGGTCACAACTGGACAAAGTGGGTCGCTCTCTCCCTGGGCAATCTTACGCGCTTCTACGACGTTCGTCCCTATTCTGCTGAGCGTGAGGCTGACTGGAGAATGAAGGGCATACGTGATGAGATGCGGAAAGCCAACGAGGAGTACGGTGCTGAGTTTGAGCTGGGCGGCGAGGGGCCTGGGTTTGACCAGCCTCGTCATGAATGGGAGTGGGGACTCAAAGAGTAGTTGGACAAAACTACCCAGACACGGTAGGATTTACTTGGCTGTGTGAAGAACGCAGAGCCGTCGATGAAGAATCGGTGAGACTCACAAAGGAGTAGCCCATGGCGACCATTAAACAGAAGTCCCTCAAGCCTTCAACGAATGTCCCTTTCGGGCAGGGAATGCTTGTTTACAACGGCACAGGCGCAGACATCGCAGCGGACAAGCTGGTGTCTTTTACCACTGGCGTGAATGGGGTCCAGGCCAAGATTGTCCTCGCACCTGTGGCGACATCTGCTGCGGCCGTAAAAGGGCAGTCGTTGATGGTCACCAAGCACCGTATTCCAAATGGAAAGAGCGGCGTGGTCCTTCCCTGGAAGATTATCGACCACGACACGTCTTCAGGATTTACCGCGAGCGCTACGGGTTGGGTCTACCTCAGCGATGCCGCCGCTGGTGGGTTTGCGGGCTCTGCACCCGGTTCCAGTAAGGATCGTGTAGTCGGCCTCTGTCTGGTAGAGGCTGCTGCTGGGAAGATCCTCCTCGCCCCTTACATGTTCGGGCACGTTACCTCCGCAAACTAATCTGGGAGCTGAGATGGGTTCAAATACTCAGCGAAAACCCTGGGTTCGCGTAACAGCATCGCTCACAAGCGTGCGGGATAATCCGGCTGATGCCGCTTCGGCTACGTCTGTGACTGTTCCGATTCGTGGCTGGATTCGGCGCTTTCGGGCTGATATCACTGCTGGCTCTGGCACGCCGACGATTACGGCGTTCGTGTCCGAGACAACTACAGCTACAGGTTTCGATAGGGTACTGACGTATACGACAGCGACCGATCCGCTGGATGCTGAGGAAGATCCGGGTGTTTTCTACTCTATTTCAGAGTCGGCAAACGCAAATCGGAAGAACGGGCTGCTGTACCTGAACGCGATTGTCGTTGGGGATTCAACAGCAGACCACGCCATCTCGATTCAGCTTGATATCGAACCGGCGGTTTAGTGGCTATGAAGCCTCCGAGTCAGCGGTTCTTGCCTAACCGATCTAAGCAGGGAATCGGCAAAGACTCCGATGGTGGCGGCGTCTCGGATCGTCGAGAGGAACGGCAGGGAACAAACCCTGCCAACAAAGACGATGATACGCCCAGGGGTGGTGGGAGAAAAGCCGGTTCGATGCCCAGCATCAACACCCGGGCAGAAAAGCCCCCGAAGGGCATTAAGAGGCGAGATCCCATCGGTGCTGAGATTGAGATTGGAGGAGTACCTGAGTTTAAATCTCCGGGTGGCTCCACTTCTACCGTTAAGTGGGGTGACGTGTTTACTAAGGACCCCATGAGGACGAAGGGCCGAGCAGCTCTGCTGAAGTCAGTTAAGGGTGGATAATGCCTCGTAGTTTGCCCAGGAAGTACAAGAAATCTGATGGACCAGATTCTGAGGCGCACTATCACGCGAAGGAGGATCGTAAGAAGGCTCGGGCGGGGAATACCAGGGCTCGGAATACTGAGAATAAGAAGAGGGATAAGAGAGGGAGGCCCCGCCTCAGGAAGAATCAGGTAGTCCATCATGTGAATGGGGATCAGACTGATAACTCTAAGGCAAACACGAAAGTTATCCCTGCGGTCCTAAATGCCTCTATCGGAGATCCCACACAAGACCGTACAATGTCGAAAGAGGTAGAAGACCAGTTGTCTGCTAATCTTGCTCGTAGATACAAAAACAAGTAGGAGAATATATGGCTATTTCCCACCCAAGCAGATCTTCTCCGAAAGCTTCTACTATTGAAGCCACGGCTATCGAGGCGACGGTCATTACGGCTGATGACCTGGAGATTGATTCCGGTACGCTGTCCATCGACGCCACCAACAACCGTGTTGGTATCGGCCTTACCAATCCTGCCGCCACACTTTCAGTCGCTCATGCTGACGATACAGAAGATGCGGTCACAATCACAGGCGATTCTCTTACTACAGGAAGCCTGCTAAAACTCACATCCAACTCCGCAAGTTCGGGGAATAGAACCCTCCTGTCCGTTCATAACGACCATGCTTCGGCTGTTGGCGTTCAGATGGTCCATCTCAAGAATGACGCTGTTGGGGCGGATGGTGACCCAATACTTCTGGTCGAGTCAACAGCGGCAGAGACAGAAGCGATTATTGAGGTAAGGAACTCGCACACCGCGACGGACAAGCCCCCAACACTCAAGCTCAATCGCGCATCGTGGGCTGATGCTGACGATATGGGTATCGGTAACATCGTATTCCAGGGTGTGAACGACCCACTCTCACCGAGTAAAATCGCCTACGCGACCATCGATGCGATTGCTACTGACACGACCGAGAACGACGAAGGCGCTAAGATTACCTTTCAGGTGTTTGCTGGAGGAACAGCAGGGACCGCAGCTACTGCGAACCTCTTCTCGATTGGTGGGGAGGATGTAGCAAACGCTACTCAGTGCGAAGTCGTAGTGAACGAAGCGGGCATCAACTGTGACTTCCGAGTCGAGGGCGACTCCAGCACTAACTTGTTGTATGTAGACGCCAGCGCAGAAGCCGTGATCATCAATGGGACACAAGACCACGCAGCTTCTTTCGTAGTAGATGGAAGTGCCGCTGCAATCGCATTGAAAGAAATGGCGGCTGCACCTGGAGACACGGCAGCGTATGGCCAGCTTTGGGTAAAGACCGCCACTCCGAACGAACTCTATTTCACGACTGACGCTGGAAATGATATTCAGCTTACGTCAGGGACATCTGCTGCTGGTGGTGGTGGCGGAGCCTCCGCTGACGACTCCAACACCATTCTCCACATGTCCGTCTTCGCATAGGAATCTCACATGGCAACAGTAAAACGAATCGTATTGAGTGAAATGACGGCCAGTGCCCCCATCGCTACTCAAACAACCTCGACGACTTACCACACAATCCCAGACGTGGCGGCTGACTACTCAGAGATTTGGTTGTGGGCTTCCAACATCCACACAGCGGCCCTAGTTCTCACGATTGAATGGACTGCGGCGGCGACTTCCAAAGAAATGCACGTCACTATCCAACCCGATGAGACGGTCTTGGTTGTTCCAGGTTGGACAATCAAGGGCGCGGCCTCGATGACTGTAGGGGGGAAGACTACAGTGGCTGATAAAATCAATGTGGTTGGACACGTAAACTGGTTTGATGACGCATGAGTAGACGTGACAGAAGACCTGGGCCGGTCAAATACGGTCCCCTATCTCCTACAAGGCACGCCCCCCCAGGCGGGAGTGGGTGGATTTCTGTTGATCCGACCGCTCGGGGCGAGCCCACAAGCTCTATCCCAGACTTCTCCGACAACAATAATCTTCCCGTCGATGGGGTCTGGTATCGGTACGACCCCGAAGGCTCTCTGAACGACAATCCTTCTACGGCAGGCCAATATGTTGCGTCAAGTGCGTCAGGGCTCCAGTTCTGGCTAAACCGAAATGACGCAAACCCCGATGCACTGTGGGACTACATCAAGAATAAGGCGGGTCGATTCGTAACGACCCTCATGCGCCCTGATGGGCGCGGTCCGATAAAGTGGGACGACGAGTTTGGGATCGAGTTCCTTCTATACAATCCAGCCGACGATCCCAATGATCTAACAAACCAAATCGGCCTCACGATTGGGATCGGGACGGATGAGATCCTAACAAGTAGTGCCGACAACGCTGTCGATGGTTGCTGGCTCCAAGCCTACCATCGAGGCACTAGCACAAATACTGGCCTCCATGGTAGGTTCGGGGGCGACCATGGGCAACAAGCCATGGCTACTGGTACAAACCCAAAAGTGTGGGCTCATCTACATGTCTCCACTTTTGCCACTAAGGATTCTGACGCAGATCAGAACTGGGCTGCCTACACGATGAATGCTCGCATGTTCAAGGCAGATGGCAGAATGACTGATGATAAAACGGACAACGAAACCCAGACCATCAACCCAAACTATGGCTCTGATCCAATGACAGATAGCAAGGTCTTCTTATACCTTGCACCCTTTTCGTATCAGGTAGCCGATAACACTGATGCAGGGGCAGACGAGGTGTCTTTAGCCAACTGGAAGGTTTGGTATAGAATCAACTGGAATACTGACTCTACGGGGGGTGGGACAGCGGGGATGAACTTCCCAAGTTGGGTGGGAGGAAGAGTTAATGTCTATACCGGTGTCCCCAAGCCAGGGTGGGATGGCGGCTGATGTCAGTAATCACCCAAAGCGATGTACTCAAAGCAGGCGTATGGCTTGCTCCGATTATCTTCACAGCCGGTGGGTTGTTGTGGCAGTCGGGAGAGGTACGCGCCGAGTTGGTGACCCTCACTGCTGACTTCGATGACCACGAGAAGCTGGAAGCTCATCCCGTTAGCGCTGTGCAGTTGGAAGAACACAATGCTGTACTTGAAGAACTCATGGTAGAACAGAGAGCAATGCGTGCAGAACAGACCGAACAGGCTGTGAATATCTCCGCTATCTGTCAGGCCACCGGAGCGAGGTGTAAGTAATGGAATATCAAGTCGAAATCCCCACCCTGGGCAAAGGAACCCGCCTCAAGAAGATGGTGGAAAAGCGACTGCCCAATCTGAACCAGCGAATCTTTACGTTCGGTGAGGTCCAACTCAAGGATGGCGCGGTTGTCATCGAGTTTGATTTAGATGAGGAGGCTGCTGCAAAGTGGTGCCTCCAACGGTTCTTCTTTTTGGCTGGGCTGGATTTCGCTGCAATGGGTACGGGGGCTAATATCGCCAAGTTGGCTAAGCGGGCTCGGACCCGTCGCGGTAAGTTCGTGAAGGACAATCCTGAGACTGAGGCAGACGAAGCCTGGGTAGGGGGGAAAGCCCCAGCTAAGAAGAAGGCAGCGCCCAAGAAGAAGCCTGCTGCTAAGAAGAAAGCCCCAGCCAAGAAAAAGGCCCCAGCTAAGAAGACTAAGTAGGAATCGCCGTGACCCTTAAATCAAGCGCCCCCTTCGCAGAAGTTACAGGAGCCGTACTCGTCTCTAAGGTGAGTACGGATACGACTGTCTACTACAACGTGACGAACGGGTCTTCCATCCTCCGGGCAGTCTTGGTGAACAATCTCCATGGGTCGGATAATGCCTTTGTCCAAGTCTTCGATAGCACTGCTTCGATAACCAAAGGCACGACCGAGCCCGACATCCAACTGTTCGCCCCGGCGAACTCCACTAAGGTCTATTACTTCACACCGGGCATAACCATCGCATCCGGTTTGACCTTCTACACTTCTAAGGGCGCCATCGGCCACGCTGAAGATGCCACAAACCCCACGGGCAATGTCCTCGTCTCTTTAATCTACTCCCCCACGACTTAATATGGCTCTCGGAAACACAAGCGCGACCACTGCAATCGGAGATATCGTCTACAAGCAGTCTTCTGCTACGGGCACCGCAGACGATGACCTCTCTGGGAGCTCCACTGCGACTATCTATGGGGTGGAGCTTAGCTCATCGGCTCCTGAAACTAACTACGTCAAACTGTGGGATGACAACAACCCAACAGTCGGGACTGATGCGCCTACTCTTATCCTTCCCGTATCAGCGAATAGCAACCAGACCGTCATAGTCATGGGTGGAGTTCTATTCAGTAATCTATCGCTGGCATGTGTCCAAACGGGAGGAGTAGGAGGGACTACCGACCCTTCGGGAGATGTTTCAGTAGAAATCATTGTCGATCTGTCATAGGGGGGGGCATGGAATCGCAGTTTTTTGCCCAGTTGCTGGACCTGGGAATCACAGGACTGTTTATCGGCTACCTGCTTTGGATGAACAAGACCCAGACCCAACGGCTAGACGACTACGTAGACAGGCTCCTTGAGACCCTCTCCAATATCGAAAGGGAAAGAGAAGAGGGCTATGATAAGATTCGTGACCGATATGACGAAGTCATTGCGAAGTACGACACGGAGCGTGACAAGCTCCTCATCGACATCGCACGCAAACTGGATGGGTAATGCTGATTAGACGGCCCGCAAGAGGAGATCGAGTGCGAGAGATCCAGAAGGTATTGAATCGCCTGGGCTTTGGTCCATTGGATGAGGATGGCATTTTCGGTCGAGGAACCGAGAGCGCTATCCGTCTGTTCCAGAAGGCTGAGGAGCTTGACCAAGACGGTATCGTTGGGCCAGCTACGATGTCCGCTCTCGAAGCTCCGAAGTCTCTTATGTCTGTCCTCTCGAATGAGGATGAGCCCGAGACTATCAGTGCCCTGCGGCGACTTGGGTACCAAGTACACGAGGATGGCCAATGCAACATCATCGGGGTGCGGAGCTCAAACAATCAGGCCAATAGCTTTGATGATGAAATCCACTTGGCTTGGAAGAACCGAGGATGGAATCACAAGGTGTACCCATGCACTTGTGACCCTGGTACTTACTGGCTGGAGCATCCAATGCGGGTGGATGGGGCCGCCATCCTCATGCCTGGGCAATACGTTGACACGTACAAGTTCGACCTCCATGCAGGCAAGTATGAAACGCTGTGCCAAAGGGGTGGGACTGTGAAGGTATGGCGTGATGCCAACAAAGACGAAGTCCTTGACCACGTTGATGGGTCTGAAATCGAGGGCTGGTTTGGAATCAACATCCACCACGCGGGTACTGATTCGACCGACGTAGAGAAGTGGAGCGCTGGCTGTCAGGTATTCAAACGCCTGGATGATTGGGAAGAAGCGATGGGGATCTGGAAGAGCACAGCCGCAGACACGTTTACCTACACGCTGATTGATGATAAGGATTTGGATTCCTAGGAGGGAATATGGACATCAAAGCACTCATGCAGAAGTATGGCATCACCGCTGGTGTAGCTGGCGGCTGTCTTGTCATCGGAACGCAGTATGGTTCATGCACTGTAGATCCAACCCCACCGGCTCCTGCTGCTGAAGAAGCGCCTGCTGAAGAGCCTGAAGCTGAGGAAGCAGAGGGCGAAGAGTAGATACGAGAGAGAAGGGTGTCCCCCACCGGATTGTGGGGGTCCACCCGACTCAATGCCTGTGACACATTCAAATCCTCTCGGCAGCCAGAAGATTAACAAGGAGAAAAGCGGACTGAAACAACCATTGATAGTACGGGCAGCCCGCTTTTCAGGCATGTGTCTAACCTTGATAATGAAAAATCCCCGTACTACAAAATGAGGTGATGCTTTAGCTCACGGACAATCTCTTCCAGTGCTGTAATCCTACGGGCAAGAGCCTCAGGCGACAAGTCGCACGGTTTGGAAGCGAGTTCCCACTGAAGAGAGCCAACGCATCTAACTAGTCCTTTCTGCTCTAAGGACCAGAGGAGGGAAGTAGCCCGGTTACGGTTTGCCGGAGTGTCCTCTTGGTAGAGAAGCTCGGCAATCTCTCCAGTCGCCACATCCACGTTCTTCTCGAAGAAGTCCATGATTGTGTTCTGGTGAGTTCCGGGACGGACTCCTTCCCAGATGGACATTACTCAACCACCTGGAGGGCCAGCCCATCTCTCCGGGCAATGTTCAAGTAGGTCCATGAGTCACGTCTCTTTCCTTTGGGCTTGATAGTACTCATCACCAGTACTTGGCAAGGAGCCTTCTCCAAGACAGTCAGCATCTTGGATAGTGTAGAACCATCCCACATGCGGTCGTCTACTACAAGTAGACTACTATCTTCGTCAGCCAGGGCAGCGGCAATCGCGGCAAGTAATCGAGCTTCGGTACTCCCAGACAGCGCAGTGTGGATGGCACCGTCCCTCTCGATTCCGATCTCGGCTCTTCCATCATTCCAGCGGAACACGAACTTCTCACCCCTGGGCAAGAAACCCGAGACAGCCTTGCGGAAATCGGCAGGTCCGTTCTTGATGTTCAGGTCCGATTGCATTTCAGACAAGAGGTGAGCTTTCAGCTTCTTGAGCTGGTCTCCCCTCATTTCTGAAGAGGCTTCACTGCTCCGGGCAATCCCCGCAACCTTCAATAGTCTCTTCTGAAGGATGGCCTCTTCCAGCTTCTCCCGGACATCCTCGGTCTTTGGGATGCGAGCTACTGCATCCTTACCGCCCAGTTGTTCCACGAGATTCGCTATCGTGTTTGATGCGTGGGTTCCGGGGTCCCGCTGATTGGAGATGTACAACGCTCGGAGAAGGTCTCGGGCATGTCCACGTTCGAGTGTGTCCCAAAGCCCGAGTATCTCGTCTTCGGATACTTCTCGGATGGAGCCCAGGGAGGCGAGAGCAGTTCGGCTGGACTTAGCGTTAGCGCTCTGGTCACGGACTTTCTTACTGACCCGGTCATACAAATCGCTGAGGCAAATCTCATCAACCTTGGGCATAACGAGTGCGAGAGTCTCTTGGAGTTCGCTCGGAACCCGTGCCCGGATGAAGGTCTCAACCTCTTTGGGCTCGCACAACTTGGCCCAGAAGTACTTCGCCTTGCCTTCCTCACTCGCGCAGAGGATTGACCGAATCTCAGATACCGATAGGCCAACCCCGTTCGGGCCTTCGCGAGAGGGCCGTTTACCCCTGCCCAGAGTCCATGAGCATACCCGACCGTCTTCAAGAGTTGCGGTTGCAGTAGCCTCATCTGCGCTCGGGGGGATTAGAGCGGAAAGGAGTGTTCCATCCTTCACGGGCTTGTCCCGATAGAGCAGCCCAAAGGCTGAACCAGTCCGGGAGAGCTCTACCGCCTCTGCGATGGCGCTCTTGCCTGATTCATTGTCTCCAATGAGGACAGTGTTCTTGCCGAGGTTGACAGTGTAACTGTCCCCGTCCGGGCTCTTAATGTTCGTGGTGATTGTTTTTACAAAGCTCATGAGTTCTCCTCAGTTATCCGCTTATACAAATGCATAAGCGCGTTGTTGTAGATTCGGCTGGGCTCTTGGCGACCTGTTCGCCAACGCCTTACCGAGGTCGTGGAAGGGTGGACACCTGAAAGTAGGTCTCCCATCTTTACGGCTATTACTTCATCGCTGAAGCCCGCGCCCCGCAACTCACTTAACAATGAGGCGGCGCTCAGTTGCGCGTCGTTCTTTTCTTTCTCAGTCATGGTTCTGCTCCAGAGCAGGGGTTGGGGGAGGGGTCTCCAGGAGAAACCCCGCTTGCCAGTCGTCAGGATCTTCCATCCGCACCTGGGCAATCTTAGCGAGGCCTTCCTCCGAGAAGTGGAAGGCTGGCATGCCGGTTGACATGGCCCGCTGGATAATCGAAGCAGTCGCTCGGCCTACCCAGAGGTCTGTCGTAACCACGAAATGGTATAGCCTCTCTCCGGTAGTTGCATTGCCACGCTTACTGACTCCATTAGTCCACTCATCCCAGTCGCCATTAAAGTAGCGCTGGAAGTCAGCCCGACCAGGGGTCACCGAGACCTTCATTGGCGGGGCGTTTTCATTCTTCTCCCACTTGTCCGTTATGTGCTCACGGATTGTGGAGCACCTCTGGGCAATCTCGGGCTGCTGCATGGACGAGGGGTGGGCATAGAACACTCGTATCTTTCTCATCTCTTCTCCTAGACTTCTGTCCACCGATGACCGATGTCGGCCTCAGCGGTGTATGTGAGTAGTGCCCCGGTCTTACGGCGCCGGGTCATCGCCTTGCCCAGAGCCTCGGCAGTGGCTTCTGCCTTGTCTTCTGGGACTTCTAAGTACAGTGCGTCATGGCCATGATTTATCAGCCATTCCACGGGCATAATCATCTCGGGCTCCTCAACTACTTCGGTAGCGAACCAGTCTTGTTTCCCGTAGAACAACTCAAGCATCCCCTCGTGTACGATATGTACGCCCCCTGATTGGATGGGGTGATTCACAAGCTCGTTAATCTTGTCCTCATTGCGGAAGTAGCGACGACGGTCCCAGAGGGTGTCTCCGATGAAGCCCTCCTTCCGGTAGCGGTTCTCAATCATCCTCCACCACTTGGGAATCTCTGGGTCGGCCCGCTTCAGTCCCTCTACAACCTGACGAACGTCTTCCACCCGCATGTGGGAGTACAGCAGATTACCGTTATCGTCCTCAACTGAGATGATCTGCTCGTGAATACGCTTCACCGAAGCTGCGTACTGCCAAGCGTAGCGGACGTTCTTGGTGATATCACGGGTAGCCTTGAAGGTTCCCTTCCCCTTCTCCTGTCTCTTCTCAGGAGCACCCTCTAACGACCACACACCCTTCCCATACACGACCTCCATGGTCTCGTTGTGGGGGTCGAGCCCCTGGTTGATGACGTGTAGGGAGTGTTTAGCCCTCGCCTCCTCGGCAATCAGGCGCATCTCAAGCTGGTCCATGTCTGCCCCGATGAGCACATGGCCCTCTTTCGGGATGAAGATGTCCCGCAGCTTGTAGGGGACGTTCTGCATGTTCGGATTACTTGACGAATAGCGTCCTGTAGCGGGCAAACGATTGTAGGAAGGATGGACCCGAGTTGCACCGCTACGTTGCAGTGGTCTTATATACGTGCCTAGTAGTTTGGAGACCTTTCGGAAGGCTCGGACGTTTCTAAGAAAGACTTCTTGCTCTCCCCCAAGGCCGTAGTCCGTAATCATCGACCGCAGTGTGGTATCATCTGTCGAAGGGTCACCAGTCTTCTCTGAATAGTGATGAGGGGGCAGTGCCCAATCGGAAAAGAGGAGACGCGCCATCTGCGCTGTGCTCTGGGGGTTGAAAGTCTCTCCAGCTATGCCCCGGCATACCTTTAAGTACTCCTCTGCCTGCTGCTCAAGCAGTACGCTATGCTCCATCGCCCGTTCTCGGTCTACTTCCATGCCGTTCTGCTGCATGATTGTCCCGAGGGACTGGAGCATGTGCTCTCTGGCCAACAAGTGCTGCTGGGAACGCTTCTTCACATCCTGGGCAAGAGGAGCGGCCACTCTGGTGGTGACGACGACATCCTTTCCGCAGTAGATATGGAGTTCCTTATCGCTCTTAGCCTCAGTCGCTGTATGGTCTGCCTTCCAGGCTTCCGGGTTGTCCGTATAGAAGGAGCCCACGAATCCTAGGTTGTGGGGAAGCTCGTTATCTGCCAGGAGATGGAGAAGAAGGGTGTCCGCATCCAAGTTGGGGGTGCAGTCCAGCCAATGCTCGCATACTCGGCGGTCGAACTGCCCCGCGTTGTGCCCCAGCAAAGAGAAAGACTGGGAGCTCAGGAACTCAATGAGGTCTTGTTTAAGTGTCTGGTTGTCTGTCTTACTGAGTAGGTTTGCGCCCTTGATACTCACGAATGGGATGACGAGGGCAGTAGAGTCGTCCCCGATACCGATACACCGGACCTTGCAAGCCGCTGGGTCGATGCCATCAGTCTCCAAGTCATAGGAGATGGGCTTACCACTCTGGGCAAAGGTGCGGAGCATCTCCCTAACCTGGGCAATGTCGTTTGAGATGACGATGTTCGGCTCTGGCCAGTTGAGTCTATTGTCGAAGAACCGGAAAGCCTTGCGGAGGTCATGGCGGAACACTTCTCGGTAGGCAGGCTGTCGCAAGACAAACGAGGGGTGCATCGTGTACCCGACCTTTAGGGTTGTGCTCTTGTCCCAAGGGGCAGGCAACTCTTCGCACCCTCCCCGGATAGACATGATTGAGAGGTCGCCCCCCCGGATTGCTTTGGCTGCTGTCTTTCCTAAACATACTATATTTTTAATACCTGAAAGAGAAAGCTCTCGGTAAAGGCGGCTGCGGCATGCTTCTACGGGCTTGAGGATGGGGCGGAACTCCTTCTTCTCCTTGTTCGCCTTCTTCGCCAACCTCTTATTCTTTCGACTAAGCCGGATGTTCAGGGCATCCAAGTCATTCTTTGGGGGCCTGCATTGGATTGCATTGGTGATGTGGCAGTCTTCTCTGGAGACATCAATAGCGTTGAGCGCTCGCTGCAACTCAATACCACTTGGGCCGACGAACGGGCGTCCCTCGATTGTCTCGTGGACTCCGGGCGCTTCCCCAAGAAGTACGAATCGCTCCCCCCCGTGAATCTCGGGGCCTACCGGGTCACCGGTGTTGAGGTTCCTACAAGGACAACCTGGGCAATATGTTGGTTCACAAGACATAGGTGCCAACTCAGATAAGAAAGGGGGGACGCCCTGCGCTACCTCTCGGTAGCAGCCTGAGGAGGTAAACCTCCCCCTGCGGGACAATAAGACAGGGCGCCCCCATATATTTAGGGTGCCCCTCCCCCCGTAGGGGGAGAGGCTGGGTTGGTTGCACACCCCTGTACAACCTTCCCTATCAGTCCAGCAGGAATCCGAAGTCCTGGTCAGACTTAGCAGCGGCCTTGCTAGAAGCTCCGTTGCTCACACCATTAGCCTTGCCGTTCGTGACAACGGGGGCTGCGTCAGACAACACGTTCATCATCTGGGTGTAGTGTGCTTCTGTGTAGAAGCGGTATACGGGATAGCTGCCTTCTTGGGGCTGGCCTTCCGAGTTCATGGTCGGAGGAGTGTAGTTGAAGTAGGCGGTTTGGCCTGCCAACTTGTGGAAGGGGAAGTCCACCTTGCCTTGCAACTTCTCCTCGGGCACACCAGCGGAGACCAAGAAAGCCATCAGGAAGGGCATGGCCTTCTCTGAGAGGTTGAAGCTCTCACGGTGACGAATCCCATCTGTGATCATGTAGATGTAGATGCGGTTGGATTCCTCGTAGTGTTTGATCTCTGCGATCTTACCGGAATGGATTCCAGCGGTGAGGTAACCGAGTCCAACTCCGGCGGGAGTTTGACCAGTGAAGTCTAGAGTAATGTTTAGGTTTTCCATGATTGTTTGTGCTCCTTACACACATTGGTTGTTCTCCGAATGGAGGCGAAAGAGGAGTCTGGGACACAGGCGGGTATACGAGCGAACTCCCGCAGTTACCGACCAGGTAAATACTGTCCCAGACCCCAAAGCGTTTAGGCGAACAAGGCGTCGTCTTCCTCTGAGGAACTGAACGATTCTTGTATGCCGATGTTCTCGTGGTTCTGAATAACAGCGCGATGGAGGGCATCTTGTAGCGCCCACCTAATGTGGGCGGGGGCGTAGCCTCCCTCATCCTGTAGCTTCTGAAAGGCTGGTTGTAGAACTCCTGGCCAAGAGCCAATCCCTACGTCCAGTACTTTAGCGGCGAGCTTCTCTACCACACTGGGCATCCACTCCAACCCCTTGGGGTAGGGGACATCATATCCTGCATGGCGGAGTCCCTCCGCAATGTTCATTGGGGCTCGACCGGGGAACACCCCGAGCCTATCACCGCAGACGTAATCTGCTTGGGGCTCAAAGTATAGTTGGTATTTCCACGGAGCAGCAGTCGGCTCGTACACCGCTCGACCGATCACGTCGACCATGCCGCTGAACTTTTCTGGGAGCTGACCGGGTAGTGAGGGGCCACCGCGAACAAACTTGCCGCTACTGGTCCGTGGAGGTTGTTCGTGGCAGTTGAAGATGACGATACATCCACGCTCTGTCGCCTCTCGGGCAGCGTCTCTAATCTCCAACACGTCACGGGTAAGTGCTGACCACATACCGGCCCGCCCCTTCGTCCCTTCATACTCATTGATGGTTGACTCCACAATGAGGGAGAAGTCGTCAATCACCACTGAGGGCTGAGACTTCCCATTCACGAGGGAACGCATGGCAGCCGTAGCCTCGGGCACAGTCTTGGCTGGCAACACGTTTAGAGTGTCGATAGCCAGAAACTTCCGGGCAGATAGCAGACCGGAGGGCGAGCCAATGAAGGCTCCTGTTGCTCCGGCGGCAGCAGACGCTACGGTCTTACCAGCCTTACTTGGGCCATAAAGGCAGATGAAGACGCCAGGAACATCCTGGGCCTTTGTACTCTTAGACATTTCTATTCCTCACACACAGGTTTAAGAACCGAATCTACACAAATCAAAAGCAGAACACTGTCCGTATTTACCGAAGCAAGTCTGATTGCTCAGAACCATCGGGTAATCTTGGACATTGTCACCGTATTCTTCAATCTTGTCCTCGGCTTGTACGATGCTTTTTACGAACATCCCAAGCGCATGGGGAGCAGGTTCAAGACCACGGCGGTCGAAGTCGAAAGGGTTGGACAGCTTAATACGATTTACCAGGACGCCAGCAAACTTCTCGCCGAAGCGGGCACGCCCGAACATTTGATACCCAAGGAACTGACCATCCAAGATGTGCTGCCTCAGGGTTTTGGATGTAATGCGGTAGCACGACTTGTGGTCAACAATCCAGACACGTTCATTCTCGTCCTCAACAATAAGGTCAGCGCGTTGAGTATAGAGGTACTTCTTTTCTCCGAGACGTGCACGAAGTTCTTCCTCCACACTGATGACTTTCCACCCTTCCCCAAGCCAGTTGTCTCTATAAGCACGGTACGCAGACACAATCTGTGGCACAGCCGTCAGCCAAAGAGCCGACTCTTCATGGTTCTTCTTAGCCAGGGCAGCGATTGCATCCTCAGGAGTAAGCCACTTGTCTGGGTCACCGTCGTTCTGTCTCTCCCACATACGCTGGTAATGATGGGCAAGAGCTACGTGAATGAGAGAGCCATTCACTAGGGGCTGGCTTATGACGAAGGGCACACCCACGAGGTTCTTCCAACCATACAGTCGGGGACAACGGAGCATGTTTTCGATGCGGTGCCATCCTCGTTCGGATGGGCCAGCGTCAAGTAGTTCGGCCATGACTTACCTCTATCTTGAATATAACATGGTGGGGGTCGCTTGGACGGCGGATGACCGGCATTGACAAGTTCTTGACATCTTCTGGAGAACATCCAATGGCTTTCATAGATTGGCCTCTGGCATAGATGAGACCCGAGAGAGCAGAGAGCTCAGACTTGACTCGCTCGTGTCTACACCGCCGAGTGCTTGTTCAATCTCAATGGCAGCGGCATCCTCAGCGACCTCCCCTACATGGGGCAGCTTGTTGAGTAGCAGGTCAGCTACATGCTCGTCGGCAGTAGACCGGGCAATGATGTAACTCACCAAGACAGGGCGCTTCTGACCCAGCCGGGAGAACCTACCCTCCCACTGAATCACCTTGTCCGGTGTCCAGGGCAGCATAGAGATGAGGGCGAGATCCGTATCCTGAAGGTCGATGCTCTCTCCCCAGGCATCTCCGGTCCCAACCAAGAGCGCAGCGCCTTCACAGGCCATGTACTCCTCTCTAATCCTATCTCGTTCAAAGGAGTCCGAACCCCCGTGCGCCCACCACACCTGGGCAGAAGGGATGCGAGCGAGGCAGAACTTCTCAAACTTCTCCCCGAGTCTCTCACAGTCGAGCCTTCTCCCTGTAAACACGACAACCTTCTGTCCTGCTCGTAGACAGTCAGTCACCCGGTCAAGTAGGTAGGCGTGTTTCCGAGAGGCAGCTTCCATGAGCATGGCCTCGAAGAAGGACTCTTGGTCCCCCGACTTGGCAGCGGCCTTAATCTCCCTCTTCATCGCAGCGGGCTTGTTCTGCTCAGAGACATCCAAGCGTATGATTTCCCTACGCTTAGGGGGAAGGTGTTTGGTTACCTCCTCTCTCTTCACCCGTACTTTGATGTAGCGGAGTCGGTCCCGTAGCTCTTCAGCGTTGGTGATTCCATTGTACTGGTAGCCGTAGCCGTTGTGCTCACCACCGCAGTAGCGCATGCCGAACTCGTGGAAGCCTCCCCACTGCCAGGGCTCGATGATATCGAGTTGAGTCCACAGGTCTCGGACACGTCCGGGGATGGGGGTAGCCGTCAACCCGATACTCCTACCACAACCCTGGGCAATCCCACGAGCAGCGTCGAGTGTATTCCCTAAGCCTTCAAAGCGTACTGAGCCATCGGACTCTACGATTGCCTTCGTGTGCCTAGGACGACGGAGCCAGTGAATCTCGTCCCACACAGCGACACGGGGTTGGAGTAAACAGAGTGCTTTCTTCCAGAACTTCAGTGTTTCCCAGGCAGTAATATACACTATGTTACTGGCAGTTTGTTCAGTACCCTCGTCTTCTATCTCAGGGAGCTTACCCCCTTGACCTAAGAGGAGTACTGGTTTCATGGTTGTGTAGGTCTCTACCTCCCGCGCCCACGTCCCTCGGGCAGCGGCCTTGGTAATGACCAACCTTGGGGAAGAGGTGTTCGCGAGAACAACGAGAGCTGTAAGGGTCTTGCCTGCTCCAGGAGGAGCCCACCCATGGGAAGCGGGGAGCGCAAGCATCTTACGAATCATGTCCTTCTGGTGTTCCTTCACGAATGTGTCCATCCCAGGAACGAGCTTGGGGCATCGGAGGGCTTCGAGGAGGACCTCGTCGCTGACTTCTGGGGCGGGCTCACCATTCATACCCAACACACCATGGGCATTCCAGGGTACTCGGTAGCCAGAGCCTTTCTTGTTCTTCCATACCCCTGGGATGTCTTCAGCCTCAGGGGGCAGTTGTCTTGTGAAGACGAATGTCTTCTTACTCATGGTGTCCTTCCTTACTTACTTAGACGTAAGCTCTACGACGTTTCCGTCAGGGTTCTCCTGCGCTGTCTTAAGTCCGAGGTAGCAGTACATGTGTTGGCCTCCTACCAAGAGACGTTGGACGTTTACGCCTTCCATCTCTTGAATAGCCAACCGGAGGTTCGCTTCTTGGGAAACGTCCCGTCTTCCGTTACGGGAGCACCAAGTCACATAGCTTCCATACAGTAGCTCGCATGGAGTAGCCCGCCGAATCATAGCCTCGGGCACTCGCATGAAGTCTGGTCCGGGCGGGTAGTCAGTTATAGCAGCGGCAGGTCCATGCTTCTGCACAATCCAGATGAACTGGTCAACCGAGGAGCGAGACGCAGCCTGCAACATCGCACGGGCCTTAGTCGCATACGGACGGGAGATAAGCCTGTAGTCGACTTGGAGGCTGTGAAGTGCGTGGGCAAAGCCTTGTAGTTCTTTCTGGAAAGTCTTGGAGTGCTCACCCGTAGCAGGGTTGAAGCAACCAGCGAGCATCTTCTTGTACCTGAAGTCCACGTCGGAAGGGACAAGCACAGTGAAGCGCCGGTCATCCTCTTCCAACAGCAGCGGCCTTCTCTCATTACTGGTCAGCCACCAGGACGTGCGGTTGTCTACCTCGGTGCGTGAGGCATACGGAGCACGGCAAGGAACACGGTCGTCAGTGATGTATGCCTTGAGTGCTGCAATCACGTCCCCGTCTCGCCCCCTCATTCCTACTTCGTCTGCCAGTACAAGTAGCTTGGTGATGTAGCTGGCGTTGAATGAGTCCTTGAGTGCGCGGTTACTGACAGTACTGCTGTTCTTCCTACCAATGATTGCGCCGAGTAGTCGACCGAACATGCTCTTACCGATTCCCTGCTGAGGAGATAGGCAAAGCACAGCAACCATGGCTCGGCGCTCGGGCCGTTGGATGAGCGCAGCACTCCAATGCATCAGCCATTCGATTGCCTTGGGGTCTTCCGCACACAGCACTTGGATGAGCTTCTTCACCCTGGGCCAGTCTCCTGCTTCCATCTCCATTTCAGGGTGGGCGTATAGATTTAAGCGCGGGCCATAGTCGCTTGGAATGATTGCGCCTCGGGCAGAGTCACAATCAAAGCCGTAGACTTGACGGGACAACACATGGTCTATCAATGCTTCTACATGGTACTGGTTCATCCCAGAAGTCATGCGACCGATGAGGTGATTGACTACTGTCTCTCTTCTCAGGGGAGACTGAATCTGCCAAGCGCCTCGCTCACGTCTGTAGAACACTCCTTGGGGGAAGTTGAAGGAGAGACAGGTTTCTACGTAGTGGACAAGAGCATCGGGAATCTCTTCGAGGAGCTCCTTCCTCTTTTCTACAGAATGGCGTGGCGCCTTTCCGCTGCTCTCTCCTCCGCTCTTCTCCTTCTTTCCATTCAACCAGAACTGCGAACCCTCATGGTCGTGGCGCTCACTGGTACACTGGAGGAACGCTCGGCTATCTTTACACACCCGCAGGAATGCAGAGCCGAAGGAAGAATCATCCTGGAATGGGCAAGAACACTTGTACTTGTCTGGGCCATCAAGGATTAGCTCACCGACTGTCTTAGTGTCACCGTGTTCTGAGACCTGGACAATCGTCGCTGGAGTTAGAAGAGACTCCGAGGTGGGTGCTCCACCTGGTGACTGGTCTTGTTTATCTGCCATCAAAGAATCCACACACAAGGAAGGTAGTCCCGCCTCAAGGTAACTCTCATAGGGTGAGGAAGTCCTTCGCATCGGGAGTGCGTAGTGCCTCGCCAAGTCCTTAAGGTCATCGACACCATCAGTGTATCCTATCAGACCCAAAACACGCTCGCGTACTGGCAGAAACTCCTTGATAGAAAGGCGTCGTGAGAGGAAGATAATCACCCGGTAACGGGGCGATTCATCAGTGTGGGACCACGTCGTGTGTACAGCGTATGCGACTCCAACTTCCTTTAGGTGGTCAGCCATTCGTGTGGCAGACCAGGAAGGAGAATCATAGTCGAACACCAACGTACTGATAGCCTGCACGTTGTCATTCTTACGCCGGTCACCCGGTGCGTAGATGGCTGGACTCCAGCACGGTAGGTTCTTCTTTGGGAAGGATGCACTCTTCCAGGGAGGGCACAAGAACATCTGCTCAAGCTGCTTGACGTTCTTGACAGCAGCACTGGACGGGTGTACAGTACACATACCTCCTGAGAAGAGTGAGAACTCCCAAGGGAGGAAGGGAGTAACGGCTCCCTTTCGGTTTTCCATAACAGACTCCGATTCCAAACCCTAAGTAGTGGCGGCTGCTTAGGGTTTGTTTATTCTTACTCCTCTCCTTGAGGGGAGAACCAGACAAGGGGGCGCTCGCCATCACGGCGAACTTGCTTACGAGTGAACCCGGACTCCCGGAGGAATCGGCTTAGGCTGTTCTTATAGGAACGCGGGTGCATGACTAACTCCGGGCCAGCGGCAGCAATCAGCTCATCGAGGGTGAAGCCCCAGTCTCCCATATCTCGGGCTGCGCGTAGTAGTTTTCCTGCGTCAGAGATTTGACCATACCGAGTGAACTCAAGCGGTACGCCTTCTCCTGTGTAGGACTTGTCCCAGACTGAGAGGAAATACCTGAGGGCTTGCACGGTAACGAGAAGGCGTGAAGGATTACCAGGGATAATCTTCTGCGCTCTCTGGGCAAGCTCTACAAGCTCCTCCTGTAGGCTCTTGGTGGGTACTGTCTCCTCAATGAGGGCAGTGGTATTAGTGGGGTCAATCCAGACCGATTCCATGGTCTACTCCTTAGGGATATTGGGGCTGAAAATGAGTGATTCAACCCCGGTTGGTACTTTGATCATAGCATAGCTGTCTTACTTGTCAAGCGAAAATATGAAGAACATGCCGGTCGAGCGCCGAAACACTCGTATAAAACTTTATAGTAAACTACCTAACCTACCCCAGGTAGGTAGGTAATCTTTCATGGTGTTTCTATTGTAGTTAGAGTTGACATACTTGACTAAGGATTTCAGGTAGTTAAGGGTGTCAGTTACGTACTATTAGCCAGAATATCCAGGGGGTAGGTATTTGAACCCCGTCAACCTGTGTCTCATAACCCCTAGTTAGTAGTACGTATATCCGCCTAACTTGTACTATTAACCATGGTTGTTAGCCAAAATAACCTTGACAATGCAAGAGCGATTCCTGCGAGCAATCGAATGTCACTCCCCGTCAACTAACTTAGGGCAGGGAGAGGAATGGCAGCGGCAGCGGCGCCCCTTATGTACGCCCCTCTTATTAGAGGGGCTCCCCCGTGAGGAGGAGCCCCGGCACACGCTGGAAGGACAGGACAAGCGTGTGCCTAATGGTAGGGTGGCCTCAGGCAGTACGTGAGGCTCGCGACGATAAAGAAGAAGAAGAAGACTTCCACCTCATCCTCCCATCGCTGCGAGTAGAGCTACCGCTGCTGCGGATTCCGCCTCTTGGGCACGGTCCCTCAGGTCCTGAAGAGAACGCCCAAGTATTCCCTCATACTTCTGGATGAAAGAGTCAAGCTCCTGGGCTTGCTTCTCCCTGGACGCGAGTCCTCGCTTACCCAGGTCACCGTGCTCCAAGTCGTCCTTGAGTCCTCCAAGCATCTTCTCCACCTTGGTAGTGAGAGAGAAGCACACAGCATCTAGGGTTTCTGACTCAGACGTGGTACGCATGCCGAGCACACGATTCCGTCCGTTCGCTGCGCTAATCACGTCACACACCTTGTGCCACGCTTCCAAGTGTTCATCGGATATCCAGTACATCCCTCCTTTGGGACGGACAGGAATACCGTGAAGAGAGACGACCGCTTTCGTCAGCACACCACCCAGGCGAGCAGCAGGCACGACCTTCTTCTGTTCTTGGAACTCACGCTCGACCATAAACTTATGCTCAGAGTCATCCGGGTTGAACACGAGGTCACCGTCAATGCAGGCGACCTTGAACGCTTCTTCATAACGCATCTTCTCGTCACCCATGGACGCCGCGTCTTCCAACACGACAGCGTATGCGCCACGCATGCCTTCCAACGGACGGACAAGAGTGTTCCTGTTTCGGAACACGGAGTGCAACGCACGCTTGAGTGCGTCTCCTCCCTCAATCCCCTCGGGCACGAGGTCGGCGCGACCGATGCTTTCCAGTCCCTCCTTCAACGCTTCAAGTGGTGTCTCGTCACACAGGGACCAGAAGGTCGTGACTCCGTTAAACTCGATATCTTTGATGTCCATCTTTCTCTCCTTGTTTAGGCGCTTGATTGCACCAGACAACCCACCGGCTTGTGCCGATGGATTGCAGGGATGATCAAGCTCAGTCTACAAACGGGTCAAAGTGGAACAGCTTGCGCTCAGTGTCCTGTACCTCTTGTACTCCGTCCCAGTCATGGGGGTACTTGTAGTGCATGTACATCTCTTCTTGGATGTATTGGAGCAAGTCCTTGGCTTCAGTGTGTCCTGATTTAATCCACGCCTCCAGGGCATCGTGGACAAGGTACACCTCTTCCGAGTCAAGCGTTACTTCCAAGCCTTGTGTCTTCCTTGCGCTAGACATCACTCACCTCCCTTCTCAATCGTTACTGTGTGAACCCAGGATGGTGGAGAGGATGGGCTGCCCCAATGATTCCCCTTTACAATCCCAGCGATGATTGGTTGGGAGATGTCTCCCCGCTGTGGCCAGCCAGTGAACCCGTCTGTAAGACAGATGAGCAGGTGTGGAGATGGACTTGCTTTGGCAGCAGCCTTCAAGCCTACTGTCATGTCCGTACCGCCACGCCCGATTATCTGAATGTTCTGTGGACGAGTGATTCTTTGAGCAGCGTGTGCTTTAGAGTCACAGCACACCACATTCACAGACGACTGGGCAACTCGGAGGATGGCGCTAATCTCTGAGCACGCATAGTTCAGGTCGGACTCCGACATAGAACCAGACGTGTCCAGGACAACAGCTACTTCCAGCTTAGGCTGATACGTAGCCGGGAGAATCACATCCCCGTAGGCAGACTGTCGCCTGTTCCTACGCTGGAACGTGAAGTCGAACGACCCGGCTGTCATCTCAGCACACTGACGTAGGAAGCGGTGGAGTATCTGCTGCCAGGGAACCTGAGGAGGCACCAGGATATCATCCGCCCACTTAGAGAAGTTCGACGGGACAGACCCGACTTTCTTCTCGTGCTCTTTGATGTCCTTTGCGATTAGCTCGCGCAGCACCTCACCCTGTCCAGGCTCTACACCAGGATTGTCAGGAGAAGGGGGACCAAGCTCCCAGGGTCGGGACTCACCCCCACATCCAGAACCACAGTCAGGCTGGCTTCCGTCTTCAGGGTTTCCGGGGTCTCCTCCCCCTCCTCCACCTTCTCCTTCCTCTTCCTCTTCACGGAGGAGATACTCCTCAGCGAGTAGGCCGTTCGCCTTGCCAACCTGCTCAGGGAAGCACGCCCACTTGGGCAAGTGCTTGAGCAGGAACGGGTCACTCCCGTTTATCTCCCTGTCTGCTGCCTTGTTCCACTCAGCCGCAGTCCACTCGCTTCCGTCTTCACGGACAGGTAGGGCCTTGTACCTACCAAAGTGATCCAGGACTGGGTGATGGTGTTCATGGATGAAGCAGGCTACGAACTCCTTCAGCTTCTCCAGCGCTTCCTTTGCCTCGGCCACCTCCGCCAGGATTGCAGGGTCGTAGTACACACGCCAGAACTTGTCTACTGCCCAGCCTCCAGGGTTTATGTCCCTGAAGTTCTCAACCGCAACGGGTGTGATGTTACACAGTCCACGGCTGAAGTATGGGTAGACCTTGCACCCTCCGGCACGCACAGTCTCAATGTCAATGGTTGTTGCTTTCATGGTTCTTCCTATTGTTGGGGGAATGAGAGGTTGTGAAGTCGAGGAGAGTTCAGGAGCTTTCTGAGCTCCCAGCCATCCTCTACGTAGTGAACGCTGTACCAGCAGCGGGCATAGTCCAGACGATACGTGGAGCCCCGTAGTTCGCGTGCTTCCACAAAGAAGACTGTGTCCGAGCGACTGTTGGCCAGCATCCAGTACACAGGAGGACCGTCTATGATGACGAGCCCCATAGCCAGCGCTTCTCTCCAGAAGGGGAGCTTCATCCCGTAGCTCAGGAAATCCCGAGCAGCGGAACCGTCCACGCCTGAGTAGGCTACATGGGTTTCCATCGTGTGGTACTTGTCGAGCATCCTACGCAGGAACTCAGCCTTTACCCCCTCTTTGGCTGAGAAGCTTATTGGCATACGAGCCTTGTTCGCGAGAGGAACCCTGGTCTTGATTGCGTAGACCCGCTGTTGGGCCTCTGTACGCCCCCGCTCCTGCATCTCTACCAGCTTACCTGTAGGATCAGACCAGCGATGTTCCCTGCGGATCATGTGGGTGTCCAGTGCAGCCTCAGCGTAGGGACGCAGTGGCTTGGGTAGCTGATAGAACGCAAACTTATGTGTGAGTTCTCGCTGCTTCTCGTCGCCGTAGTCGTCTGTGTACGTCAGAGCCTCAGCCATCCACTCGGGCAGAGGATAGGGGAAGTGACCCATGCCCTCATGGTCCGCCTCTACGCGTTCACCGCGTAGGTAGACACGCCACCACTCCTTCACCTCCAGGCAACGACAGCGGAACCCTGGATTCAGCAGTCGCATCCCCTCCATGGCTTCCATGTCATCTTGGTGGTCAAGCAGGCGTAGACGCCCTGAGTCTGTCAGTGCAATCCGGTGGTGTGCGTTACAGCACTTCACCTTCACTGTGAATATCGCCTTGTTCAGCCTCAGCGATAGTTGGTTGTCCTTCATTGTCCTTCTCCTGTTGTTCTACTCGACAT
>Ga0080013_1000587_pt1 | contig 51344 bp, 49 predicted proteins | sample ETNvirenome_6_85_FD_69236 | JGI IMG/M metagenome (GOLD analysis project Ga0080013, IMG submission 69236) | Marine viral communities from the Pacific Ocean - ETNP_6_85 (SPADES assembly) (version 2) | ecosystem: Environmental > Aquatic > Marine > Oceanic | place: Pacific Ocean | collected 2013-06-19
CGGCAATAACGGATAAAACTCAAACGACTTGTTATCTTGACCCGGCTCTCCTCGCTGTGCTGAGCCTGTCATCGGCCACACTATGGACAAAGACTTATTAGCAAACTCCTGAGAGCCTCCCCATTCTGCCATATGGGCGGCCATTGTTCCAACATCCTGTGCAGAACAGGACACCTGCGGCACTCCCCAAAAGTCTAGTTCGAGATCTGGTCGTGAAGAAGTGTGACAATAAGTATAGTTGCTCACCGCGAGACCAGACTTAATGGTATTGTAGAGAATGCCCGGGCCGAACAACGGATTGGTAGCTGCCCTAAATGCTGATTGAATTGCTGGGCCGCTAGCGTTACCAGTAAAATAGTTGACGCTAGGAGCATACGAGGCTGAGTAGAGGCGCCCTAATTCAATGGTGCGCTCTGCGGGATAAAAACCCTTGTATGGTAAAAAGTTAAGAATGGCGCTACATCGTAAAGCCAGCTTGTCTTTCTTGATAATTTTATCATCTACTAATTGTTTCTCTCCGTAAGCTTCATCAACAACCCCAAACAGTTTCAAGAAATCGGAATTGGTGTAGTACTGGAAGAAGTTCTCCTCCGAACTGTTATTAACAGTTGCGCCGCTCAAATCTAAGAATGCATTATTATCAACCCAGAAGTCTCCGCCATGATCGTTTACATAGCGATTCATATGTTCGCTAATTCTGAATTCTGGAACGATAGAATAATCTTTGCCGACGTGCCTGGTGTTCAAAGACGAACTTTCATACGACTGGTAGGGTGTTTTACTGCTGCCGGTTACCTGCCAAACCGCATCACCGGTGACAGCTATAATGGAGTCTGTGGGCGGTGGGGGACCGTCATTGAGGCCGCCCTGGTTCGGGTATGGCCATCGAGAAGTTGGCACCCGCAGACCATATACCATACTAGCAGTCATCGGTTGCATGCCGTAAGCAAGATTTTGATGTATCGAACCTTCAAGCTGAATATAATTAAGTGCATTTTGTAATTCGCCGGAGCCGCTTTGAGAATCATTATAGCGTCTGGTGATATATGTACCTGTGGTTATACCAATTATATACCACGGTACGGCCGGCATGCCCGGGTTGCTGGCTGCGCTGTTCGGCCCAAAATAGTTGTGCGGATCCAGCGGCCAGACGCTAGATCCAGATATGGTATAAGGCATTCCAACGGTGGAATTGCCAATCGCTGCTGAACTAGAAAACGCGTATGGAACCCCCTCGAAGAGATAACGGCCGCCCACGCTTTGATTATTTTTGTAACCGGGCGATGTCGAATACTCGTTGTATGTGAGGTTTCCCACCAAATCTCCCACAAACGGATCTCTCCATATATCCTTGATATAGTACTTCTCTCTTGTGCGGCTTCTGTTTAAGAACGCGTTCTGGCCGGCCGGGTAGACTCTCTGGCGATAATTCATATAGACGCTTTTCAACTCATCAAAGGGTGTGTGATTAGGATCGGCATATTCTTTCAGCAATAATGAATTGAATCGGTTGAAATAGAGATCACTACGATCTGTATCTAGTTTGAGATTAAGCCTATTGTTTAGTTCCAGGTTTCCAAAATAATCCACCTTGTTGCCGAATGAGTGCTTGAAGTTCAAGGTTTGGTTTTCGCTTCTCAAATCTCCATCGCCGGTAGGCACCTTATTCACAGATGTGATGGTGTGCGTCATAACGTTGTGCTCGTTGCTTACAACGGGCTCAATATAAGACGTAATGGTGTCGCCCATTTGAGTCGATCCCTGATCGGTACCGGGATTTTTTTGGGCGTTGCGAAGAGTCAGGTAGTTGTTCTGTCGCTGGAACGTTACAAGGGGGTGCTGTCGTGCGCCGCAATTGCGAATTTGATTAAAGACAGGCCAGCCCCAGGCGCCTGCGTTGCGACGAAGAATCAAGCCATTGAAAACTCCGGCCTTGCCTGCGGTCTTGTGGTAGCTGCCCGCCGCCCAATGGCCGGCCTTCATCCCGCTATCGCAGCTCGCGCCGCCATAGCGCCCATATGATACACTGATATAACCATGTGGATCGCCATCGGACCCGGAATTAAGATATTCAGTTATGCAAACCGCGTCCGATTCAGGTGGTTCCGGATAGCCCAGTTTATTAAGAGAGCCGGTCATTATAGGATCGTACAACATTGTGTTGGTTACAAAATCCATTGGGGCAAACTTCCCATTGCCTGCGGCGCCGTCCAACCAAACAGAAATGTCAGTACCGATATAAGATGAGAACACGAGCCCCCATGTTACATGGGGGGGGTTTCCCCCAACGTTGAAGTAGCAACCGACGTCGCTAGCTGTAAGCAATGGATAGCCTTCCGGAATCCAGTCCTTCTGAGTTATTGTCACGCCATCCGCTGCGTAAACATTCGCTATTCCATTTCGAGGCAAATATCCAAACAGATTTCGCTCATAATCTGAAAAGGGACTCAGGAAGCCGCCCGTCTTGCCTCCAACGGCGCCGCAAGAACCAGAAGCCACCCAAGACGCAGTAATCCAAGCATATTGTTTATCGCTGCGAGGAATCATACGAGTAACGTACGCATTATCATAGCTGCTGCCTGTAATAATGCGTTTGCCGCCTGAGCGGTACCACTCGGCGACTCCGCTGCCCGAGATCTGTAACCTTGCGGCGCTATTTCGGTTAACCTTATGGTAAGACGGAAGCGTCACATATGTATTGCCGAAGGGACCGAGGCCGCCCCAGGGGTGTTGATACACACTAAAATAAGTAGGTGCATAGTAGCCATGGAAACCGACTGAGCCTGACCAGGCCTGTCCGTATTCAGCATCAGCACCAAATTGTCCGCAGTGGAGCGATAAGAGTTTTTGCTGTGCTCGGTTCTCGCCTATTTGATCGGTTGCACGCATTGAGCCCGATCGTCCAAAGCCAATGCGCGGGCCGCCTCTAACATTAAGATTTCTATACGGCAATGCGTTATAGACGGATTTCTCTTCATGAGCCGGATCTAAGAACCCGCGAGACAGGGTGTCATAGCCACCCGGAGCTGAAAAGAGGTTTACAAAAATACTATTATTAGAATTAGATCCTGTACGCTGCGGGAGAGTATATTCGCCCACAGTTCCCGATACAAAACCACCACCAGCATCCTCGAATTTGGTTGCATTGAAACTCATGTCGATCGACTGCCACGTGGCGCCCAGGGCCTGGGCGCGGGCGCTAACGTCCACGACAGTCGTGGGGGCATCATCGCCCTTGAAACCATCCCCAAATCGGAACCAGTTGTTCAAATACTCTTTTGCAGGGCCCTTGTTTTTATCTAAGCCCGGGCCGTAGTCATGCAAAATCCTAATCTCATGGGGCGTCATGACCCGATTATAATAGGCAAAATCACCAATCTTGCTATACAGATCATCAAACATAAACTGGTAGCCGGCGCCATATGGTACCGGCGTGCCCTCGGGGGTGGACGATTCGACCACGCCGGCAAGGAGATTGCCATTCACATAAAACTGAGGATCATTTGCAGTAGAACTGGAATCATAAGTGATAGCTAAATGAAACCAGTTGCCCCCATACACTTGTGGCGGGAACCCCTCGCCGGTTTGGGCTGGGGCCTGGTCGTAAACCCGGGAGACAAGCCATGTACCGGCCGTAGTGGTATGATTTGCATGGAAATAGATCCGGCCGGCGTTTGCGGTCGTGCCAATATTGTTAAACTCAATAATGCGCGGGTCTGCCTGCCACAGGTCTCGATCGCCCGAGTCTTCATACCACGTTGTCATCCACCAGGACCAGGTTTCGCCCGAATTGATCCCCCAGCCGCCATCGACGGACGGAGCTTTGGCAAGATTATAAGAGGAGTAATTGGTAAGTAGTGAACAACTGTTCGGCAGTCTGGGATATCCGGCCAGATCTCGTCCCTGACCCACCATCGTCATGGGCGAATCGGCGAAGGTGAATGATTGATCCCGGAAAAACGGATCGTTAATGCTACGGCCGGCAGATTGAACAATCTGGTAGTTCTTCTGGTAGTTTCCGATTCTTGCGTGCGACAGTACGCCAGACATGCGTTGTTTTAAGGAAGCAGTCGTCATCAAGATGTTCTTGATATTAACCGGGCGCTTTGCCGTCACATCTCGCAGCCTGGTTGCTTTGGGACGATTATAAAGATAGGGAGGAGAAACCGAGGGAGAAAGAGGATCGGGATACTGAGGGCCTACAATGCCGATAGCGCCCGAGGATGCCGCATCTTCCAGGCACATCCCCAGAAGGATTTTAAAGCCCTCTCCGCGGTCCTCAGCGCTGTCCAGGGAGTTCGTACCCTCCTTGGTCGAGAGGTACCTGTTAACCTCTACATGGCGGTGCTGGCGCCCTCCTACAAACTTCTCTGTGAAAGGGCCCTGCATGGGAACTTCATAATAGGGTCCATATACATCGGTGTGGAGGTTGGTTAGCTCGATGCCGCCGGTCACGCGAGAGGCGATCTCAGCATTATAGCCGCTGCTGAGAGATGAGCTATATAGGCTGAACGGTGCTGCTATGTTGCCATTCATCATTCCAAACGTTGAAGCGTCTTGGTTTTGATTGGCAGTTGTGTTAACGCTAAACGAGGCCCTCTTTTTAGCGCTTGGATCGTGTACGTCCAGGTCATTCAATGACTTGGGGATCTCGTTTAACGTAGTGATCATTACATTGGCAGGAATGTTGCGCCCTGGAACTAGCGGGCCGGCTGGCGCCGTAGCTACATACACAATATCGCGTTCTGTATTGGGCGGATAGTTAACGCCACCGTGAATTATGGTCGGGGCCTGGGTGCTCTGGAAGCTGCCTGATGCTTTAAACCGATAAGGAACCTTGTCGCGTCGAGCCCATGAAGCAGAAATCACCGACTTAATCATGGTACGCGCGCTATTTACACCTAATCCAGAGGCAGAAAGAGGGGCTTTATTTCTATCTGCTCGAACATGCCACCAATAAGTGTTTACATTCACGGCATCACTAACGGGGTGATGAGCAAACTTCCATCCGGGGCTGGGATTCTGATTGTTGTTGATGGCGCCTTCAATTGTCTGGTCCTTCATTTCGAGTGTTGGGAACTTGTGTTGATACTTGTCGCGTGTAAGAACGGTGTTCTCGACCATCGTACGAATATCTTTGGAAAAATCTGCGCCGGCGGGGATTAATTGTTGTAAAAGAGCGGTTAATGAAGAGTCAAACCACTTGTAGAACTCAATATACTTGTCTAAATCGGGAGTATTTTCCACTCTCTGATAGAAAAGCTCTCTTAATTTCTCCATGTGCTTGTAATTTGGACGATATTTGTTAACCGGTTCACCAATAATATTGTTAAATTCGGCAATGGTGGCAAACATATTAAGCATTTCTTCGGAAATTGCACGATACATACTCTTTTCGAAGGCAAAATAGAAGTTAGTGGGCCTTGATGCTCGTGTAAATTCCAAGTCATCTTGGATATTTACGGCTGTAATCATGTCGTCTGCGTACAGGTTCTCCGGAAGGTTCTGTCGAGACGTCACTAGATAGTCTACATCGACAACTTTGATAGAGGACGCCGGGAAATTCCAGCCAATACCGGGGTGCTTGGTATCCATAATAGGCCCAAGCCAGCCATAAGAGCTGCTAGCCGGTGCAGTTCCGTCAATCGCCTCGTTCGTTCCCGACCACTTCCACCAAGTCGATCCGGATGAGAAGTCGGCTACAACAAAATTACCATCCGCATTGGACCCGGTTACCTGCTCAAAGTCCCAATTTAGTGCGAGAGTATCAATTTGACGAATCTGTACATCGCTCGGGAGGTTGTTTTGAAACAAATAGGCACTTCTATATGGATTCCGGGCGCCATAGTTTCTTACGTCTCTTGCATGCGCCTTAATAGCTTCGCTATCAACATAATCTAGCCAATATCTACATGCTGACACTTTAACATCCGAGGGGGCAAGAACAGAGCCAGTAAAGTTAGTGGTATGGGCGCCCACATATACACGCTTTGAACCGGTTATAAAGCCCGGGCTTACAGGATCTGTGCCTCCTACTTCCATAAAGACCGAACTAGAAACCGTAAACTCATTCAATATGACGTCTGCTTCCATCTGTACGCCGTAAAGCTCGACTACATAATTTTCATCAAGAGCATAATCCGAAGTTTCAGATGAGCCCGGTTCTCCCGGAGGAACCGCTGTTCCGGAAATTTCATTAACCCAAGGATATTTGTTGGGCTTAACGCGAACTGCAAAAGACCATCTAGTATTATCATATACCTCGTTGTACACCGAACTGGTTATATTGGGAATATAGCCGCCGGCGCTGCATGTAAGCTGGAAGTATGCATTTGTAGAATCTAATTCGTCTCTAATGGCGTATACCTGGAAGTTACCCGGGTCGGTCGAATCCCATGTGGGGAGATTACCACCTGCACGTTCGCTGCCTGTGGAAACATTATGTAAGCCAAACAACGAAGACGACAAGGTGTGGATAGCATACGATGATCCGGAGGCTTCGCCGGCGAAAGGCTTCTTTGGAAAAACGATTTCTGCCTCTAAGGTGAATGCTGAACCGCTCGCTAATGCGGTCGATCCACTAATCCAAGAAGCATAACTGTGATCGCCCAAGTCTCCGGGCAGCGAAGAACTCTGAAACACAGAGGCGTTATTTCTGTCGACATGATTAAAGTCTATTAGACGCTTACGTGCCTCTGTTGTCGTAAAATTGTTGCGCAATTCATATTCAACATTGTTACCATATAGGTTTAATTTAATGAGTTCTTCATCTATTCCGAAACAGCGAATAAGATTTCTAAACGATTTTGCCGTCCCCTTTGACTTGTAGATATGAATCAGGTTGTTATAAACATTTTGATAAATACGGTTTTTAATGTCACTCAAAGAATTAGCAAAAAGCGTTTTCTCTGATCGATCAGCTAATTGCTCCAAAATATCGGCATCTAAAAATAGTTCAGGAGCCAATAGTCCATGTGCCGCCAGCAACCTTTCGGAAAATACATTAGCCTTATTAGAACCACTTACATATTCAATATCTTTAATTGTGTTGAGATGCTCAATTTGTAGCTGAACTGTATCAAAATAGCTCGACGCTATCTGGCTCAGCTCGGCCAAGTTGTTGTTGCCCTCTTTCGCGTCGGCTTCCTGCATCCAACTTGGAAACATGTTGAAGAATGATGAAACATTATTATAGTCGTAGTAGGAAGCAGAGTTTTGTAGAGTACCTTGAAGGCCTCGAACTTCCGGGTGGAAAGAATAAACAATTGGATCTCGGAACTCTTGTTGCGCGGCACTCGCTGATACAATAGCAGAGCCTGTGGAGCGCGCGGCCATATTCCCGAATGGACCACCCTGTACTGTTGTGGGTGCAGAATATCCAATCCATGTACCATTAGTTACGCGGCCTGAATAATCTAATACAGTTCTATCGTATGAGGCTGTTTGTGTAATGCCCTCGTTGAACTTATAGTAGACTCCAAGATCGGTATTGGCAAGATCCGTATTGGTGCCGCCCCCGACTTGCGTAAACCAGTAACGGCCGATGTCTTCTCCGGAGCGCTCGGTCTTCCAATATCGGAATTCGTCTAGTGATGCTGATAGTTTGCCGGCATACTGGGCGCCGGCGCCCGAGCCTGATGTTGTTGTGCGGAGGGCTCCGATATAAGCAGACATTGAGCCAGAAATGGCTCCCACCCCACGAAGAGCTGGAGCGTCGTCATTGCCCACGGCGGCCGACCCGGAGGCATCAAAAACCTTTTCTTGATTTAAGAAGCCATCGACATATAATTTGGTTGCAACACCAATACTGGCAGATTTAAATGTAATAGCATAATGATGCCACGCATTATCTGCCACAGTAAGCGATGAACCCAGCGACGCGGTTTGAGTTCCTGACACAAACATGTGAGCATCGTTAGTAGCGCCAGATAATACTGTTACCAGGAACGGGCTGCCCCCGTCATCATGGGCATCTAATTCGACTCTTAATCTACCATATTTGCTGTCATCAGGATCTTCATTATTCCACAGATCAAAAACAACCTCGCGGCTCGTGTCACTCGTGTTGAAAGCTTCCTTCTTCATCCAGAACTCTACCGTAGAACCGGAAACTAAGTTTAGAGCAAGGTTAGACGCTCTATTGTTAGAGGGATCCCAAACGTTGCTATCGTTGGTTTGTGGAAAGGTGCTGGATGTGTGCGGGCCACCAAATAAGCTGATATATTCATAATCTGTATCGGCTGGGCGCCCATAGCCAGCAGATGAAGAGGCATCGAGCGTGCCCCAGCCGCTAACCGATGTTCGAATATATCCCGTACGGCGCGGATAGCGTTCCTTGAAGATATATAAATCTACATAAGAGGCACTATTTTCCCAGTTAACCTTTTCATAGAGCGATCCATCATAGGGATAGCTCTTATAGATATTTACAATGGCATCATTGTAATAGCGAGTCGCTGAGCCGTAACGAGCAAAATTTTCAGGCCTTGAAAAATCAACATCTGGAATAAAACGCTTTTCATCGATAATATCGGCTTCAACATAATCAACTGATTCGACGTCGTCCCCAATATCTTTGGCCGACTTACGAGCTAGCGACTTCTCTACCGTGACCTTGTCAAAGAGGTCTTTAAGGCTCATAATTAATCCTTCTCAACCCTAAACTTAAATACCTCTGGTTGTTCCACCCAGTCTGCTATTGAATCATTATAGTAAGCCACCCTAACCCCGTAAGCATATCCAGATGCCAACATCGATACATCAAAATCAAAATAGTTTCCGGAAACATCATAGGATAGATATGTTTGCTTATCGCTGCCCGTTCCATACGGTACCACGACCAGTTCATCCGTTACTCGGAATATCTGGTAAGATGCACTACGAAGAGTCTCAGTGGGATTATCTGCCTGAGATACTGTATAGATTGTCGGGCTCCAATTCTTATCTCGAATAAAGAATCTAAATCGCCCAGTCTCGCCGTGTTTGTATTGCGACTTTAAATTAGGCAGAGATGTCACATATTCAGGAGTAGGCGCATTGTTAAACGCATGAATTGGCTGCGGAGAAAACGAACTGGTAGTAAATACGGTTCCGCTCAAATGCCAAACGTCAAACGCCTGAGTTAGATTACCAGTAACCATGAACGAAGCCGTATAGAGCCCCGTCTTAACCCAGCCTCCGGTGACTTCTGTATCGGTGGCTGCGGTGACGTCTCCGCCGGCGGGCAGGAGCAACTTGGACCCAGTAGGCACGGAAGACCCGGAATAGACACTCACCCATATAGGCCCAGTGCCGGCACCTGGAATGTTTGTGAGGGTACCTCGAATAGAATTATACAAATAAATGGTGTTAACATTGTCAGCCGCGCTAGCCAGGGAGCTACTGATTAAGAAGTTACCTCTATCGTCTTTGGTCCTTGAATCCCAACGGGCCTCTAACACCGGACGCTTAAAAAAGAACTCCGAGGATCTTGCATAAAATTTCTTAGTATAATATGATTCAGTAGAGCCGCTGGTATTGTTAATGATGCTGTTGTCGGTACCGGTATTGGTTCCTGTGGAGCTAGAAAAATACGCCTCTTGGCTGGCTGTAAGATGAATTCCCACCCCATAATTGCTAAATGTACTGCCTATCCAATCTTCTACGAGCCCAGATATATCTACCTCTAAATCTTCATACCCCTGTGGAAAAGAAACATTATATTGGTGATAGGCACTAGACAAAAGATAATCGCCGCCGGGCGTAGCCCACTTGCCGTTATCAGTCGAAGCAGACATTTTTGCCTGTACCCAATTAGATCCAGTATTGTTATAGGTCTTATCAGTGTACTCTTCCATGTCGAGTCCCGAACCCTCTTCCCAAGAAGAAGAAACAGCTTGAATAACTAAATTATAATTGCGAGGTAAAGTGAAGGCGTGTTTGGTATTATAAAGCTTTAAATAAAAGCTGACGCTTCCGCTGGCAGGAATAGTGCCGGCCGTTCGATCCGAAGAGATGGAATCAATAGGGAATTGAAGTAAGATACGAGACAGTTCACTGGAAAGACCGTTAGAGCTCGAGGCCTCACCGTAGATGGAAAAGGCTTCAAGTACATCGGCGGCGCCCATATTAGAGCCCGTGCCACGTTGGGCTTCCAGCAGGGTCGAATTGAAAGCATTCGTAATAGTGTTGTCTTTCGATGCGACGTATCTCTTGATTGCCATTAAACTATACTTCCTTGAATATCTTGATTGGGAAATTTAATCTCAAAAATCGTGTCCCTGTCTGCTAAAATGCTGCGCCCATCGGCCGACAAGTGGGTATCAAAACTAAAATTAGCATTAGAATAATTACCCCCAACCTGTGGGACTATCTTAACATCGATAACATCAAGAACATTTGGAACCCTTTGAAGTACTTTGTATATATCAGTTATTTGCAACCGCTCTCCAATATCATATTGCAAGTTAGCATAATAGTTTCTTAGCCTCTGGTTGGCTGCGCTAAGCGCGGAGTACTTGTTTTCCGAAAAATCAATTGCCAAAATAAATTCAATACCAAAATTAACGACACGTACATCTAAGATATCAATCGTATCATTTATTATTTTATACCGAGAGAGCCATGTTTTTAAGTTTTGTTTAATAGTAGAGTTCGTGGTAGTCATATGTCCCCTATGGTCCTCTGATATGACATATAAATTGAGATTTCGCTTAAACGAGTCAAAATCTCGCTGCACAGAGCAACGCTTCACGGCGCCGAAACTTGGCGGCATTGCATAAGTAATTGCCTGATAATCTTCAACAGTAACTGCCCTGTTCTGTGTGGCATAGAAACTAAATACCCGCTGCTTGATCTCTTCGGTAGAGGGGAGATTGACGTCGCCCAGAATCGGCTCTTCGTTATTAACTTCCAAGGACCCGACTATGGTGCTCCTCAGCGCCGAATCCAACGATCCCTGGTTTTCGAAATGTAAAATAGGCGACGCGGCGTTTGTTAAAGTGCCGGCAGAAATATTAACATCACTGGCATCATTTACCCTGTAAGTTATAGTAAGATCCGTATTGGCCGGGGCAACACCAAACTTGTCTGTACTGGTTAAATTGGTGGGATCAAATTCCTCAGAAGAGGTATAATCGCGCCCATACACCTTTAAAGTGATTTTGCTGGGATCTACGACAGACTCGTTTGTTAGTTCGGTATCACTTCCGTATCCAAACTGCAAAAACGCGCCTCCTCTTGAAGTTTCTAAAACAAACCTTCTGGTTGCGGGAACTGCCTTCAAAATAGAAGCTGCACTAGTTTTATCGGAATTATTATTTCGTATAGATTTATAGATAACCTCTTGCGCTAAGTGGGTAACCTCGTAATACGGGTGCCCCGCTGTGTCTACCACAGATAGAACTTGCGTGACGGACGAATTTTCGAGGGGGACTTTCAAAAACTTTTGGAAAGGGCCAATGGTCTTAGTCTCGCGCACAGTTCGTCCCGAAACAACTATCCCTTCCGCTTTCACTATAAAAATGGTCGGTACATTAGTATTACCGACTGCTCCAATTAAGATTTGATTACCAGAGGCGCCAAAATAAATGTCTTCTGTTAGAGTAAATTGTTTTCCATCGACGGATGTAAACCCACTGCCGGCGCGAAGGGTGGGATAATAAGCTGTTGCAGGAGTGCCATCATTGTCGGCCGGAATTTTGATATAAAATTGTGCTTTACCGGTGGAAACGGCAGTATTTGAATACTTATACCCCAATTGGCGACTTAGGCGCACCACATTATTATATTCGAGCGCGCTATCTAAAAATGATTCATTGGCTTGATAATCCAAGTAGAATGAAAGCATATCTCCCACATAGGCAACCGAATCCAAAACCAAAGCTCCAAAGCCCGCCTCGTTAAAATCCTTAAAACTATTAGGATAATATTGCTTGGCGTATCCAACTAGGCTATCTTTGATGCTGTTAAAGTCGCGACTAGTATAGTCAATAATTTTTAATTTCTTTTTAGAATTAGAAGCCATCTTGTTTCCTCGTTATTATATCCCTTCAAAGGCGGAATCTACTGTTATCTGGTCTGATTCTTGGAGCGGCGTGATCGTATAGGCTATCTTAATTCCGAGAAGGCTGTCGTCCTGCGTTCCGGAAAAATCAATTTTATTAATCGAAATAAATGGCATATATTTTTTTGCTTGTTTTTGAATCTTTTCAGCTATAACTCCCATGGTTATAGGGGTCTTGGGTTCAAAAAAATAGGAACGTATTCCAACACCAAAATCAATATCCATAACCCTTTCGCCCTGATTTGTCAATAATAAATTCTTAAAGTTTTGTTTAAGCACTTCTTTAAAAGTGGTATTTAGCTGGTACGCGCCCACCAAGTTGCCTTTTTCGAGTGGAAATTTTGGTGAAAAACCTTTCATATCATCTTCCTTTTATAACCTAAATAGTTGTTAGTAAGTTATAAACAAACACTTTTCCCATCTCGAGTTCCTAAAAGGCCTAAGTTATTCACAAGTTGTGATTGGGCCCGTTTCCGGCTTGCACTCCGGGTCACCCCCGTCATCGTCCAATGCGGTGCCATCAGCTGGGGTAGAGGGCTCTGATTCGTATGGCTTTTCACAATTAAGAATTTCTGTTCCAGCTTGGAATTGAGACTCCCCTTGGCCGCCGGGGCACGTTGGCTGATCAGCCGGAGCAGTTAAGCTAATCACATCTTTATCAAGCAAACCAAAAAGTATATAAGCAATTCCAAGTGGTGTGGGGGGCACCATAAACGAATAAGGTAAGGTCCCCACAATATTAATTCCCTTGTCGCTAACACTTGGAATGAACAAAGACAATATTTCTCGAGCGTTTGGATCCGCGCCAAAGGACTCGGCAAACTTTCCACTAATATAAAAATCCAAAAACTTTGCGAAAGTTTCCTGTGTAACACCTTCCAAGGCGCCGCCCGAGCCGAATGCTTCGGTGAGGGCCTGTCTCGCTTCTGGGTTATCAGGCAAACCAAACGGGGGACACGGAATGGGTGGCTGAACATTCGGCCAGTACGGTTCTACTTGTTTAATAACCTGACCTGTGGCATCTCGTATTATCTTGCCAACCACCACGTGTGGGTCTACCATTTCCGCAAGTCCTTTAAGAATTCGAATTGGCGTTTCTACCAGCATTTTTAAGATGAAAGATGCTCCAAATTCCACGAAGGGGCCCCCGCCGGCAAGTGCTAGTCCCAACGCCGTATCTCTTGCTACATCAGATGCAGAACGACTTTCTGGATCCGTATACGGACCTTCGTCGGCTAGCGCTGATCGTAAAATTGTTCTCAAAGAGGCGCGTGTATCTGTAAATAATGTCTTAAAGTCGTGTTCGGGGCCCTTACCGGCAGTCTGTCCTTCACTTAAAGAGAACCCATATAGGAAAAGTATCCCCATCAAATCTTGCGCCCCTATTGCTTGTTTAAATAATATATCATATGGAGATGTCGCCGTAGCGGAGGCGCCCCACTGTACCGATGGAGATATCATCTCGGCATATATAGTTTCTTTATTGGCAACAAAGAAATCGGTCATCAGATTGGTAGTAAAAGATTTATTAGCTATAAACGTGGTGTATGCCGCGCTGATCGCATTCCGAGTTGCCTGGTCGGCGCTGGTCGGTACGGGCGCCTGCGGAAATAGCATTCTTTTTGCGGCCGCCTTTGAGGTGACCGTAAGATCGCTTAAAACCGTCACTTCGTGCGAAATTGCTGTCTTTGTGTTGAACACATATCCGCCGTCGGCTGCATCTGTCTGGGCCATCCAGCCGCTTCGAGTGTTGTAAAATGGCCCAAGCACTGGAACTTTCGGTGAATCAGGATAGGATTTATTATATACAAGATTATCTTGAACTGCGGCAATTGCCCCCAAGAAATCTCCATCGGCAGTGCCGGCATCATTTTTCATAACAGGAGAGTAATAAGCGACCCTTGCTCCCACTTTGACATTTGTTATTAGTGTGGTCAACAGTTGTGATGAAACTGGGGTTGCACTAAGAGCGACGTTTAATTGGTCTCTGAGGGCCTCGAGCGTAGCGATTGCATCTTGTAGTTCACTTAAAGCCCCCATTCCGTCGAAAAGAGCTTTGGCTTCGGCTTGGCTTAAAATCTGGCCGTCCACAACAAGCCATAAAGATTGTACCTGGCCATCTGATGGCTTATAGTATGGATCGTAATCTTTTGTCCTGGGAACTCTGTTCTGAGGGTTCGTCCATCCAGCGCGGTTGGTTCGCCAGTTGTAACCCTTCCCCGCGCGCGCGGCCATGACTTCCGGGGCGACTCCTCCGCCCTGCAAGGGACCTGTGGAGCTCTGCTCTTCATCAACAGTTAAATTTGATGGATCGCGCGTATCGGTCGGATCTTCGAGGGCCCCGCGTACCTCATTATACATGGCGCTGTTGAACGCGGCGCCGGCGAGACCGCCTATACGGCCGCCACTCTCTGGCGGATCGAGTGCTATGGACCATTCTGGATCTCCCTCATTCTGATGAGGGTAGAAGTAAAGATTTGAGCTCCCCGCCATAGGGCCGCTGTCTTCGGCTTCTTGGTAGGTATACAGATCAGGAAGGAGTGTATTAGTTCCGAAAAGGGATAATGGATACATATCCTGAGTTGAGTATGGGATAAAAACCGGGATAGGCGCCTGGTAGTTGGTATTCTGGTTAGGGTACCAATAAACACCAATTCGGGCATTAAACCCCTCATATGTGGCGCCGGCTGGCGTCTGCCCGATACCATCGGGATATACCAATCGATACCTGTTCGTTGTGTCCGGGGCCGTGTTCATCGTCACAACCCAGTCGTCGACGGAGCTCCCATAATTACCAGCGGCGTCTGGATAGTCGTCACCGGCCGGGTTGGTCAAATGCCTCTTTTCTAGCTGTCCCCAATCACTGAAAAAAGAATAAGGAGATGTTTCCCAAGTATCTGGGTTCTGCACCCCGGTATTTTGCATTACCTGTATCCAATATCTTACTGCTTCATAGTTTTGTTCGTTTAGGCTTCCTTTCATCAAAGCCTTTTGAAGCTGCCCGGTGGGGCCGGTCTCCCACCACGAAAGGCCTCCGCCCTCATGCTCGATGACGTCTTGATGAAGCCTCCATTCATAACCATATAACACTTCTATATTAGATATATCTAAGTCGTTAAGTGCGCTATTGGTGGAGGATAGCTGCTGCGCGGTATCAACTGTACCTACACCTGCCGCAAGTTCCAAGGCCGTGGCGCCTGCTGTTCCGACTAAAGAAAATAATTGATTTAATTTGTCCAAGCTTACCGTAAGAGTGCTGGTGGCGATATCGCTCGCGCGGTCGATGCCCGCCTTGCCCGGGCCATTGACGCCATTATAGAGCGGGGCTTGATCATTGTTACCCACTTCCTGGCCGCCCGGTTGGCCTATTAATTCATGTATGGTGGGCTCTATTTGAGTTAGAATGGAATCGTCGACAGTAACGCCCGAGTTCGCGGATGTTTTCAATCTATGATAATAATCAAAGTTAAAATCAAATGTTGCGTATCTTTCAATTGCCAGGGCCCCGTTAACGCTAGCAGCTTCTGCTTCATCAGTAGAAAAGCCTACGTATTCATAGCTCCAATTCCTCGGGCTACCACCGGGTGGCTGCGGATTCCACGGAAGCAAGGATGTCTCATGTATGCGAATCACTGGCACCGTGTGGTTCTGTTTGCCCGAGGGGTTGGAAAACGTTGTGTTCGTAAAAATTAGATTTTCCAGGCGCAGCTTATCGTCTATCACATCAAGCTGTGGAAGACCATATCGCAAGAAGCGCTGTTCGGCCGTCATTTCAACCCCAGGAGTCCCAAAAACCTCGTCGATAGAGGGTCGCATCTCATCCAGGCGCAGCCTAATCATATATTCCATGCACCATTTTCCAACATCTTCGGCGCGGGATGAATTATTCGCGCTTCCTTTAAGGAGCCTATCATATTGAGCGTCGCGATGGTTTTCCATATCGCTAGCTATATTCGAAGGGATGTCGTATAAGGGAAGTGGGGCAGCCGGCGGCGGTGGTGTAACCGGATTGGGGATCTTGCCTCCATCGCCGGCGAGGACACTTCGTTGTCGGAGTTTGTTGACGTGAAATGTGGTTCCAGCATAAAGAGTGTCGCGCTGCAATAACCACTGACTAATTTCGCCAGTGCCGGCGAGATCTCTATTGATATTATTAATTATTATAGAAGTTACGTCGTCTCCGAAGCTTCCAAGTCCGTAAGTGTCTAATAACCAAATGTTTTTTAATATTTGCTCCAACACTAGTATTTGTATATACGCACTCGTTAATCCAAAAATTATTGAGTCCTTCACGGGACCTAGCGTACAAACTCGTTTATCAGGGCATTGAGAAGCATTATCATCAAAATCCTGTTTAGCTTGCCTCATAATATCATTGAAGCCTGAAAGATCTCCGTACGATCCGTCGATGTCGTCACACCGCCGAGGGACCAGTATTAATTTTCGAAATTCCTCTTCACGAAAAAATTTAGATTTACGTATGTTATAGGCCAAAGAGTTGAGAAGGGATAGATTAGCCGGGAACCACAAAGAGTTTTTTGATGTACCATCAATCGTTTCTTGTACTGTCGGAGCATCTTCGGTCGGTACTCCGTATGTATTAGTAAACCAATTAAAAATCGCATTAGTAAACTGAGTTGTTGCAGAGTCGACTCCCAGTTCCCCCTGCGCGCGGGACTTTATGGCAACGCCGCTGGTCATACTAGAAGGCGCTGTACTTTCTACGGTCGACTGTTTAACAACAGCATTCCCATACGGGTTTTGTTGTGTGGCCGCAGAGCGTGGGCCATAATACAACACCTTATCACCTACCGGCAAGTGGAGAAAAGCTTGCTCATTAATATCTTGTGTATCGGCATACCAGGAGCCCTTCTGGTAGTTTGTTTCAATTCTAGAATCGATAAGGGCCATTTGTTCTTTAAAGACTGGGTTAACGTCGTATTTAATCCCGTCAGCTAGCGTTTGCATAGCAGAGTTCTGTTCTGCTATGGCATTGGTTATGGTCTGCTGCGCTATGTCGGCTCCTGGAAGGTTCGCCACCACACCGGCCGCGGGGCCGAACATGTTACCCAGGAAGTCTTTGGCCGGGCCGTGCGCGGGCTGTGGGGGAGGGGGGCCCGGGAAGGCGCCTGGATCTGACTCCGAACCAAGTGCTTCTAAAAGCGCAGCATCATCGGCTGAGGCGCCGGGCTGTGGAACTAGAAGAATAGTCTTTAATCCCGTGATATCTTCTATAAAAGCCTTCTTAGGCGGCTCGATGAGAGTATCAAAAAGTCTGTTTATGGTTAGATTAAGAGCCGGCATCTCAGTGAGAGCCGGGACGATCCCGCAGCCGGGGTCCATATTTAGTGGGTTAGCAGCTAAGTCGTCTTGTATAGAATCTAGATTGTTATATGCGTCAAGCAAATTATTGAACGCCTCATTATCAAGTCTATCAACTACCATCTCCTCTAAGTCGCAAAGATCTATATTATCTGGGAAACTGTTTATGGGCGGCTCGTACACCGCAGCACAAAATGTCGGTGATACAAGAGCGCCGATGCAGGAGAAAAAGTCTATGATTTCATTATGAAGCGGAAATGGTACACCGGCAGCGCTAGTTCCCAAGAAGGCGGCTTTAAGTGTTACTAAATAACTATCTTCATTGATTATGTTATAAATTCTCTCCATCACTTCCGATGAGGGCGCGCCGTTGATCAAATCACAAGTCTGTTGCGGGCTAAGGTTTTGAGCCAGCTTAAGCATAAATTGATTTGTCTCGAGCTCGTCGAGAGCGTAATCGCTTAAACATAGTTTATATTTTTGAAGCGGAGGCCGATCATCAGCGCCGGTACCCAGTACTTCTTTGGGATTTGGATAATCATTAATTATAGCGGGTATATCTGGGCCTGCTCCAATCAGTTCTTGGTCTTGCTTTGTACACAATTCAACTATTATTTCAGCAATAGCTTGCATGACGCCAATTATGGCTTGTTCGCCGGCGTCTTTAAGTCCTTCTTTAATAGCCTTTGTTACGTCTGCGGCTACGTCGACTTTTGGCAACTTTAAAGGATACATTTTGGGTATCGTGATAGATATAGGCGGCTTGGGTCGCTCCCATGGACTAAAAGCCACTCCCGGCATTGCGATGGGCAATGCATCTACGGGAACTCCGGTGCTTATTGCCAGACACTCCATAGCTGCCTCAATTAAATGATTAATACCATATTTATTTATAAACAATCGAACTTGAAGCGCTTTTTTATCCGCTTCCTGGAACTTTTCCGCCACCTTGGAAAGCTTTGTTTGCATGTTTACCTGGGCTTCGCTCATGGCTTCGCTGATGGACTTCCGTTGTACCTCGGCGTCTGCGAGTTTCTCTTGCGTTTCGACTACAAGTTTAGAACTCATAAATAACTTATTGGCAGCCTCTTCCTCCTGTTTTATAGTTTCGGCTATCGTAGGCGTCATAGCTACGCCGAAGTAGTTGACCGTAACATCCGGCATGTAGGTCGAAACGAAGTCGGTCCACGTGGACTTCTGGTTTCTTAAAGAGTAAAGAGCATTGAGATTATAAAGCAACTTATTTGTTCGAGAGTTATTAAGCCTATCCGTATCTTCAAAATAATAAATGACCCCCTTTACGAGATGCTTCTCGATTCCATTTTGCGTAACTATAATGTTGTCAATTTTATACTCTGTATTAAAATTGATATTAATTATGTCGTCTTCCGAGGATCTATATTCAAGGCCATTAAATTCTATAAATTCTATTACCCTTTCATGAGCTAATCGTAATCTATTATAGGAGCGACTAAAACTAATTAGTGGCGAAACTCTTCCCGAAAAAAACCTATATTGGTTTTGAAACCTAGTAAACATGCCCGACAAGGCATTAATTTTTTTGGTAAAAGTAGCGACCGGATAGTATTGGCCATGGTCCGATGCTGGGCCCGAAAGGCCTCCGACTAGAAACGTCGTCTTGCAGGGTGCGTCACGAACAGCTGATAAATCAACTGAGTACATCAAAGCGACTCGTTCCGAGGGTCCTCCGGCAAAACTATAAGACAGGCTGCGCCAGCTTGGATTGTCTACCAGTGATGCATTAGGATCATCTACCTTGCCGTAATAATCTAATATTTTGCTAGCCGCGAGGGACTTAGAGGAGGGGGAAAAATAATCATTTGTATTGGGCAAGCTCTTATCGGTGGTCTCCCCACGAATAGAAATAAAAACCGTGTCAGGAGGGCCGCTCGCACCAGGAGTAGCTACACCTTCCCATGGCTTATTAAGCGGGCGGCGCGACCAAACTCTGTTTATAGTTATGCCCATTTCGGTTCCCTAGTTGGTGTGATTCCGCTTGCTGCAAATGAAGGAGTGTCCGAATGGACTCAAATAATCGTTTTGCCATGTAGAGAAGGTGGTTTGATGAGTCACTATGCCCCTGATCATTGTATCGAGAACATCAACCAGAGTTTTGGCGCCTTGTCCAAATGCCGGGCCAACATCGAAAAGAGTGTCAACTCCATAAAAAGGAGACTTATGAGTATGGGTAAAGAGCTTTTCATTATAATTGTGCTGAATTTCCATAAACTTGAACAGAATCTCTCTTAGCTGTTCTATTTCTGCCGCCATGTCTAGAAGTCCAAAAACTAAATTATCCCCCTTTACTAACGGCTGCATATCTGAATCATCGTTTCCGGCTATCAGATCTATCCCTTTGCTTTCAAATATTCGATCTCCTTGGGAGTCTCGCATGTCCGTGCCGGTAACTAGTTTAATTCCCCCTCTTGCAACTAGGCGCACTTCGTCTGCTTTTATACCCACAGCAGAGGCGGCAGAAGGGTTGCCCACCTTTCCGTCGACAAGGTGAAAATATTCATCAATGTCGGATTTTTGACTGATATATACGCGCGCCGAATCAATTACAAAGTCTGGATTAACTTTTATAGGGTTTCCCTCATCATCATGTCCGCGAGCATAAGAAGCCATTCGGCCGGCGACTAAATCAATTGCACCACACTGTGTTTGACCTTTGCCACCTTTGCCACTAGTTATGCCTTTCTCCCGGTCAATACCTAAAACAATCCATGCATTTCTTTCGTTGGTCCATACTACTTCCGATGGTGTTTGCGCAAACATAGGCACCGTCTCCAACGATCGATTGCCAGCGATGCCTGAAAACCTGAACTGATAGCCAGGCGGTGCATTTACATAGGATTGTAATTTCTCTGGCTGTGCTCTAAAATCCACATTCAATTTGAATGGTCGCAGGCCTATATATTTATATTCTTCGCCCATAATTTATCCTAGGTGGCCGTTGTACTTCCAATGGTTTCCTGCGTGTTTCCTTCCTCGGTCGGCGTCGCGACCGTCGGAATATCCTCAAAGACAGCCTCACCATTAGTAACGGTTACTTGCTGATGAGTTTTTTCTTGCCACGTTGCATAAGCGTCGGTGCCATGGAGCCATTTAGTAAGTCCTACATAATTTCTGCCGCGGCCCCTGGTCTCTAAGAAACGCTCTGCGTCTGCTTCTCGCTTCTCATTCAACGCAGCAACGAGGAACGCCGGCGTTTTGGCCTTGGTAGAATATTTTCCTGTTGCAAATAGGGTCGCTTCGGCCTTGCGGCGTTTCAGGACGTGTTGTTCCTGGGACGTTCTTGCGGAGAGGGGTTTCCACTCGCCGGAGGTGATAAAAATTTCCGCGGCCTTGTTGCAATTACCACGATTTATCTGGTCGACGATCTCGGCCATTGAGGGCACGATCAGCTTGCGCGCAATGCCGGTTGGGCCGGTATTAAATGCGTACGACGCCATGGCATCAAATTGGTATTGTGTGATTGGTTTCGTAATGTTAGCTTTAAAATATCTGCAATGAGCTTCTACGTCAGCGGCCATAAGTCGTTTACCCAGGGCCTCCGACAGGGGTGGGTCGTCGCCTTGGTCGGGCCTATAATCTTTGAAGCGCGCTTTCTTCGACCAAATATTGTCGCCGGACTTCCTACGTCGTCTCTTGACCCCATCCCCATCGTCCATAAACTTTTTGAAATTGTTCATAAAGAAATCTCGTTCATTCCCGCCGAAATCGAGGGCGAGGGAACCCTCATCCGCTCCCGGGGCACCTATCTTGATGGCATGACCTACGCCAATAGTAGGAACTCCACCGGGACCAAAGCCGGTGGGGCCCTTATATTGCGTTTCCCACGTTGAGTCTTCTGCATCGGCCGAATACTCTTTGGGTACATAGTAATCGGCCCACGCCCATCGATGACGGGCGTTCGGGAGGGGCTTGCCGTCAGCATCCAGCATCCATTTCTTGTAAGCGGTATTGTTGCCGCTATCGTCGTCATAAATCCACGCTCTAAACCCTTCTTTTCCCCATATAAATTCGGTGCCTGCTTCGGAGATATGCATTTGAGATGGAAGGTAGGCCGGGGCGCCCTTCGGGGCGCAGGCCGGGGCGTTGTCACCAATAGTTTCGGCCATGGCGTTGTCAAAGTCCCATTTCGCCGCGGTGGGGTCCAAAGTCATTAGGTAAGCTATATTGGCCTTTGTTATTCCTTCTATTTCGCCTCTTAAAAGATTACTAGAATCACTGCTTATTTTAACAATATCGCCGAGAACTGGGGCTTGTGAAATTTGTCCTTTATCAGCCTCATAAGTAAACAGAGGCAGACTAGCAATTAAAGGCGGTGTTGACCAGGGTCCTGCTGCACCGCGATACCATGCGCTCAATTCTATGACCAAATCCTCAATCGGGGGGCTCGTCACTAAACTACGCGGATCAGTTAAAATATAACATCTAACATTAATCTTGTTTTCTGATGTGATTGCAGCGTCAGCATTTAAGCCGGCCTCTATATCATCAGAACTTCCCGCCTCACCCACATAGGGCTCTGTACCAAACACAATAGCGACACCTTTTGTAAAGCTAACTGGTCCGGCGCCGGACTCCTCGTAATAGCCCAGAGCGCTGTGTTTAAGCATATTAAATATAGTATCCAGGCGTGGATCTCGTGATGTATGGGCCGAGAGTGGCCAATATTTTTGTTCGTAGCGATTTACGAACTCACGAATTAATTCTAGTTTGTTATTATTGCCCGTTAACGCTGCGTGGGATTCGGGGCTTACATTATCATCAGCCATTACTCCTCCTCCTTATTCAGCATATCATAGAGATCCTCTTTATCTTCTTCCGATAGACCAACGGCGCCTCCTTGTTGCTTTTGCAACAACGCCGAGATCTTAACCATCTGTTCATTAGATCGTTGTAGGTTTTCTACGTATTTAGCTGCGATGGAGCCTAGCTCCTTTCGCGCGGCGTCTGACATCTTCATGTCGTTCATCGTATCAACAAGAAGCGACTTGGCGAGCGCCCGGTCTTCACGGATGTTGCGTGTTGCCTCGATGATATATTCTTCTAGATTTCGCCGCTTTCCCATTTGTTTTTAAAAACCCTATATTTCTTACGCAGTTTATTGAGGTTGTTGACAACTTGTTTTGTATTGAGCCCCGTAATCTCCCGTAAGTATAAGTAAATAGCTTTTTTATTAAAAATATCGATATCTTCGGAAGACTCAAAGAGGATTTTCACCGCTTTAAGAACCTTTTTCTCATTCTCTTTGAGCATGTCCCCGTCCCAGTCAGCTAGCTCAATAAAAAAATTATTCCAAAACTCTTGCTCCTCTCGGACCTGATCGTATTGCTTTTCTTTGGAGACCACTTCCTCTTCTAACTGGTTAAGCATGTCTTCCAGGTAGATTTCTTTTCTAGCTCGGCGCGAGTTTTGTTTAACTTTGTGAATAAACCAGTTTTTGGTTACCACACTAAAATAAGAAAATGCTTTTGATCCCTTGTTTGGATCATACTTGTCCAAAATGGTAGTAAGCCAGACCTTGCATTCGTCTCGCAAGGAATCAATATTTGGTAATGTTGTAAAACGATAAGTAAAGATTATTTTATTCACCATCTCGTCAAAGGCCGGTTGTATGAATTCTACATATAATATTGTGCGTCTTTTGTTACACCTAATCTTGGCGTACTCTACAATCGCGTCTTCGTGAATCTGAGTGAAGTAATGATTTTTGCGCCTCTTACGGCGCTTCTTGATCTTTTGCACTTCGGGCATCTTCAATTTCCTCTTTTATTAATTCTACATCCGTTGTGAGAGAATAGATTTCCTCAAACTTGTTGAGTTCTCCCTGGACCATCTTTGTTCTTCCGATTAGCTCTTCTATAATTGGCTCTCCATAAAACATCTCCATTTCATATAGGGAAGAAATAAATCTCTCAAACTCATGAAAAATAATATATAAATCTCCCAAATTATCAGATGTATAGAGAAGCTTGCCTAAAATCTTAAAGCAATACCACACCAATAGGCTGTTTACCAATAGAGAAACCACCAATCCTAGTATTAACCACGTCATCGCTTTTTATGTAAATCCTCTTGTTGTCGTCTTAGATCTTCACGCGCGTCGACTATAAACTCTTCTGTTACTTCTCCGGTTTTTGGTGAATGTTCCTGTTTTTTTATATAAGTTGGCCGAGTAAGCAGCTTTCTGAGCGCTCCTTGTTGGTTACACTTTTCACAGTCCAGCAACTTTTCGTCTGCGGGGTGCATCGCCGGGGTGAGTTCCTTACACTCGTCACACTTATATAAATAGCGAGGCATTAGTTCTCTTCTTCTATGAGGTCTTTAATGTTATCACTAAGTTCTACGCCGCCAAGTTCAACGACGGGTGGGTTTACAACAACTAGGGTGTCGTCATCGCCCGGGGTCAATTCAAAGTCCATACTTTCTAATAATGGCACTATGTCGGTCTCCTCTAATAAGCACTTTTGTAGAGCCATCATTAGGGCCCCCTTTGCTTGATTGCTTAATTTCATTTTAGTCTCCTTTCAGTATTCTATGGCTATCCGAGTCGAAATGCTGAGTTGAGAACTCAAACAACTCCGTATCTTCTAGCGCTCTCATTTGATGCCGTAAGCCTCGATAAACATGAAAGTTATCGCCGGCAGTTAATATTACCTCTTGCGCTGTTGCTAGGTCGTCAGCATCGGAATATTTTACCAAAAGCTTGCCGGACTGTACATAAAACACTTCATCTTTAAGCTTGTGAAAATGCCATGAACAGCGCTTGCCTTTAACAAAATATAATAACTTCCCGCAATACTCCTCGCAGTTTACGATCCACTTTTCAAATCCCCACCCTTTGGGGACAAAATTAATTTCCAAAGAAGTCGTCTGCATTGCTTCCCTTATCGTCAATATAAATATCTCCTGCTGGTTTCCCCAGCAATAAAAGATGATGCTTGGCGCCCCACTTTTCTAGTTGCCCCTTGGTTAAATCATAAAAGGCCTTACTAGCATATGCGGGAGAGTTGTCCGAGCGGCCCATACCGCGAGCAGTATTATAAATTATAGTATGGCCGGCCTCATGTAGTTCGTTTACCTTTTCAATTCTGCTTTCAAACGGCTGAGCTGCTTCGTATTGACTATCCGTCAAGGAACATATCGTTCCATCTATATCAAACACGTATACCATCACACACCTTTTCTATAATATTGGTTGTAGAATACTTCTTTAATCGATTAAAAAAGCATAGTCTCTTTGCATGTTGTGATCCTATAACCTTTTTATGTTGCCAGTCCGATCCTACAATTAATATATCTATTTTACTCTGTTTTATTTTCTTTTTAAGGGACGCGTCGTCATTAAATATCACCACTTCATCAATATATCTAATAGCTTCAAGCACTCTTTTTCGATCCTTTTGGTTATTAATCGGTCGGGTGGCGCCTTTGGTCTCCGCTACGCGGGCATCAGAATCAATTCCTACAATTAAATAATCTCCCATTGACTTCGCATACTTAAACATCTCTATGTGGCCACGATGAAGTATATCAAAGCACCCGTTGGTCCATACCCTCATACTATACTAACCCCCTTCTTTTGAACCACTTTGGTGGCACATTTGTTGGCAAACTTAATTGCCTTCTGAATATTATTAGTTTTTACATATTCCACGGCTAACGCAGCAATAAATGTATCGCCGGCACCGGCAGCATCTTTAATTTCTACTTGGGGAACTGGATATACTACATCTTGATATTTACAACCATCAGGGCCCAATGTAATAATCATCTTTTGAATCATCTCATTGGTCAACATGTGTTCGGTTTTAGCATATTCTACATCATTAATTTTAATATAGGTTATGTGTTTGCACCAGTCTCCAAGTACTTTTTTAGTATCTAAAAATGTTATGGTCGCCTTTCGAGCAATCTGTTCTATTTCTGCCTCGGATAAAAATCCCTTATTGTAGTCGGAGATCACAACAGCATCGTATTCTGAGAAGTCTATTCCTCTTGTGGAACAGAACCCATACAGGTTTTCGTTCTCGTCGACGCGCGTGACAATATAGTTTGTTCTGTAATCTACAAAGCGAGTTTTCGTAATCTTTTCCCACTCGGGATTGGTATGAATGCTGGCTGTAATCTTTGTCTTTTTCGTTAAAGATTCTATATTCTTATACACGTTCATTGCCATGCCGGGGTTGGTGTTACGCACATTGTTCGAATTGAACACTGGGACGGGTGCCTCGGGACAGAGCCTTACGCTATCACCATATTGATAAACGTCTAAACAACTTTCTCCGATAACCAACAGCTTCATTATTCACCTTTAACAACCGAGCAAATAAAGTTTATATCCTCTTCGGTCATCTCCGGATAGTTAGGTACAAAGAACCCACATGAATGAATCTTATCGCTTACTGGCGCGCGAAACTCGTCATACCGGGCTGTCCAAAAGGGGTGTCGTCCCAGATTGCCTGCGCTAAAAATGCGCGTCTCAATCCCGGCGGCGACAAGTCTATTTACTATCTCTCGACGATGCTCTGTGTTTCTGGCTAACGCCCCGAAAGAAATGGAAACCGGATTGTTGTCTCCCCAATCTTGAAATCCAACATGGCCGCGTAGTTTTTCTGCATAGAGAAGATGATTTCGATTTCTATTTTCCGAAACCCATTCTGCCTTATCCATCTGACGCAGCCCAATAAATGCCTGCAAATCAGTCGATCGAAGATTGAATCCCGGTACAAAGAACGCAAAGGGTTTATGGAAGTCGTCAATCCCGTGTTCATTTATGAGAGCATCATATGACTCCTGATCTAAATCTTTCGCCCAGCCGTGGCTACGCAACATCAGCAACAGGTTGTAAAGCTCTGGGTCATCGGTATTAACCATGCCTCCCTCGATGGTGGACAGTTGGTGCCCAAAATAGAAGGAGAACGAGGACATGTCCCCAACGGTACCCACCATAGCCCCGTCCCCGTAAGAGGCTCCTAGTGCCGCACAGGCGTCTTCTAGGAGGGTAAAGCCATACTTCTCTTTAAGTTGCAAGAGTCGCTCTCGATGATGAGGAACTCCCAGTACCTGAACAAATATGACGGCGTCCGGATTATGTTCTTCACAAACCTTTTCTAGCTCATCGAGGTCAATTCCAAACGTCTCTTTGTCCGCCTCCACCATAATGGGTTCAAGCCCAAACTGAATTGCGGGTGCTATTGTAGTCACCCACCCCACAGAAGGAACTACGATTTTTTTGTTTTTGATTCTGCCCGCGGCAATTGCTGTGTAGATCATCAACAAGTTGGCAGACGATCCTGAGTTGTTAAACACAGCATGTCGTGTACCAATGAATTCAGCCCACCTCTGTTCTACCTGGGGCGTCAGGGCGCCCTTGGTGAGCCGAGGATAGCTTTTGAGCCAATTGCAAAGGGCGTCGATGTCTTCTTCGTTGATGGTTTCTTTTGCTAGGGGGTATTTGATTTCCATTTGTATTTCCTATCTCAGTTCCGCGGGCGAAAGGAAAGTCTTTCGTCCCAATATTTTATCATCTCATCCAACATTGTTTCAAATGTATAATCTAGTTCGAGATCGATCTCGCTGGCGAGCTTTGAGGTGTCGCCTCGAAGGTCTTGCAGTTCGAGTGGCCGAAAAAAGCGCGGGTCCTGCTCGACGTATTCCTCATAGTTCATCCCCAGCTGGCTAAAAGTATAATCGCACAAGTGTCGTACGGTGTGAGAGATGCCAGTGGCACAGACAAAATCGTCTGGCTCATCTAGTTGAAGTATCTGCCACATGATCTTAACATAGTCTTTGGCATGCCCCCAGTCCCGGGTGCTGTCAAGATTGCCCAAATGGAGTTTCTCTTGCATTCCCTTCTTAATTTTGACTGCTCCGATAACTACCTTGTTGGTTACAAAGTTTTCGCCGCGGCGGGGGGATTCATGATTGAATAAAATTCCGTTAGAAGCATGTATATCATATGATTTTCTGTAACATTTCATGAGATTATAGGCAAAAAGTTTAGCACAAGCGTAAGGACTCACCGGATGCATGGGGGTTGTCTCTCTTTGGAAGCCATCATCGTCCAAAGAGTTGCCAAACATCTCCGAACTGCTAGCTTGATACACCTTAATCTCCGGATGAAGTGTGCGCACTATCTCCAAAAGATTCAAAATGCCGCCTGCAATGGTATTAGAAGTGTAAATCGGCTGGTCAAAGCTGATTTTTACGTGACTTTGGGCAGCCAAATTATAAATTTCATCCGGTTTTACCTTGTTTATAACCGATAAGAGGGACGCCATATCACACATATCACCATGATATAGATTATATTTAATAATGGGGTAGATATGTTCCAGGCGCGCAGTCTGGTTTTCGGCAATTGAGTTCCTTTTTAGGATTCCATGAACATTATAACCCTTTTTTAATAGGAATTCTGCCAAATAAGAACCGTCCTGACCATTAATCCCGGTAATAAGTGCTGTTTTCATCTTACATTCTCACGTTAGGATAGTGCTCTTCGAACCACTCTACGGTGTTTTGCATGGCTGTTTTAAGGTCTGTGTATTCAAAATTGGGCAATATTTCCTTAAAAACGCCCTTATTGGTGGGTCTCCGGATTTGACCGTTAGGTTTATCGGTAAGCCAATTAACATTATGATAATCAAAGGTGTTACACACGAGGTTTACCAGATCTTTTATTTGAGTTTCCTGTTCGCCAGAAACAATTACCCTTTGAGGGAGCTGACCCTCAGAAAGCAGCAACTCTATACATGCCCGGGCTACATCTTTCGCATACAAAAACTCTCGATAGGGGCTTCCATCTCCCCACACGTCCAGCGGGGTTCCGTTTTGTTTAGCCACCAAGCACTTGTGTACCAGCGATGGTACTACGTGTCCGTCTTCAAGATTAAAATTGTCATTTTCGCCAAAAATATTTCCAGGTATCACCGAACAATAGTTAACATCATACTGTTGCTTATAAGCGCCGATCTGAACATCTACCATCCGCTTTGAATAGGCATAGGAATAGTGTGCTGGATAGGGCTCTCCATCGTGCAGGATATCCTCTGAAAGACTCTCTGCCCCGGCAGGAAAAGCACACACCGACGAGAACGCCAGAAGCTTCTCCACATTATACTGGTGTGCATAATGAATGATATAGCTATTCATTAAGATGTTATCATAATATTGCTGCGCCGGTGAAGATAGATTCCTCCCAATGCCGCCGACTCTGGCGGCTGTGTGGATAACATAATCAGGACGTACTGTATCAAAAAGGCTCTCTACGTGCTCTATGTTAGTCAAGTTGTGATCCGTACGGTTACTAAACAAAAATTGCAAATCCGGATATTCCGAAGTTAAACTCTTAATTGCGCTTCCTACAAGGCCGCGGCCGCCGGTTACTAATACCTTAGCCATTTCCAAACCTCCTTGCCCACACTGCGGGGCTCTTTGTCCAATTAAAGTAATCTAATTTAATTCTATCAGATTGATCTTCGGAATACAACTGTTGAAACAAATATTTATCATTTCTTTCGTAGGCCTGCTGTACTGCTACATGATCTCCCTCGTTGGGGTTCCAGTCGCAAGTAAGTACGAGGTTAGGAGAGAAGTGAATAGTTCCCCCATCTCTCTGGACTCGAAAAGACAAATCATGACAATTCATATTAAGATGCTCAAATCTGCAATCCCAACCTCCTAGTTCCCTGAAATAATCCAGGCTGAACATTGATAACAGCGTAATCATATAATCTTCCGGTACTCCGGGAAGTCGCAGGTCAGGATGAGTCCATGCTTTCCAATATTCATCTGGTGGCGACTCGCCTGTGTATCCTCTTCCCTCGGCATATCTTATAATCACTACGTCTTTACGATCAAGGTCCTTTTTGAGTGAGATGCATTCCCGAATCGAATTCTTCAAAAAGTATCCGTCATCAGATCCCCACATCATAAACTCACCCTCGGCTAGCATCGTAGCAATTTGTGCGCAGCGCGACGGACTACCAAAATCCTTTAAAAACTTAAAGTTCTTTTTGTCGTCAAAAAAGGGCGGTGGGTTATTTGGCCCCACCAGTATCATTTCCCAACTATAAGGTCCTACCGCTTCCGCGGCGGACTCGTATAGGCGCTGCCACAATTGTGTTCTGTGGGCTGGCAGGCATATCGAAACATCGTATTTCATTCTTTAAATCTCCTCGTCCATACGGCTGGACTGTTTTTCCAATTATTCATTTCCACCCGTACAGGGCGGCAACCCCAATTGGGATCGTGATAGCGAGCGTGTAATAGTGGCTCATCGTGCTGGTGTTGGCATTCAAATATAGGCATGTGATCTCCGGTGCCTCCTGGCATGTGATCGCACGTAAACAGGGGCACCTGAGCCATTTTCACATTGGCCCCAAATTTCTGGGCCCTAATAGCCATGTCAGCATGCGATGCCCACGTTCCCTCGAACTCACAGTCCCAGCCACCCAAAAAATCAAACAACCCTGCATGGACAAAAGCGATGTTAAACAACCACCAATCAGTCGGGATGAGTGGCGACGCTGCTGGTGTGCCGCTCAGCTTAAAATAGCTATCGGGCTGCAATGTTTCTCTTTCGGTGCTACCCTCTTGGCCCTCATAATATTTGGCCACTAGCACATTCTTCTTGTCATCGCCCATGGCATACAACTCGTCTAAGCATTGATCTAGCGCGTCTTCAAATAAGATACAATCGTCTGCCATCCAAGTATACACCCTTCCTTCGCAGAGCGATGCAGCTATGTTCGATGCTCTCACCGGAGATCCAAAATCCTTTACATATTTTACGTTCTTTAAGTCTCGAAGCTTCTCAGGAAGAGCGGTGGGCCCGCAGATAATCAATTCGAAACTTCGTTTTGTAGAAGCCAAAATAGAGTCGTAAAGGCCCTCTAATCGCTCCGTACGTATACTGGGTAAAATAATTGATAGTTCTGGCTGCATTAGAAAGGCCTCATATAACTAATCACTTCACGTACTGACTCTTCGAGTCCAATCTCGGCTTCAAATCCTAATAGTTCCGTTGCCTTGGTAACGTCAGGAATACGTTTCTGTACATCATACTGGTAGGGTTCATCAGATTCATAGCGGAACTCTTCGCCGGGTTTAAGGATACTCCAAATCAACTTTGCCAGTTCCAGCACCGTTGTTGCGGTGGGCGTAGAAATATTAAAATCTTCATTGAGGGCCGCATCGCTTTCGATCGCCATTCGAATTCCTCGTGCAATGTCCAGGCCGTTGGTATAACATCTTACTTGGTTTCCTTCACCGAGGATACGAACCGGGTCTTGTCCCTTTAAAATTTTGTTTACCAAGTCTGGTAACACGTGACTCATCATGAGCTTAATATTCCCACTCATTACTTCTTCTTCACAAATTGAATCCTCTTCGCCTACACCGACGCAATTGAAGGGTCGGATAATCGTATAAGGTAGCCCATATTGTTCCTGGGCTCCTTTGCAGAAGTATTCTACCGCTAGCTTCTGGAAGCCATAGGTGCTTAGTGGTGGTGGGCACTTAGTGATCTCGGTTTCGGGGGTGGGATACAGTTCGGTGCTTTCAAAGACCATACTGCTCGACAGAACCAGAATTCGTTTTAAGGACTCCTCCTTGTGGAGTCGCAAAGCCAAATCAAACGTCTGTGCTAAGATGCGCTCGTTAGTTGCTAGCAAATCGTAAGCATGTTTATGAAAATAGCTGATGCCTCCAATCATTGCTGCGCAGGCGATAATATAATCCAGATCCTTGAAGAGGGGATTTAGCGTGACCAAATCAAAGCCCAAGACGTCCATTTCTAATAAATGAAATTTAGGATCATTATCGTGGGGTCGGCTCACTGGTCCGTATTTAGAGAAGTTATCTACACCGATCACTTCATATCCTTGTTTTAAGAACTCCGCACAGAGATATGTCCCGATGAATCCTTGACTGCCTGTTATAAGAACTTTTTTCATTTTATTCCCGGTGCTCCAAAACGTTTTTAGGATATTCCAATATCTCAAAGTCGCGGGCACGATGAGTATGAATTAATTCTTTAATATCGTCAGTATACCACAGAAGGATGTTGTCAGGCAAATGCTTCTTCCATGTTTTACGAAAATTTAATGCATGTGGTACTTTTTTGGTTTTCCTTGTAATGCCGACAGATGCACATAATTGTGTATAGGAATCTTCTAAGTTTTCGAGTTTAAGCAAATTGCATTTGTAGGGGTGCGGGTATCCCGCGGGCAGGTCGATCATGTCGCTTTGCGGATAAGAATCACTAAATGGCCTTTGAGGGTGTCCCGGGAGAGTGCCATGCGCCCAACGGGCCCACTCCTTTTTGATCATGTCTTCAATGCTCGTTTCTGTTTCGCTCATCTGCTTGATCAAAGAATTATGCTGCTGATAAATAAACCAGGAAAATTCTCTTTCATATGGATTTCTACAAGCAACATATATTTGGTAGTCCTGCAAAAAAGAATTGTAGTGTCTAATACGAGAATCCTGTGCTAGCGCAAGCCAGTGGCGAAGGGAGAGGTGTTTGATATTGCCATTCCCGAGACGGGGTAGTTCCATGGTAGCCCTCTCAGCCATTAGCGCCGGCGAAAAAACGACATCCGATCCAAAGATCGAATAGGTACCGCCCTTAAAAGCTTTCATCAGGGCGTTGTGTACTAACGTGGCATGTTCTATCCAAGGGCGCCACCACGGAAAATCTATTGAAGAAGGAGAAATGTGAACTATATCCCCATCGTCTCCAAAAATCACTTCACATTCTTCCTCGAGATCTTCGTGCAGGGCCGTACTAATAGATGTGCCGCCGGCTTTTGGAGTGTGAATAAAAATAAAGCCGTACTTGTTAGATATCACTTGCGCATCCCCTCATACACTGTGACTTTATACTTTGCGTTTTCTTTTAGGAGCGCTTCGAAAAAATCTACATTAGTTTCCTCTGCCAGTTTGGCGATGGCTGCCACGTCCTTTGGCAGGCACATCCCACCAAATCCCCTAAAATTATCGTTACATTCTAGATAGTTAGGCTTAATGTGCTCTCGATTTACCACGGCATTCTTTACTTTGGTATAGTTTACCCCATTTGCCTGGCAGACTTCATAGAAACTGTTAGCAAAGGTAATCAAAGTAGCATTGTATACGTTATTGAAATACTTACAGAATTCAGCTTCCCTCGGCGTTAACATGACGAATTTTGAAGGATAGTGGCCATGGCACTCTTTAACAGCGTCATAAGCCTTGTTATTCGTCGTTCCTATGATGCAAACGTCATGATGTTCAGTAAAGTCCGTGATCGCACAACGCTCTCTTAGAAACTCGGGAACAAAACAGATATCTAATCCGGTTTCCTCTGCCATAGCATCCGAGGTGCCCGGGACAACAGTAGACTTAATAGCAACTACTCCTGTATAGTTTTTTTCTTTTAGGTCTCGAATAACGGCTTCTACGATACTTACATCGCATGCGCCGTCGGCCGTCGATGGTGTGGGCACACAAACAAAAGCTATCTCAGTTCCCAGAATATCATCCAACGCTGTGTCAAGTACTATGTCATGAACCACTACCTCGTGGCCGAGCAACTCAAAACCAAATTTGCAGGCGCCCCCCACCACTCCTTCGGAGCCCACTACGCCAATCTTCATTTTACCGCCTCCACATTTAAGCTCATAAGCTTGCCGTTCTCTTTATCCATGTGTGGAAGATACGCCTGACTGTAATCATCCACAAAAAAGTGTTCGGTGCTCTTCCAATCATATATTCTAACATTTCGAAAGCCAACTTTTAATAGATCGTTCTTCAAGGTTTCCGCCGTCCAGCAGTGGTAGTGAAAATCATAATCATACTTCTGGCCACCGTATAAAAAGGCTCTGATTGTATTCAAATCTTTATTAGCTATGTAATGTTCGCAAGCAGCATCAAAATCAGGCACTGAAAGCCGCAGGATGCCGCCGCGGCGGAGGGCCGCGTACCAGTCTTGTAGAACTTCAACATAGGTGATGGGCTGAAAAACAAACGGCTGCCATGGAAAGTGTTCCAGCACATGGCACGCATAAATCAAATCTGCATCTGTGAACTTCTCACTAATTTTGGTGATATCGCACACCACATCAGGCTTCACCCCCGCACGAACGTCGACATTCACGAACCCATGCATCTTCCGATCACCGCAGCCTAGATTAAGTTTCGTCACTTGCCTGACACCTCATCGTAGGTGGTGGGCAATTTCCCATCCTTCTCTTTGAATCGGCGGTCCCATACCTCTGGGGACTCTTTCCAATTGTCCAGATCTAGATGAATGCGAGAATCGGCCGCATTTAGATCTGAGTACATCTCGTCAAACTTGGGCTTATCCGAAAAGGTTTGAGCATCGTAGATAGGCGCGTGGTCCCCCGTCTTGTCAATATAATGATTACAAGTAGTTGCGTCCACGGGAGAATCATACAAAGTACCGCCGTCTGCCTGAACTCTAAACATAAGGTCGTGAAGCGGGTGGTTGATATATTCGAACTGACAATCCCAACCCCCAAGCTCTCTGAAATATTCCATACTAAACATATGATGCAAAGAAATCTTATAGTGCTGGGGGATTCCCGGCAGTCGAAGCTCGCTGTGGAACCACGCCATCCAGAATCCGGGGGGCAACGTCTGACCAGAAAAATTGGCCCCTTCGCGGTAGCGCATGTTTACAACATCCTTCGGCCCACACTGCTGGTTATAAAAATCGATTCCAATATCAATCGAATCCGGAAGAAAGATAGCGTCGTCAACACAATGATACATCAATCTCCCCTCGCATTCTTGTGTCCCCAGCTGGGCGGCGCGCGTGGGCGCTCCGTAGTCCTTGATCAGCTTGACATTATCAAGGTGCTTCATATTATCTGGCAAATCAAATGGGCTGATAAGGATCAACTCAAATGTATGGCGCTTGCACGAATTGAGCAAACTGCCGTACATCATTAACCAATTGTAGGTTCTAATCGCTGGCATCAGAACCGAAACATCATATTTAGACATTAACTTTCTCCAATACGGTTGTCCAAAAAACTTTGGAACTAAAATTCTTTATATATTCATTATAACCATTGGTGGCTATTTGTATACGTTCTTTGTCGTTATTTAAATAATATTCTATCTTCTCGACCAAATCGTTGGCGTCACTATATTCTACATAATGTTCGCCAGGTTTTAAATGTCTTTTTGTGGCTATATTCTCTCGTTCCAGTAAAAGAGAGCGACTCGCAAGTATTTCCCAAACGCGCCCTTTGCACTGATCAAAACCAAACGGTGACCATGGGAAATTGATACCCATCTTGCTTCTGCGCATGATACTAGCATATTCAGTAGCGTCTAAACGATTCTCTCGTTGGCCTCCCGCGACGGTGACCTCCACGTTTTTATTCAAAAGAAATTTAATATAATCTTGGCGCTCCTTATAGCGCATGCTACCAAGGAAGCTGGCGCTTATCCCCTGGTCTTCAAAATCAACTGGGTAATAAAGCTTTTCATCCTGGGGCGCCCAGAGCCACAGAATCTGCTCTGTGATCTCGGCAGGAACGTTGTTCTCTGACCCCCAACACACATGCAAATCCGTATGGTCTTTAAACTCTCGAATTTGTGGAATACCGCAAGTCTCGGAAACGTCGGGCCACATCATTAGAATTTTAGAATTTTTGCTTTTAATATAGTCTACGCTTTTCATCGTAGGATTCAATGGCGACGTTCCTAAAAACGAAAAGATTGTGAGATCTGGTTTGTAGGTGTCGCAAACTTGTGGAATAAGATTATCAATGTGTTGGTTCTTTGCGCGCGCATATTCATCCATATGGACAATGGCAAAGTCTACGTCCAGGCCACTGTTCTGCAATGAACTGAAAAGGTTATGATAATTGTTAGTTAGCCCCATGGCGGGGTTGCCGTCACACCACTTTTCGGTAATGAATAGTATTTTCATTTTTCACCGTAAAAATCTCCATATTCAACCAACAACGTGCTTTTGCCGTCTGTTCGATGATATGCTTTATGGTAGGCATCAAAAATCTCTTCGGGTTCTTCCAGTCGGATAATTTCAATGTTCTTCAATATCAACTGGAAGGCGTCCGTAAAATCTCCCACGTGCTGTGCCTGGGGGTGGAGTGGGCGCTCAGATCCTATGCCAGTACGAATAATAACCTTCGGGGCATATTCCCCATGCGAGAAGATAGGAAACCGATCTAGGTGATTAACCAGTTGATTGGCCGTGAGAAGTAAAAAATTCCAGCGCGGATAAATGCTTATGGGTACTGTGCCTCCTACCGCCAAACCATTCGTTATGCCCATTTGCATTTCTTCATCTACCGGCATTTCCAGTAGCTTGTCTCGAGATACGTCTTTTAGCGTGTTTGTCATAGCTGTGCCGGCATATTCTACCGCTTGGCCTAAAAACATCGTATCCGGCTGCTCTCCCAAATAATCCATAGATCGCTTTAATTCATCAAAATATTTTCCCATTTTATTTCCTTAGCTGTTATACCTACCAAGATATTTCTCAAACACCGGTGTCCCCAACATCATCTCGTATCTGCCCGCAAGACGTTTTGTTTGGGCGATCGATACATCTATCTTCTGCGATGACGTATGTCCGGAAGTCCTATAAAATTCACGAGCCTTGGATCTCAATTCCTTGAAGTCATAATCCTCCGTTAGAGTATGCTCTTTCTTGCCAATAAAAGACACTATTTTTCTAAAAGCTTCCCCGTCTTTTATTAAATCCTCATAATATACCACTAGTTTCTCTTTTCCTGGTGGTAGCGTGTCAAAATCTTTGATTTGTTTGGCATAGCCTCCCATGTTGAGGCCGTACGGTCCAGCTGAGGTGTACTGATAGTTTGTACAGTTGGCTTCAAGACTTGTCATGGCTTTATCAAGTTTTCCCGGTGATGCAGTTGAAGCTATAACACTAAAATTTCTTAAAAGTAAAATGTGCTTATTATAGTTTAATATTTCTTCGGCCTTGTCCTGAAAATGTCTATAGGAAGGCATTTTGTCCGTTTTGTGCCAAATTTCGTTATAAGATTTGGCGGTGTCGCCCCCATATATCACATAGAGGCCGAGCAACATTAAATGCAGCCCACTGCGTGGATGTGAATGAACTATTACTTCTTCGTTGGCATTCAAAATTGTACCCGGGTTCCTGCTCCCGCATGCGGGTACTTGTCGAGCTTATACCGATAATATGTAACATACTCATCATTGACGCCTTCATAGGTAAGCTTTTCCTGATTCCAGGTGGCGCGTGTATCGGTACAGACTGATTTGCCGTTATCCTCTATGATGAAATGAATCGGCAGTTGGTGGTTGCGAGCATATTTAATGCACTCATGGGCCATTCCGGTCTCGGAAGTCATCTCGCCCATAAAGCAATAAACCTTATGCGTTCCGCCCTTTCGCTTGATGTCTAGGGCAATCCCTGTCGCAATAGGAAGCACTCCGGTAACTATACCAGACGACAGAACCCGGTGCTCCTTAAAACAGAGCGAGATCGAGCGTCCCTCCAAAATGGCCGCTTTCAATTCGTCCTTTGGAACCCCTTTCAGTAAACACTGGTAGTGGCTGCGCCATGAACAGAGTACCCAATCCTCTGGGCCAATGTTATGTTTTTGAAATACCTCTATCATTTGCTCTTCGTTGTCATTATACAAATGCACCGGAGCCTTGATTTGAGCGTTATTAAAGCATTCTGCGATATCGTTTTCGAATTCTATTAATTCTTCTTTTGTGTACATCAATCCTCCAACAGCTTTCGTTTAAGAGTATACTTGGTCATTTGTATTATATCATCATATGTGGCTTGACCAAACTTTTGTTTGATAAAAGACAAATAATTTTCATTTTGATAATATTCATTAAACGCGTTGTCTCTAAACCTTAATACATCAGCCGCTGATATATGTTTGGTGGGCAGTGGTTGTGTTTCATAGGAGTGCTGAGAATATCCGACGTAGGTCTTCGGGAGCTCCCAATTGTGCAGGAGCGCATCTAAATACAGTCGCGAGCCCGGATAGGCCATCGTCGAATAGAAATTAGCAAACTCACAATTTAAATCCATAGCCAAATCCAGAGTGTCCCGCATCGTGTCTAAATTATCCTCCGGGAGGCCGAAGATGTAATTACCAATCACGTTAATTCCTGCGTCTCTAATCTTTTGGACCAGGTCTCGAATATTAACGTCAGTAAATTTGCCCTTTATCACATCTTTCCGGACAACCGTATTCCCCGATTCAATGCCGAGCGCTAGCCATTCTACGCCGGCGTCTTTAAGGGGTTTGAGATATTCCTCTCGAACGGTGTCGATACGAGCATATGCCCAAATATTAAAATCATAATTACGATCGATAATCTGATTACACACCCCCAAGAAGTGCGACTGGTTTAATACAAACATTTCGTCTGCTAGCTTGACGTTCCGGATTCCTCTTTTATCGATCTCGTCAAACTCTTTAATGATATACTCAGGATTCCAGAACCTAAACTTATTGCGCCCATAGTCCCAATTTTCAACGTTGTTGTTCCCGAAGGGCGCATTGATGCAGCAGAAGCTACACTGGAATGGACAGCCCAGGCTCGTATACAGAGAGGCAAAAGGAGTACGTTCGTTGTTGTTGCTCATCGCATGCCAATTGGATGTCCGGTACTTGTCCATCGGAAGCAGATCCCATGCCATTCCTGGGAGTTCAAACTCCAAGTCTTCTTGATTTATAATCGGTGCGGGCTTGGTGCATTTAATGTGGTCATTGTCACGATACCAAAGACCCGGGACCTTTTCCAGATCAGATGTCTTATTCATATCAACATTCAGAAGTCCAGTTATGGTGTACGGCCCTTCCCCCTGACAAACGAAATCAGCCACCTCGTGGGTAATGGTCTGCCGGGCCACAGCAGAAGGGTGCAGACCCAGGAGCAATATTTTAGAATCAAGATTGTGCTCTTTGAGTTTTTTGCACAGCAACGAGGCCCCATGCATGTTTTGTGTGGAGGCAGATGGCTGTTGCCCATAAACCACTACTGCGATCAGCTTGGCGTCTTGTTCAATAATACGCTGCGCGCTTTCATCGATAGTAAGGCGTTCTGCTTCACAATCCAAAAGGCCCGTCGAGTGGCCCTTGCTACGAGTATGGTTTGCCATCAAAGCCGCCCAAATTGGTGGCTCGATCGCAGAATAAACTTCGCTCAGCTTTTGATAAATGATGGGTGCGCCATTGGGGTGCACGAATAAAACGTCTAGCTGGTTCATAACGGTCCCCTAGTAATTCGCATACCATGGAGACTCAATTATCGCATATGCCTTTATTAGTTGTCGAATGCCGTCATCTAGGTTATAATCGCAACTGAATCCTTTCTTATATATTTTATCGCTGCTCACAATATAATCACGAGTATCTGGATCGGTGGTAAACTCTGCACGAATTATTTCTAGGGGCAATATCCTCTGAATCGTTTGCGCCAATTGGAGCTTATTCATGTTCAGAGCATCATTGCCGACGTTGTAGGTTTCTCCCTTGCATGTCTCCCAGTTGTCTAAGACGAACTTAAACGCCTTGCATACATCAAAAATATGCACATAGTTTCTCATGAACTCGCATTCATAAAGTACCAGGATGCGGTCGCGCAGCGTTCGAAGAACAAAGTTATTAACAAGAAGATCGGTGCGCATTCGTGTTGAGGGCCCATAAACCGTAGCTAGCCGAAACGTTACACAGTTTTCTGCATTTCGAAATGCCTCTTCTGCGTCCACTTTGGTTCGCCCGTATAAAGATACCGGGTTGAGTGGAGATTCTTCGGTGCGTACAGTGCCGTCGTCACTGGTTCCATAGCCTGAATTTGTACAGGGATAGACCACTCGCTGGTCGGGCTTCTTGTTATCGGCGATCCATTGGTTCACCTCATAGTTGATCTCCACCGCAGCGCGAGGGTCCTCATCGCAAAGAGGAAAGCCCACAAGGGCCGCTAGGGGGATAATGATGTCTGTGTCTAGCATAAGGGCTTCAAGCAGCTTAGTGTTGCGCACATCGCCCTTAATGAAGGTAAAGTTGGGGTGCGTAGTGTATCTCAGCAGAGAAGTTGGATCGTACATAAGATTATCGAGAACCACTACCTCGTGATCATCAATAAAATAGTTAACTAGCTCACTGCCAATATAGCCAGCGCCGCCGGTAATTAATATTTTCATTCTTTATTCTCCCTTATACCATACGGCACATAATTACAAATTCTCTCATATGCATAATAAACAAAAAACCCTGTCATATTCATGTAAATGGCATTCAATAATGCATCATCAGTTAAGCCCCACACCAAAATTATAAAACTATTTGCGATTGCTAGCAATCTCCATATAATCGTTTTTATAATACTTCTTGTTTTAGTTTCAGCCGGGCGCATTCCCTACCACTCAATCTTTCCTCTTAAAATGTCTTTTAACATCACCCAGTCGCAAGCCTTGGCCCAAAGCGGCCGGCTCCACGCGGCGGGTGTGTTTTTCTCAAACACCACGTGTCCCGTCCATGCAAATGGATAAACTACCACAGGTGTTAATACCAGAAGAAGCCAAGATTTTAAGAAAATTGCCCCCACTAATGTTAATAGTGTAACACACTGACCCAGAACATGCAACCTGCGGTTTATTTTATTTTGGTGCAGAGTTAAATAATACGCGTAATATTCTCTAAATGTCATCCCAACTAATCTCCCAATCTTTAAAATCGGCCGCCAAACAATCAATCTTGTAATCTTTTCGGCCGCCCACAATCTCCTGTATCTTATTCTTCGCAGTATTTCTAATTCCATTGAGGCCGTGTGTAAGCTCGAGGTTGTTGCCTTCTCTGATTCCTTTGCGCCAGTTTGTTTCGTTGTGCCAAATATGTAAATTCATTTGAGACAACACTACGATAGCACGAATAGTCTCGGCCGTTATCTCCTCGGCTTCGTTGAGGCACAACTGAATATCATGCACGATGTCTTTAATTTCCTGCGCATACTCTTCTTTGTGCTCTGTTATGAACACTTCTTTGAGTTGAGCTATTGAAAGACGATCAACCAATTCAGCGAGTGTAGGCAAATATTTACGTTCCATAATTTTCCTTAATCAAATTGATGAAAATAGCGCTTGTAGGTGTTGTAGTTTTTTTCTCCCAAAATATGTTTGTATTGTTCGAATACTCCACACTCTTCTTTACGCCTTTCTTTCTCGTGTTTTTTAGAGGTTGAAAGCCCCTCTTCATTAAGATAATACAATCCTACGACTTTGTCAACCTTTTTAAACTTACTTTCATGATCCACGGCTCTCAAAAAGAGATCCCAATCGCCCGCATAAGCTAGTTCGCTATTAAAATATCCTATCTTGTCATGCAAGGAGCTGCGCCACATAGGCATCGGGCCGGGCAAGCACTTGATCATGTTTTCTCTACTAAAAGAGTTTTTAGAATGTTCGTAGGTAACCCCTCTCGAAGAATTGTTTTCTACGGTTTCATTCATCTTCGTGGTTTGTAGGCATTCTCCGTACACCAAGTCTGCCTTTGGGGTAAACATCAAATGTTTGGCCAGCACCTCTAACGCATCCTGAGCATGTCGATCGTCGACACACGCCTGTGCTATGAACTCACCAGTGGCCATTTCGAGAGCCAGATTCTGGGTTTCCATAACGGTAGTTACGCGATCTAGCTTCTCATACACCACATTAGAGTGCCTTTCCATAAATTCTAGAATATGCTCTTCTTCCCCCTCCGGAGAATTAGCGTTAAGAATGATTAGCTCACACTGATCAAATATGGTTTGGGATTCCATGTCTTCCAAGAATCCCTTTATGAACTTCTCTCCTTTATAGAGGGAAACGATTACCGAGATTTTTGGCGTGGGCAGTGGCACAATATGAGTGGCCATGTGCGTTTCTATCATTTTTTGCCAGCGAGCAAAAATGGTTGTATTGTTCTCTCTTATGGTTGCTAGCAGCTCGGGGCCGTTCTGTTTAAAATAAGGCTCGGAGGCCGCACCAAGCAGCCCATTGGTTATCAACTTGCATCCTAAAATTTTAGCCTCGATGCTTAATCTATTATATGACTCAAACCATTGGGGGAAAAACACAAGGTTCTTTACTCGTGATAAATTCTCAATAAAGTCTTCAAACCTCTGCTCTTCCAAAAACTCAAATGCCAAATTATTCTGTTGGCAAAAATTAATGGCTGTGGGCATGCCTTTGTTTTTGTTATTGCTTCTTATAACTCCATGCTCAATGCTCTTGTCTTGGTTCAGGTTCTTTTCTAAAACTGCCAGTTGCGCATCTGTCCAAATGTTCCCCCCAAAATTAGAAAGGTTGTTAATGAACAAGTTCTGTTGTAATATCTCGGAATGCTTTTTGCTTTGGCAGACAGTCGTAATGGCGTTTTGATAAAACGCCTTGTTTTGAATCTGTGCTTCGGGTGCCAGAAAGTTTACATACAATAAGGGATTATTAGAGCGAATGTATTTATGGTCGTGTTCAAACAGAACGTACGGGACAGGCGCCAGCCGTTGTTTGCTGCTTTCGGAGAGTTGAAAAAAATTAGCAACAATAAAGAAACTATCTTCGTGTGTCTCAATAAAGGCCGGCGTTACAGTAGCGGACTTGGCACGAAGTACTTCATATTTGCTCTCCAAGAGTCCAATCAAAGCCTCGTTACAGTATTCGGCTCCGCCGCGTATTTCATCCAGAAAATAATCAGAGATGAAAACAACTTTACTAGTCATAGTTTACAACTTTATTTGTAATTTGCTCCCATTCTAATTCTTCTTCGCTGGGGGCAATCATCTCTAAAACAGCATTAGCAAATTGAGCATACTGCTTCTCCTCAGAAAATTCTTTAAGAACATGCTTCTGTAATTTCTTTGCTTGCGCTTCAAACCGGGGTAGGTTTTTATAGACCTCACGCAATCTCATTTTGGCGCTCCCCTGGTCTGCGTAACACCACAGCGAGTCCGATTGGATGACACCCTCCCACACAGCCTCGGGCTCCACGGGCGCCAAGGTATAATCGACCTTCGCACATTGAGCCTTCATTTTCATTTTCTTAGATTTCTTATCCTTTACTGGTGCATAAAGAAAGTCTGCTTGTCCGCTCCATAAGGGGCAGATCACTGGGAGTCCATTGCACGCTGCTTCAAAAAGTGGCAACCCAAAACCCTCTCCATGAGTCAGAGAGAAAATAGCTTTTATCTTTTCATGGTTATATAAAGTGGAGAGTTCCCCTTCCTCCAAAGTTCCATGAAGAAGATAAACTTTGCACTTTCGATCCTTATAGGGACCCATAAGATTTTCCAGGTGTCTCTCAGAATTAATCCTGTCTAATAGCGAATCGTTAGCCATATTCATTTTAACAATTAGGCCAACCTCCTGGTCGATAAACTCTTCCACAAACCACTTAATAGTGTTTATTAGGTTTTTTCGGGGGCCCCACTGGGCAACGGTTAGGAAATTAAAATCATAATCCAGCTCCATATCTAGCTCGGCAGGCTCTGCCAAGCCTCTCACACAATAGTTAACTACTTCAATGGGTGTCTCGCACTTAAAGTTGGGAATCGTTTCTCCTGTGTCTTGATTGGTTGCCTGATAAGATGTTGACTGATAGGTGTTTTTAGCATGATTGGATACTACAATAATCTTTTCTACGGTATTGCCCTTCTCGATCCAGTGAGGAGCTACCTTGGTGGTTTCAATCCCTGCTGTATATCCAATATCGATGGGCGCGATGCGCTCCCACTCATTCGGTATTGTTACCTGCAAGGAAAGATCAAAAGTTCCCCCCTGCTGTGTGTATAGAATGGTCTTATGAAGTAGAGAGTCAAGCCAATGACGTTCTTCGTTGTCAGTAGTAATAAATCCTGTATGTCCCCATGGAATATTGATGAGGTAAATATCCAGCTTGTCCTCTACACTCCGCAGGGCGCGCATTGCAAACCTGGTTTGTTCTCCATAGCCCGAACGTGACAAGGCAGGCGCCTTAACTAAAATTCTTTTTTTCATTATGCTACTTCCTTAAAGCTGTATGCCTTATAGTTCTTACGAGTTTCCCAGCTGCCGCCATGCGTGTGCACCGCGGTAAACACTTCGTCCCACTGCTTAATAAAAGTATCAAAATTATAATTCTCCATAACGTGCTTACGACCTTCAATACCCATTTGACGGCGCTCTTCCTGTGTTAAATTATAGAACTGTACCAGTGCATCTACTACTTTGTCTCCGTTTAAGCGGTCTTCATAGATATACGGCACTTCTAGGGAACCGATGATTGATTTTGAAGATGGTTCGATACCAAAGCCGTGCTCGTATTGCGTTACTCGAGCCGCGGTTTTGTTTCTCTTAATCATAGTTTCAAGAGAAACATTTTCACACTTGGTAACCTGCTCTTGGAGGCCGCCGGTCATTGTCACTATAATGGGGGTTTCGGTGGCTAACGATTCAAGGGTCGCTAGCCCGAAACCTTCTGCGTCTGCAACATTGACTGTACAGTCTGCCATATTATACATCATTGATAAATGCTCGGGGGGTACCTTATTCTTTGAGAACTGTACCTCTCCGTTGGTTAATCCTAATCGATTTATAATAGCCTCGAGATCCTGTCCATGTGGATCGCGAGTGTCGGTGTGCATAACCAAGCTAGCCTTATCGTGGCCGACCACATCCAGGAATTCTTTAAACCACCAAATGAGGGCACCTGATTGCTTTCTGCGCGCATTTCGATTATTCCAGAAAAAGATCATTCGTTCTGGTTCTTTGAAGTGCTCGGCGCGTAACTGTGTTATCGTCTCGTCATCTAATTTTCTAAATATGTTGGTATTAACAGCATGTGGGACATAACTAGACGGCACCTCTGGCGTCAAAGTTTCTACAATATTGTGCGTAACTTTGGAAATGCAGGCAACATAATCATTTGATTGGTAATATCCGCTATTAAATTCTGGATATGGGAAATTATCCCAGACGTGATAATAAACCATTGGTACAAGAGAGCGGATTTCATTTTCGATGCTCCAAAGCCATCCCCAAAAGCGGGGGTCTGTCATAAACCACACCATGTCGGGGCGCTGTTGGCGCACAGCTGAACGTATCTGGTCTGGTGTTCCGTAGCCATCTACTGGGAATATCAACCAATCTTCTTCCCACTGCTCCGTCTTGGTCGGCCTATAATCTTCATGCTTAACAGCGCCTCCGAGGGATACAAATTGATATTTCCCAGTGGCTAGCATGCCTTCAATAATATACTTTGTCTGTGTTCCTACTCCGGAAGGGGACAGCGGATGGTCGCTCAAAGTAAGAATCTTAATCTTTTTATCAGTCATATTTTCCTCACGGACATTCTGGTGTCATGTTAAATGCGCACTTGTTACAGTTGCTGCGCTTTTTAAGGTATCTCTGTTTGCCAATATTATAAAGCGCCATGTGCAATAGTTTAAGGGCATTCTCGGTTTTTTTTGCGCCGCTGGTAACTCGAAAGAATTCAACTTTGTTTTTATCCGCCGTACGTTTAAGAAGAGCAAAATGAGTTTCTACATTTTTAGGATCTATACCGTGCTTCTCGCAAAAGAAATATTTATATAATGTCAATTGATATGTCACCATGGGATCGCTACGGCGACGCGAGTCCCAACCCCATGATGTCGTCTTCCAATCAACAATATGATATTTTCCGTCATTAGTTTTAACAACCGCATCGATAAATCCCTTAAAATTTATATGTTCGTTGATGGGGACCATCAATTTCTCTTCGCTAGAAACGATGTCATAGCTCTTAAAGTAGTCTTCTAGGGCAGGCACAATTTCTGGTATCAATGCTATGCCCTGCGGCACCATTTCCAGGGCGCGCTCTAAATTAAACTCTACCTTATCGTCTTCAAGTTGTTTAAGTTCTTTCTGAAATTCTAGAACAAATGTTTCTTTGGGATTAAAGTTCTCTTGGAGGAGCTTCTTTTCACATATGTTATGGATTGCTGTTCCAAAAGCTGTATATTCATTGCCTTTGAAAATCTTGTTACCGTCGATATATGTAAGTTTGTGATAAAATGGACAGAACTCCCAATTTTTAAGTTCTGAGTATGAGATATGGGTCAATTTAGCCTCTATTCTTCTTCCTTGTGCAATTGCACTATTAGATCATATAATGCGGGGCTGATTTTTTTAATATCAGATGGATCTTCTAAGTAAAAATTCTCAAATGCATTAGCGAAATATTCTTCTAATGAGGTTGCCCCATAGGGGGAAACAAATAGTCCCATTGTCAAAGTTAGTAGCGTAGGATACCCTACTGTTTGCGCTAGAAATTCATCAAAAGCTGTGGAGTATTCCATATTTAAATAATATTTTTTGGGGAACTCGTAGCCTTCTGAATTAAGAATCATTCGCAGTCTTTCTCTCTTCCCTAAAAATTCTTTTTTTACCCTGTCATCAGAATTAAGATATGGCCACACTCTTTCCATAAGCGAGTGAGCAACCTCGTGAACAATGTTTTCTAGATAATCATAATTGGTCGGTTCATCGTTTCGGCAGTAAATTGCCCCATCGGCAAAAACAGCATTTCTGTTTTCTAGGCCTGGAAACTCTCCTACATAAACAGCGTCGACTCCGTGGAAAAGGTGTGAAGGTATGTTCGCCTCTAAAAATCTAATTATTGCCTTTATATTAACCTGCTCTGACGAAGGGAAATCTTTTAGCATCAAAGGAATAGAATTGTATATGTAATACTGCCTTTTTTGTTCTTGTCGTTCTTGAATATATGTAACGATTTTACTCGTTACTATCATCGACGTTTTCTTGGTTTTCATTATGCTCTTTAAGTAGCTTTTCGCCTTCTTCGGCATCTGAGAGGGCCTGGTGGTATCCGCGAATCCAGTTTTCTTCTGCGACGGCCATCAAAAACTCTGGGAACTGCTCGGCAAAAACCTCTACTATCATTCCCACTGTAACTTCATTTTTTTCTGGTTCGAGCGTGCTTCCAACGTATTGAACAATAAATTCTTTAAGTTCGTTGGTTTCCTCAACTGATTCGTCAAGTTCTGGATTTTCCTCGGCTTCCAGACTATCTTTAAATTCTACTTCCATGTTCTCTCCTATAAGTATTTGGCAGCGTATGTAGCCACTTTTGAACGCTCCCCTTTTTCAAGGGTAATATGACCGGCTAGCTCAAATTTCTTAAATTTTTCTACTGCATGCGTAAGTCCATTTGTAGTTTCGTCTACGTACACATTGTCAATTTGTTCTACATCGCCGGTCAAGATTATCTTAGTGCCTTCTCCCACTCTTGTTATTATAGTCTTTAATTCATGAGATGTCAAGTTTTGTGCCTCATCAATTATAATAAAAGCATTGGCAATCGATCTACCTCGAATATAGGTCAGCGCTTCTATCTCTATTCTACCACGGTCCAAATACATTTCTAAAGTAGTTTTATCATTTCCCATTAAAAATTGAAGGTTGTCCTGGATGGGGGTGAGCCATGGCTTCATTTTTTCCTCCATCGTGCCTGGAAGAAAACCGATATCTTTTCCTAACGGTTGTACGGGTCTAGAAACAATCATCCTAGAATAATGTGGATCGCCCTTAATCATAAAGTCATCAACGGTTTGTTGGAGTGCCGCGGCGATAGCACATAGGGTTTTACCGGAGCCGGCTTTCCCAATGAGGGTGATCAGTTTAATATTGGGATCCATTAAAAGATCTAATGCAAACTGTTGCTCTTTATTCCTAGATTTAACTCCCCACACTCCCTTGTTAAATTTGATTAATCGCCTAAGCGGGGCGCTGTAAGAGACAAATCGACATAATGCAGTTTTCTTCTCGCTAGCGTTTGATACTAACATCAAATATTGATTAGGGTAATACTGTCCCTCGTCCTTGTCTAGAAAGATATCCTCTCCCTCATAAAAGCGATCGATAATCTGGTCATCTACCAGGTGAGAAGTGAAACCGGTATAAATACTCTCACTATCTTTTACTATTTGATTATTAATATAGTCTTCGGTTTCGAGTCCTATTGAGTCACAAATAACGCGCATGTTAATGTCGCGTGAAACCATAATTACTTTACGGTCTGGGTGATCGTTTTTAACCGATAGGGCGGTAGCAATGATCAAGTGATCTGGTACAGATGGATCTAGGTCTTTTGGGAACCCACTCTTACGTAAGCCTTCGGTGCCCCAGGCATGGAGTAGGCCATGGCCTTTTCGGATTCTCACACCGCTGAACAGTGAGCCCTTGGCTCTTAATTCGTCAAAGATGCGAATCACCTTACGAGATTGGATACCCACACCGTCCTGGCGCTTTTTGTGCTTATCAATTTCTTCTAGTACTTTAAACGGGATTACTAAATCATTGCTTTTGTACCCGTATATACAATCAGCATTTGTAAGCAGCGCGCTAGTGTCTAGCACATAGATCTTTTTTTTACTCATCCTTATTAATTAGCCGCCCGGGTTCTTTTGTTGATTATTCGTACCTATTATAATATACCAAGGCTGCCACTGGGAGCCAAAATAAGATATAAAATGTTCCGATTGTATAGAATCCAAACAGAACATCTAGATACCCCGTCATTCTCCACCCGTTAGCCATAGAAGATATGCAAACCGCACCCATCATTAAAACACCGAGGGCCCCGGTCAGGAGAAGGGTTATATGAACCCAGTCCAAGAAAACGCCCCACGCCTGGCGGAGTGCAGATTTTGCTTTGTTTACTTGTTTATCGGTTTGCATATTCTTCTCGCGAGTACAAGCGATCGTCTCCTACACGACCTAAACCTTTACCATCTGTTGTGCGTGGGTACCAATTGCTTGTTGTCATTATCTCATTAAAGTTATTTAAAGTATAATATGTGTCTCCCTGCGTTGTCCTTAAACACCACCTGGAAGCTCTATCCACGCTACCAGGCGCAGCCACTGACTCCCATGATTTAATGTCTTCGAGACGTATAAAGGTGTGATAATTTTCTCCATCGCGTACGTGGGTAAAATTAACAAAAAAAGCGCCACTTTGTTGCGCAGTATCTACATTAATTTTCACTATTTTTTCCTCTTAAAAAAATTGATTTATCTGGTTTTGGGACTTCGGGATCGTCCACTTCGGGCGGTGCCAGGTTGGCATCCTTTACTAAATCCGAACTACTTTGTACTTTGCCGCCCCCTAAGCGCCAAACCATTTTAATACCAAGCTTTTTGCAGAGAGCTTTTTCGGGTGTATTTTTGTTAGTACGATCGCCACCGTTCCCAAACATCTCAGGGCGAAGGCGTTCAAGGGCTTCGCATACAGTACCGTCTCCATCGTTAACATACGTCACCTTTTTTACGCTATTGATGCTCCGAATAATTTCGGCCCTCTCCTCCCAGGGCATGAAAATGTAGCCTTTTTTTCGCATTAGCCAATCATCACTATTAGCAGCCACTATAACCTCTCCGAATTCTGCCGCGGCGATGATCATACGGATATGTCCCACATGAATTGGATCAAACCCCCCTGAAAGTAATATTGTCTTAGTTTTACTCATCGAGATCGTGACCTCCACACATTAGATGCTTCCGGGTTTTTGTATCACTCATCATCATGATATATTTCCTTTCTGTTAGATAGCATATATACTATATTGTCCTTGTGGTCTAATTTCACTTGTTTTTGAATTTCTTCTAGCTCCTCTAATTCCCATGGCATCGGCAAAATTTCGTTTTCAGCTAATGCAACGGCATGATAATTTAAGCGCGTTTCGAGACAATGAATGCGACTATATAAATGTACAGCACGCCGCCTTAAATATACCAATACCATTCCAGCAAATACTATATGTACTGAGATAAATAAAAGACATAAAAGATAGGTGTCAACGCTCATACCGACCACCACTTATTATCACCAACCAATTCTAGACTTATCACAAATTCTTCATATGCATTCGGCTGCTTTTCTCGGTTCCACTCTCCGGGGCCGACCAGCGATATAAAATAAGTCCCATCTTTGCGCTTATATAAATGATAAGAATGACCGAGAATTGGCGTTACTCCGACATCGGCAATACTAAGTATATTAATGATCTCCTCATCTAATTCTTTAACTGCATCGTCGGCCACGAGTTCCTCTTGATTACGTATTATTAGTTTACTACTTCTTCTTCTTTTTGTCAAGAGTTATTTTAGATTCTATCAGTCTTGTTTTCACAGCAAATAATTTACCCCCTATTGCGCAGCGGTGTACCTTTACTTGAATATCTGGGTCTTCTAGCAGCTGATTTCGAGTTGCGTTAGCGGCCGGATAATCATCAAACCGTCCGATCGTCTTCCACGGGCGCCCCTCGACATGTTCCTGAGCTTCTTCCATTTACTTTACCTTCTTCCTTTGTCGGTTAACATTCCGACTCCCACTAGTATAATTAGAAGTGCACTAATAGTTAAGAAAATTCCTTGCATTATTATCCCCCTCGTGAAAATGTGCAATTTCCTCCTATGATAGAGGGTTTTGTCTGGCATATGCAAACAAAACAATAGCTACAAATAAAGATATTAAAAGCAGCTTATAGTCTATTTTCATCCATATTAGATAGGCAGCAAAAGTGCTAATTTAAGATTTTATAATAGAGCGGCGAGCTAACTACTTGATTATATTCTTGATTTTCAATTACCAATGTAATCATCTTATGAGGTTCATCGTCGGGGCGCCAAATAATTTGGAGAATGTTTGAACTTTCTTCCCAAGTCCAGTCAAAAGCGTTCCCTTTATTTGTATCCTCAGTGATATGTAAGCAATCAAATTTATCTCTTGTCAAATAGCTTATTAAATTATCATACATATCGATGCCACTTCGAAGAGTAAGGTTCGTACCGCATAAATATAAGCTCTGCGCATTTTCTAGTTCCAAATATAGGAACCCTGACAATAAGTCAGTATCCACGTGCTCAAAACATCTCCATTCGGCAGGTTGTAACGCCCATGACGAGTCGGCCGGGTTGGCCCAGTAGCAGCCTATATGAAAATATATATCGCCATAATTAGAGGCTACTTCCTCCGGAGGATCCGAGATACAGGAGGTTAGCAGTATTAAAAATACTAATAAATAAGTCTTATACACCCTATAATAGATAGGGTCGACGACTATAAACCGGAGTCAACAGTGTCGATTTCTGCGTCTGCGGTTTCAAACAGGGCCTTGATCTTGCCACCAAATGCCACTGTTATAGCAATGCAGACGATAGCGATTCCTACTAAAATAATAACATATTCTGTTAGACCTTGGCCCAATTCGTCACGATGAAATCTAGATAAAAAATTGCCCACAGTAGTACTCCTTAAAGTAAATACTGTGGGCAACCCGGTTTAGTATTGTGGAATTGTTATGTTTTTATTATAAATTACACGCAAACTCGCCCAGAGCATAGCACTCGCTCGTTTGACCGATATCGCCACATTCTTCTCCGCCAAGGTTTTCGGCATTGAAAGTTTCAGACGCACACAAATTCTGGCCGCCTCCGACCTGTACAGTCGCTGTGGTATTCCCTGGAACCTGGGCACAAAAAGAACCGTTACTATTAGTTAAAGTGCTGTATACCCGAGTGTCAGGAAAATCTAAGTCATATGTTTCAACAAGTATATTCTCAATCGCGTCACCATTAACCAGGACAGTCCCATTAGCACATGTGGTGTTTTCGTAGGGGCGCAACACCACCATGTTAGGACACCCAGACTGGCAATTGGGAAGACCAGGCTGAGTAAAGACACTAACCGGCCGAAAGCCTACGGCGTCCACCTCGGTTGTAACAAATACATCGGAACTCTGAAAAACCGGTGTTGTCACACAAAAGGAGCCACTGTCGTCGCTAGTGGCCACGCCACCATTTGCGTTAACGATCTGCATCCCTTCTAGTGGTTCGCCAGACGCATCGATTACAACACCCGCGAGACAGGTCTGA
>Ga0080013_1000590_pt1 | contig 51229 bp, 40 predicted proteins | sample ETNvirenome_6_85_FD_69236 | JGI IMG/M metagenome (GOLD analysis project Ga0080013, IMG submission 69236) | Marine viral communities from the Pacific Ocean - ETNP_6_85 (SPADES assembly) (version 2) | ecosystem: Environmental > Aquatic > Marine > Oceanic | place: Pacific Ocean | collected 2013-06-19
TTATTCTTTCTTTTATTCTAAGCTTTGGAAATTTCATTATTATTGCTCGCTATTAATTCCAACTACTTTTTTCATAACATACCATACAATAAAACTACTTACAAAAACAAATCCACCGATAATACCAATTCCTTGTAGCTGAGCCAACACACTTGCGTCTGGTTTAAAAATACCTACCGCTAGTGTTCCCCAAATGCCAGGAACCAAGTGAACAGATAGTGCTCCGACAGGATCATCCACTCTTACCTTATCAAACAAAGGTGTAACAAAAAACATAATCAATCCACCTATCGCCCCAATCAACACAGATAGTTCCATAGTTGGATAATCTGGGCCGGCTGTAATAGCAACAAGACCAGCTAATGCTCCGTTAAGCATGAAGGGTAAAGATACTCTCTTATTAATAAACTGAGATAGGAGCATAGCCGCTATAGCACCAGCAACTGCCGCAATGTGTGTATTAGCAAAAACATTTGATATGGCATCAATATCAGTTTTAGTAGCCATTGCTAGTTGGCTTCCACCATTAAATCCGAACCAACCTAACCACAAAATAAAAGTACCAATAGTCGCAGCTGTCATATTTGATGGAGCAAACTCCCAAGTATTCACTCGGCCATCATCAGTATATCTTCCTCGTCTTGCTCCCAACAAAATAGCTCCTGCTAGCGCTGCCCATCCACCAACCGAATGAACAATGGTTGATCCTGCGAAATCTGAAAAACCCAACTCTGAAAGGAACCCACCACCCCATGTCCAACTTCCTTGTATCGGATAAATAATCAAAGACAACACAGCAACAAAAAGCATAAAGGGCCAAAACTTTGCTCGCTCAGCAATAGTTCCTGAAATGATACTTGCTGCCGTTGCAACAAAAACAACTTGAAAGAAAAAATCTGCCGTTGATGCATGACCAACGCCAGTAAAATCTCCATACATAACACCATAACCAAAAAATAAAAACGATAGACAGCTTACACAATAAAGGCCAACATTCTTCTTAAGAATTTCAACCCCTTTTGATGCCCTTACTAATCCACACTCTAACATTGAAAATCCTGCCGCCATCCAAAAAACCAATGCACCAGAAAACAATAGCAAAAAAGTACTCAAAATATACTGAATATCTAACATAACCTAAACCTTTCTAATCTTATCTATAATTTTTGTAGATGATATACCTTCTAACATCGGGCCAGTGAGCACGTTGCCCCCATGACTTTCTACGTATTCTTCTCCCACTATTCTATCTGCTACCGCACAAGCCTTCTTTGAATAGTTGCCACCCTTTACCAAAATCTGAGGTTTTATTTTCTCTATAACTGGTAGAACGCTTTTAGTATCGAACAACACAACGTAATCAATCCATCTTATTGCACCTAAAATAGCGACCCTATTGTCTTGGTCCATTATGGGCCGATCATTGCCCTTTAACTCTTTAATAGATGCGTCAGTGTTAACACCAACCACAACTGGACAACAATAATTATTAACATTAGACTTACTTACACTATGACAAAACTCAAATAATTTTATATGTCCCTTATGAATTATATCAAAGCAACCATTAGTAAACGTGCCGCCTTGGCCATGAAAATCATCAATATGAAAAACCTTATCGTATAAAGGCATTGTACTTAATTGTCAACCCTTACTCTATCATAAAGCTCACGGCATGTGATGTCAATGCCTTGATCAATACTAACTTGATGAACGCCTAAATACTTATGCATCTTTTGACAGCATGCACATCTTCTCTTCACAAGATTAGGATCATGTGAGTCATAAACAACATTTATTTCTTTTTTGCCTATTAGTTTTGACATTCTATCAGAGATCAATTCAAAAAGATTTATGACAGAGGTTTGGAATCCGGTGCCGACATTGATAAACATATTTTTACATTCATCATTCTCTAGTGCCGCAACATTAGCCCTACCTATATCTGCACCAAAAATCATATCCATTGTTTGATATCCATCACCATAGATAGTAATCTCTTCACCCTTGACTATACTACGAATCCACTTAGGTACAATCTGCGTATATACATTGGATAGACTTTGACGAGGCCCATACACATTGAAGTATCTTAAGCCAACAATATCCAAACCCTCTTCCATAAAAGACTTAGCAATGTACTCTGTGGCTATTTTTGTAGTGCCATATAGGAGTTTACAATCCTCAAAAGGATAATCCTCTTTTGTAGGAGTTAGTTTAGGTGTACCGTATACCGAAGCAGAAGAACTATATACTACCTTCTTTGCTCCGAACTCTAAAGCTAACTCAAACACTAAAGCGCTGCCATAAACATTCACATTCACACTACGAGATTTATGCTTGTTACTATCCAAAGTAAGATAAGAAGCACAATGGAAAACATAATTAGGTTGATATTTTTCAAATGTCTCTCTCATCATTTTAGTATTAGTAATATCTACTAACGCTGGGACAAGAGAAATATTTTTACCCTCAATAATAGATAGAGATTCTTTTAGGTTATCTATATTGCCGTTATAAAGACTGTCTACACAAATTATCTGTATGTTATCTTTGGTCTTACAAAGTTCTTCTACAATATATGAACCTATGTGACCGTGGCTGCCAGTTACTAGATAAACATCACCATCAACATAGTGTTGATTTGCTGTAATAAAATGATCAACCATTAATGATTCACTCTTTCATAATCCCACATAGCAAGTTTTGGGTCTAGCCTATCTTCATCGGTACCATTGTATTTTGTGGTAATATGATAAATAAGAATGGCCGGTTCATTTGTATAGTTGAAGCATCCATGCCACAAACCAGTTGGAATATACAACGCGCCGTCATTAGCATTTCTTTCACTCAAATAATGCCATTGTATTTGTGGATCATCCTTTGACCAAAACCACAACTCATTATCCTCTCGGAGCTTTTCCCAATCTGCCGCGGCATCTGAGTGTGCCTTATCAATTATTACGACCTCTTCATCTCTATATAGTGACGCATCATATCCAAGGTTAGGTAAATTACACATACCAACCTTTAATGAACCCTTCACTACGATTTGATAATCGGCTTGATGTCTATGTCGATGCCATAAGGCAGCTGCTCCTGGCTCTATAACAGAGACATTTACATCACCTCGGCCGAGTTCGGGAAAAATATCACAATAACGAATACCTCTGTCGTCCATGTGAAAACGACCCCAACTCATATCTTTAGCTGCTTGTGCCATTAATCATCTCGATTCTTTGGGTATTCATTTGGATCTACTCCCAAATCATCAAAGATCTTTTTAGCGTATGGGAAATAAGGGTCAAAAATTTGAATACCTCTTTTATGCTCTTTTGTTTCTATTCTACTCAACGCTCTTTCTTCATCCGCCAACCAATCAAGCGCGTTGATGGCCTTATCATCTACAAACACATCAACACCACCAGGCTTCAGCCCTACGATCAATTGATGGTATGGTATACCAAACTCTTTAAGTTGATTTGCGGTAAATTCGTGCCAGTCCTTTTTACTCCCGCTTCCTCTCGCCGTCATAATAATAATATGATCGCCGCGGGCCCAGTAATTCTGAACTTTTTTTATGGCTTCGGGAATAGGGGTGGAATTTTTGTAATCACTTCCCTTTGTATTTACAAGGGTATTATCAAGGTCGAACGCCCAACGTGTTATCATACTAGTCTCCCTATCTTTATTAAGTATCTTTTTAAATCTTCACGCAAATACGGAATAGTATCATCTCTATTATCTTGGAACGTATCTTCTAATTTTGTTGGATTAAGCGGTGTACATAATGGTCGCTGGAGATTTGTATAAAAATCATCACTATCTATTGGATACACATCTTCAAACTGCCCTATGAGTGACGCCAGTTCCTGCGCTGCTTCAAACCATGTAACATCACCTCTGTTGACTAAATGATAAAGACCATAAACATTTTTACTTTCTTTGCGGATCATCTTCTCTATCCACTTAGCAGCAGTAGGAGTGTATGTGAGATTAACAACTTGATCTGCTACAACATCAGCTCGGTTACTTTCATCTAACTCATTTAGAATAATACTTGGAAAGCACCTACCATCTTTAGCTCTGCTTCCTTGTTGAGAAAACAAACCGCTAACTCTAATATTGTAATACCGCTCACAAGTAGTGGATACTATTCGTTCGCCTGCGTATTTTAGAATACCATAAAGATTTACTGGATTGGGTGTATCATTCTCATTATAGTGCTCCAAAGTACGAAAACCTTCAGGTGGCATTCTTGTACCATCAAAAACATAATTAGTAGAAAAATTGATCAGAGTGGTTTTATATTCATTACATAGGTTGGAAATGGTATGAAGACAGGCTACATTTATATCAGCAGCTAATTGAGGATTGTTGTTGATTTCCTCAACTACATGATACGATGCACCTTGAATCCAAACATCAGGATCTATGTCATAAAAAGTATAACTTACTTTTTCAACATCTGTTACGTCCAACTCTTCTCTGGTGAAAGCAAAAATTTCATAATCACAATGTGGCCCAAACGAAAGTTCTGCTATTAAATCGGAAACGAGTTGACCTTTTGCTCCAGTAACTACTATTTTTTTCATTCTGAAAGATTTCCCCAAATCTTTGTTTGCTTCAATCTATTATTAATAATGAAATCAATATTCTCTACCAAATCATTTCTTTTCTTATTCGTTACACTAACCTTATCACAAGCATCCAGTCTAGTTTCATCATTATTACTCTTATCTCTTCTCAGATCTTCTAAAGCCCATAGCTCCTTATGTCGCTGATAAAGTTCATACAATACCTCAATAAGATTATCCTTATGATTTTCTCTTACTTCTTTATCATACTGCTTGTGCTTGGCAAAAAAGCCAGGTCGATCGCCAGCGGCGACCTCTGTGAGAATTTTGCCAATTTCTTTTAAAAGATGGCCATCCTGCTTTGTTAGATCAAATCTAACATCCGAATCAAGATTCGTGGCCATTTGTTCTTTTCTAACTTGATTAATAACAAATAAGTCTAACATATATCCAGCAGTCATTTTTCACACCTCCAAAAGATCATTTCTTGTAGCTGTTCCTGTTTCCATGTTCCATAGTTTTCTATGTTCTTAAATCCTGCTTCCGTCAAAAGATTTCTCAAACCTTCACTAGTAAAAAGAGCAACGTGTTCACCATTACCAACTGCGGACCAACCTCTGGGGTTCAAAACAAAATCCATCGAATCAATAACGAGTGAATTAATGTAGCAATAACTGCCGCTCTTCATCACCTTTAGAGTGTTATTTAGCAATCTCTTACTATCGCCCACATAACTAATGACATCGCTCAACACCACAGCATCATACTTTTCTTCTTCATCAAGAATAGATGTAAAATCTTTGATGTGAAGATAATCGCGGGCGTTTTCATAACTCTCTTTTCCGTGTAAAATAGAAGCTCGATTTATGTCATACCCAGTAACATCAGTATATTCTTCATTAATTAAACCAGATACTAAAATGCCCATGTTGCAACCAACGTCCAGTATTTTAGAATCTTTTTGAATATTATCGTCAGTCATTGCTCTAACTAATGGTGTAAAGTTATTTTCCCAAATCTTATCTTTTTCCCCATCATACACCTGCGAAATGTTTAGACGCTGATCTGGATGATAGGATGGATTCTCTCTATAAAAAGATCCTGTTTCGTCTATGTAATAAGCAAATCCTGGAATGATGTCTCGTTTAACCAAAGATCCGCTAAGATTCATGCCAAAAGGGTTTCCATCAAGAGTAGAAAATAATTTACCAATAGCGTCAATAACATGATAAGGCTCAATTTCGTTTAACCCACTAGATGGATCCTCTTCGTAGTAAGGAACAAATGTCATTCCCGACTCAGTAAGATTAAAGAATTGGCGATGCTTGATTCCACAACCACCATTGGTTTTATCTTCTACATAAAAAATCTTTTCTCTATTAGGATTGGAGAGATATGTTGATGCTGCTCCGTTAATAGCCACACAGGGTTTATCAAAACCACGAGCTATGTGCATTGGGCCATTATCAGTACCCAAATAAAACTCGCAATTAGCAATAAGATTTATCATTTGATCCAAAGTGCACTGGTGATATTTGCTGTCGGTTTCCGCAGTAACATCAAAACCTGTCTCAAAAACATTATAACCCATTGTCTTAATATACTTAATAACTTCAGCATATTTTTCGATAGGCCAAGTCTTGCCAGGCCAGCCGCTGCCATCGGCACAGACAACTACATATTTATTCTCTTCCAAAATTGGGCCTGGTCCAACCTCTAACTGTGGACACTTATCGTATTGATCTGTAAACTCTATTCCGGAAACTTCACCATAGGCGTCTACAAACTGATACATTTCTCTACTCTCATAAGAAAGATCTAGATCAATCTTAAAAGTCTCCGGCTTGTCAAAAAGAATATCTTTGACTAAGGTTTCTTCTCCTATTAATTCAATCTTATCTGGCTCATGTTTGAAATACTTTACAATGTCAGGCTTGGCTGTGTACAGAGTAATGGGAATGTCGGGATACTTTTCATTGAGCTTCTTAATGATAGGCTCAACTAACAACACATCGCCCATTCCCATTGTGCGCTTGAGAGCAATGCTTTCGACTTCCATTGTTTCGATAGCTTTTCTTAGTCCTTCAGAGTATTCTTTGTGGTAATAGTTGCCAACAATAGTAGGAACCTTTCTAATGATTTCAATTCCATCATCAGTTTCAACTACCTCTTCTTCTATCTCCGAAATTTCCGGAACTCCTACCTGCTTATAGTATTCCTCTTTGTTCTGCTCTCTTGATTCGCCATCACCATTAACAGCCTTCCATTGGATAACAGTAATCTCGTCAGGAATACCGCCTCTCATCCGGTTATCAGTTATCCACTGCTTAAGCACAAGGCCTGGGAAAAATAAAGGTGCACCCTCATCACTCTTAAGGCAAACACTCCAATCAGTATCTACGTGCCCTACATGGCTTATTTCATCTAATACAATTTGCTCAATTTCAGGCACATTATCAATACGCCATGAAAGAGTAGAGAATGGAGAATCTGAGTTTTCCAGATTCCTCTCTTCAATTCTACTTAGGCAAAAACCATAACCAGTATCTTTATTGTAGGTATCAATATGAACTTCAAGATGTCGGGGGAACCACAGATTATTGTTAGTGGTTTTATAAAAAACTATTTCACCTTCGGCTAAATCAGTAAGATCTTTTATGAAGTTATTATTTGGATCCTGAAAGACCCAGCGAATGTCCAGATGAAGCTTGGCAGCTTTATCCATGACTTCCTTACATTCTTCTTGTTTTCTAAAAGAGGATACAATAAGATCTACATTGTCGTGAGTTTGCTCTTCAACGACATTCTTAATAACCGTAAAGATAGCATCATCATCTGATACCTCAGTGATTAATACTACGCTTACTAATGTGTTGCTTTGAAATCTTGTGGAATTACGGCGTGGTTTATCTCTGCCTTTATTCTTCTTCTTCTTACCCATTAAAAAACCTTTCTGAAACCATTTAATCTACATTTACAATACTGATCAATCTTGTATCGACTCTCCTTAATTTCTGCTCGCCGTCTTCTTCTTTGTAGGTTACCAATAAAGTATTGCGAAACTCTTCCCATTCAACGGAAAACTTGGCGTCGAGGACACCATTATTTTGAATCTTCACTACCTCATTCAACGCGTTGAGCGTATACAGAGAGTTGACTTCTTTTTTACGGTGTAATGAAATGGTATTCTTGATCACATCAGAGAAGACGATTTCGTCTTTAACAATATTGTAGGTTAGTATTTTTTTATATCTGTCTGACTCATCTTGTAGAATAAAGATCTTACCACCGACAACCTCAAAACTATCACTAATCAAATCAATAGTAGTTCTTACATTCCTAGCCTTGCAGAAAGTGGCCAACAATAGCGTATCACTTATCTGTTCCATAGTAAAAACCTTTCTTGAAGTATATTAATAAAAAAGGTCACGATACTAAACCTTCGACGCCATTTCCATCAACATCATAGCATTTATATAATCACACGATATTGATTCATTAGCAATTTTATTTCCCCCTAAACATTTTTGTAAGTCTGGCGAAAATACATAGGTAGTTTGAAGGTTATAACCACCTTTTGTTCTATAAGTTTGATATCCTATAGGTGTTCTTTCACCTTTTTCATCTTGTATGTATGCTAAAACTTTTCTACCAGTAATTTGACCTAAAGGTTTTTTGTATTCCTTTGGTACAGATTCCCCCTCCGATGCAGTTTTATATTCACCATCTACAAGATAAATTAACTTGCCATCTTTTGTTTTAGCCAGCTCGTCAGGATTACTTGATCTAGATATTTCGCTTTCGTGCAATTCTTCACCCCCTAAATAACTAATAGTCGGGCCTTCTTTTTCTGGTGGTTCAGTTTTTATTTGCTTCAATAAATCTTCAGTAGAATCTACACCTAAACATTTCTTCATATTTTCCGGAGATACTCCATCGTCACCTGCAATAATAAAAACACTATCCATAGCATAAAGGCCAGAGGGGTTATCATCAACCATATACAAATGTAACTTTTCAATCAAATCAAAACCACCCATCATATTTCCTAAGCCGAATTGATTTCCATTTTCATCTTCTATCTTGTGTTCGTTGAGTTCAGCGAACCCAGCAGTCATAACATCAAGACTTTCTTTTCTCAATTTTTCAACATTAGCGCTTGTCTCTAAAACTGAGGCCGCGGTGTTTTCTGGTAACTTAAAATCATTGTCAGGATCCTTATGAGATATAGCCATTGATTTAACCATTTTTCCTAAGTATTCAATTTCTGCCTTACTTGATGCAGCAGCTCCTAATGTAGATTCAACTTTATTCCCTTCATCGTCTGTATAAGAATATGGCCTTGTGTCACTTCTTGATAATAAAAAAGCTTCTAGTTTTTGATCATCGGTTGGTTCTCCCTCTTCCCAGCCAGCTTCCTTAAGATAATAATCCCAACTTATGTCATGGTCAGTGGAGTCCGCAGCAATTGAAAAAGCTTTTCCGGCTGGCTGCATCTCAGCTAATTTTTTCTTTATAGCCATAGCTTTAGATGTTGTTTGGCCTCCTATTTGTTCTTCATATATGTTCTTTATCTCATCTCTGGTTTCATCATCTGTAAAACTTTCACTAATAGCCTTTAGTGGGGCAGCTAAAGTCTCACCAATTTTACGCTCAGTTGCTGCAAATGACTTACCCATTTCTTCTAGCGTTTTTAGCGCGGCTGCTTTGTCTTTCTCATCAAATTTATATCCCAAATCTTCAAGAAAATCTACAGTTTCAGCTAATGTTTCTACAAACTTAGCAGGGGTGCTATTGGCCTGCTGGTCTCCTAAAGATGTTTTATCCGAATAAGCCAAGAATGCTAATTTACCATCACCACTTATTATAGTAGCTGTATCTGAAGGATTACCTCCGCCGCCGCCATTGAGTGCCGAGAGCGCTAAAAACTTTTTTATCGACTCGCGATCATTGGGATTTTTTATCATTTCTTTTATTTCCTCTTTACTAAGAGGATTGCCATCTATGTCATTATATCCCATCAATTGATGCACTGTAAGAATGTCCGTTGGTATACTTGTTATTGGTTCGCCGCGGCCACCTACTAATTCAACATCGTCACCAACATTAATTATTTCATTATATTGATTCTCTAATGATATTCGTGTACCATAATAGTTTTTAACTTCAGCATTTTCTAAATCAATTCCTGCACCATCTGCGGCATTTCTTATTAAGCTAGCTTTTTGAATAGCTGCCTCCGCAACTATTTTTACTTGATTAGGTTTGCCGGCTGCAGCCTCCTTCCACGCCTTGGTATTTCCATACAAACCCTCTAATACCTTTCCTAATTGTTCCGGAGTTGTCTCTATACCTCTATTAGCAAGATCTACTGCCAACTGAGTGCCAACCATAGACATAGTTTCATTGAATAAAGAAGTTTTACTACCTGGCGCTGGCGTCCAATCTGGACCCTTATTAAATCCTTTTATCAATGCTTTCAATATGGTTTTATCAGCCTTCATCATTGACTCTGGTAATTTTCCTTTTTCAAAACCCAATTCTTCAGCTAGTTTAGTTATTTCTTCGTCGCTCTTAGAATCTCCCTCTTTCTTATCTGATTCAGGCGGATCGCTTGATACAATTGAACCTGGGCCATCAAAATCAGCAGTATCTTGATCACTTCTAGCTGGGCTTGCTGCTCCAGTGGCGCTATCGCCAGTTGAAGAACTACCCTGATCCGGATCTTCATCAGATTGGTCTTCTTGGTCGCCTCCTATATCCTTAGCTTCCTTGTCATCCGGAGCTATTGCTGTATACCCCCGCTTTTGTGCGTTAGACTCTGTACTGCTTACTATATCACCTTTAGAGTTTCTATACCAATAATAGAACCCTGCGCCGCTCCTCTTATGCTTACCTTTTTCCTTAACGGGAATTTTGATATCTTCTTCGGTAATCATCTCAAGAATAGCAGCCTCTACTATAAGTTGATCAATCACTTGATTCATTATTTATCTCTTCCATCAAAGCTTTGAGTGACAGGGCCATCTCAATAAATATCTTTTCTTCCTCTTCAACGACTGGTTCAACAGTTTCCACTACTACTTCTTCTACTGGTTCCTCTTCTGCCTCTACCTCTACCTCTTCATAGAGACTGCCATTTAGAACTGGCTTATTGGGATCATCATCAGCATTACCATCAAAGAAATTATTTAGATCATCAACTATCTTTCTAATTACAGAAAGTAACTTTGTTTTATTTTCAACTATCCAGACCTTATATTGTTCTTGGCTACCATCAAAAGTTATATCTTTTACTTTCATATAAATGGCGCCATCGCTTTGGCTTCTTACTTTATTCCTAATAAAGTTTTCAGCTTGTCCTTTCGCCAATTTGAAATCATCATCATTGTGGATAAAATGATGGCGAAGCTCTAAAATAGAATCTTGCAACACCCATTGGTATAGAGATCGAATTCTATCCAAAACAAAATACTTGGTAGGCGTTACAATCTTTTTAGCATGCTTAGGATGGTAGTCATCCTGAGGCCTATCAAACTTTTTAGCATAAGCTCTGAAAGCTTCTACCGTCTTTTTTTTATTTATTTGAAAGGCCATAGTTTATATCTCTGGTTTTTTTTATTAAGACAAGGCACTTGGGTTTTAAAAAAAAGAAAAACATTATAAACTAACCTATCTTAATAGATTTAAGTACAACATTACTAGGTATAGTAGCTATAAAGTTCTGGAACACTTCATTATCAGATAAACCTCTAGTAAAGATCCTAGTTAGGCCACAATCCATAGGTATTTGAGCACCTGTACCTCCCTTATTACTAGCCAAATACATTCTAGGTTGTGTTAATGTTTGCATCGAAATAGTATTTGCGCTAGTATGTAAATTAGAAGTACCTCCCGACACCACAGAAGAAATTGGGTTGCCTGAAAGAGTTCTTGCCAACAAGGACTTTTGACCATCAATGTAAATAGACATTCCGGAATCTGGTGCTGACGTAGCAGAAATCTTTGCTGCGATATGATACCATCTGTTCAGTTCAAATGTTCTTCCCGTAGCCATTCCAAACGGATTAGGATTAAGGGCTTGATCTATGGTACTTAAAGATCCTGCAGTTATAGAAGCAAGTGGATTATTAAATACCACATAAGATGCGGCATTACCAGAAGCATCAACGCTTGTTTCTAATCTTATTTCAAACGCTGGATTAGTTTCAGTACCAGCAATAGTCATAATGTTTTGATTAGATCCAGTGCCATGAAACTTAACATAAGTCATAAAGGTCATGCCACTTGTAGAAGTAGTACGAGTATTGAACAGAGTGGAGTGTGCTGATTTTACATAACCACCATTATCAAATCTAAAAGCTCCTTCAACTGGACCCATTGCCCAACCAGTAACAGTTGCTGGCCCAGTAACTCCTACCAAAGATCCTGAGGTACCTCCTGTTTGCATTGCTCCATGGCCCGCGGCTTTGCCCATCAGTGCGCCTGTTAACCCATTGAATGATAAATCAAAAACTCCAGTAAGACCTGAGCTAGCCCATTGTTCCTGTTGCTCTTGTTTATTGAATAAATAAGTTAGTATCTCTGCCTTACCTTTGCCGCCAGTTGGTGTTGTATCACCAGTAGTTTTACGTCCTATCGGACGAATACCATTACCCAGAGTGCGTAAATCATTAATAACGGGTATACCAGTAATGGTCATGTCGCTACTATAAATGTCATTGTTTTTATCCAAAACAATAATTTCAAAACGCTCAGTACCTATCTGATTAATAGTAATGTCGTATTCTGGACGCCATTCTGTACCTGTAGTAGAAAGTAAATTAAGATTACCTGTGCCACCGGCCACCGAAGCTTCTGATCCCCAATCAGCAGTAAGATTAGCATCACCAGCAACTAAACTTTGTGCTTTTATTCTGGTTGATCCTGTTAACGAAGTTAAACCTTTGGCATTACCTAATGTAAGACCAAGCCTACCATCGGCTGTAGAAGACAAGCCTGTAAGGCTAGCACTTTCTGTTTTAGTTTTTCTTATTCTATACAGAGAAATAAAGTCATCACCTGTTAATCCTTGATCTTTGGTCAAAGTAAAAATAGGCTGAACATTAAAGTTACCTCTATTGCTCTTAAACTCTACTGAGTATTCTATGGTTAAGTCTTTAATTTCCATTAGTCATTTGTCCGCCAGGCTATTTGTCCAGATTTTCTTATTTGCTCTGGGCCAATATAAGTTGAATAGTATCCGCCTTCTTGAATAGCTAATCCATCTAATCTAAAATACGAACCATCGTCCGATGAAACATTTGATAATTGTTGTACTTCTACGCTTCCAGTCATTGAAGTTTCAGCGGCTTCTGCAGATGCAGTTCTAGTAAGTACAATAGGCTTCCAAGTCGTTCTACCAAAAACCGCGGTAGTAGATGCTGAAGCTCCTTTTGACCCAACTGTAAAAATTACTCTCGCGCTCGGGCTTCCAGAAGTTAGTAATCCTCTAAATGATAAGGTGTAATCATTTCTATCAAAAAGCAAATTACTATAATTGATAGTGTGTACAGCTCCGCCGCCTGCTTGTGTGGTATTTACTACTGTAGCTGAGGCTCCATAAAATATATTACGATCATCAATTTCAACTGAGCTTGTATTGCTCGCACTTGCTGACCATGTACAATTGGCAGAAGTTACTAGGTTTTCCATTCCTTCATCAATAAGAATTGCGCCGCCTGCTGTATCAGTCACAGCCATTAATCCACCATGTTGAATAGTCCCCCCATCCATCTTCCAAAAATTATTAAACTGTGGTCCCAGCGTATTTGTTGATTCTTCCGAAAAATCAACTGAGCCTTGGAAGTTAGCCGGAGTAGCGCTATGACTATAATCAGTAGCGTCAGGTATGCTATCCGCTACATTAGCAAACAAATCAACAGCCGATAAGTTTTCAAACCTCCACCAAGCAGCTAAGTATTCAGCGCTTGGTGAAAACTGTATTGATGCTGAATTGGCAGTTGCAGGATCAACTGTGGAATCATCTGGAAATTGGTTGGGTACTAATCCAATATTTCCTTTAGCGCCTACATTAGTAATAGAATTATGAGTTCCAGATTGTAACCACAATCTCATTTCATCCAGTTTACCATCAAAAGAAACAGCTCGATTGTAAAAGTTGCTTACTGGACTTCCGGAAGTTGGAAATGGATCAGTTGGCCTGGCATTAAGTTTATTCATACAATTCATATCAGTTTGTTGCCGATTTAAAACCCCATTTATCCAAATCCTAAACCAATGGCCATTGGTATTTGCTGTATGACCTGGCGTAATCGAATTACCTGTTACTGTATGTTCGCACCAAACGTGAGTCCATGTATTCAAAGGAACATCACAAGCTGAAGTCATCGAATAAGCAAAAACATCTCCAGCAGATACAGTAGCTCCCACAGTTTCTACTGTTTCACCTACTCTCTCGCCCGCATACATTATTTCCAAATAATGCGCAGACAGTGTGATGCCCCCGACTTGAGCCGGCCTAGTAGTTATGTCGGAATTAAAAGCACTTGGTGCAAAAATAGTTCTACAAACATAGATGCCATCAAACCCTGTAGTAGATGAAGCGGAGTTTCTTTGTATCGTCATTTCAAAAAATTCTGAATTTTTATCAATAGCAGTTGATGAGCTATCTATTTTTATCCATGTCTCCATTGCAATATTATTAGCTGTCGATCCATGTTTTATGTCTGCCTTACCAATTTCTTCTGTTAGAATTTCTGTCCCAAAACCATTAACAGTGGCCAATTTTATATAATCGTCTATTCCATCAAACTCTAATGACTGCGAAGATCCAGTCAAATGTCCCTGTGGATTCAAACCAGTCTGACCTTGAGCTACACCGTAAGTTGGAGTATCGGTCAAGTCCAAGGCTTCTGGATCAGCAATTAGTCTTGAAGATTGAGATTGCGCCTCGCCGCTTGCCGCGGCTACAATAATTTTAAACATCTATAGACACCTTGAATGTTAATGGTAAATCAGTTGGCTTCTTCATCGGCTTTGTAAGTTTAGCTATGGCCATCAATTCATTATTATCATTATATAAACCAACCCCTGTCACATAAGGAGAGAAATTCCAACCAGAACTTACCATGCCAGATAAAAGTTTTGCTGTACCAGTGCCGCCCGTTAATACAGAGTGACATAATATATTATTATACGACTGTCTTATTTCACCTGCCGCAATAGTGACGCTACTTACGGCGTTTTGCATAATCATCGTAGGGTTAAGACTATAATTCATTTCTGAAGCATCAGATTTGCAAAATACATTAACAGTAGTGTTCAATACTCTAGTTCTATACTTTATAGATGTTACACTAACAGCTACTTCTCTACTATTAGATGCCGTAACTACAAACATACCCTCATCAACTAACACAACACCAATAGTTGTTTCATCTGACTTTCTTATAAATTGCCCAGAACCTGAATCATAATAATCTCCTGACATATCAGTAGAATCGAAAGCTGTACCTGTTACTGTTGCCGTTAAACTTCCTGGCACTATTCCTTGATCATAAAAAATTTTACGTAATGAAAAAACGCCAATATCTCTAAAAGTTTCAGAATTAGATAGAACTGCGTTTGATGTGGATGTTAATCCACTCATGTAATGCCTTTGATTCAACAAGGTTCCAACAACTGCGAAATAACCAGAATTAGTTCCTGTAATGCTGGCAGTAAAAGCTTTCGCAACACCCTTATCATTATCCATCGTAACATCATCACTTCCAATGGTGCTACTATTAAAGCCAGTAGTTGTTATCAGAGTAGATGATTCCCAATTGTTTATGAACTGACTTTGAGGCTCAACATTAGCATAAGCTGACTGAATAAGCGGATGAACAGCAACTGGCACTCTGGGTCCACCCGTTGCCGAAAAGTCGCCTGTTAAAGTATTTAACCACTGTTGTTCTAGTTCATTCATTTATCATTCCTAAAAATCTAACTTTATTTGAGTAGTAAGATTAACCGTATCGTCTTTTCTTACCGGCTTGGCTAATTTGGCTACCGCTAACAAATCATTATGATGATTATACAAACCTACACTTGTGACATAAGTAGTTGGGTCATCAAAAACAGGTTCTTGCGTTTCTTGACTATAACCCGTTGAATTACCAGCAAAATTCATTTCACCGCCCGAAGCGGTAGCATCCAATAATAGCCGAGCCTTGTCAACTTGTTGATCAAACACCACTCTTTGAAAATTGAAAGAAGTGTTTAGGTGACCTGTTACGCCAAAACCCATATCGCCTGTTACACCAGATGCCGGATAAGTCCAATTCAATCTTGCATTAGGATCATCACCATCAATAGTTGTTAGTCCTAAGTCATAAAAAACTAAACCAATACGATGTAGCGTTTCATCAATGCCGGTTCTCAAGACCCGCCCTTGTGTTATGTAGTTATTTACAGGTTGATTGTTAGGTCTTTGATCAAAATATAAAAAGTCTCTTGCAATAGCAGAAGAAGCAGCATCTGAGATCTCATTTCCACTCGTACTCAAAGTCAAGTTTCTATTATCAAATAATTTTACTTTTCCATTGCCGACCACACTGCCTGTGTTAGATGACATATTGCCAAACGCATCCGCACCAACAGCCGGGTCATGGCTAGCTCCACTAAGGCTACCACAAATATCTGAACCTGTTACACCATTAATATTATTGAAATACCACCAAGCAGCAATGTTACTAGCTGATGTAGAAGTCAAAGTAGAGTTATTAAAATTTTCAAAACTCAGGCCCAACGCCCCGATGCCGAGGGCGTCCCTAGTGCAGATGTTACCAGATGAGTCAGCCGACAAGCTTTTTGTTACAGGTTGCCCTTCTCCCTGCTTAACTCCACTTAACCCATCTTTGAGGCGTTGATTCCACACTCGCAAATGCTGTATTTGACCATCAAACAATCCTTCCAACTTAGCGTCATATTGAGTAGCCAAAGGACCGACATCGCCTTTAGTGTCACCGTCCTCTCTATTATAATTAGAAGCACCAATGTAAGTGTTATTTGCATTATGAATCCGGTTACTACCATATTGAGTAATAGGGGGAGCTATAGGAGTTTGTTTTACTGGTATTCTATTTTCCATCATATTAGATTGAGGAACTGGACCACCACCTGAATCCGAACTAGCCAGTCTTGGAAAAATTTGTTCTCTATTCCCCAGCTTTAATCCATCAATATAACCCTGCACTACTCCCGCACCTAAATCAACACTTGTTTGATCTCCTGTATCCTGTATCTCGCTAGTATCCCAAGACGCTACTAGATGATGAAACTGACCATCAAGAAGATCAATGCCCACATCGTTAGGAATGAACAAACCAGAAGCTTGTGTATTTTCTTGAGCGAAAGACTCAGTAAACATATTGTTAGCAGTAGCAGATCTAATAATAAACCTAAAAGCCGGTTGTAATCCATCTGGTGATGTTACCAACTCTAGCTTCATAAAATTATCTTTAGTTTGATTTTCTAAACCTTCCAACGGCGAACCAGTCGCATATGCCGCAGCAGTTCCTGTCAAACCTAATCTTCTAAAATAAATGGTAGTGTTAGTTCTAAAAGGTCTAATAACAGCCTCAATAGTACAAGCAGTTCTAATAGTATCTAACGTAGCAGTTGTTTTAGGAGTATATTTAAAAGAAACACCTGAGCTTGGCTGTATTCTCAAAGGAACACCAAAATAACTTTTTCTTGTTGTAGCTACATCACCGCCAAATGGATTCTTGAGATCTAAAGCAGTAGTATAACCAGAAACATTAGGAGTCCGAATACCAAATACAGCACCAGCAGCATCACTATAATAACCTGCCTGCGCCGAAGGTCCACCTATTCTACCTGTAAGAGAAGTGTTTGAATCATTAACTTGGAGTCTAAAACTATGAGGTTTGATATTAGATTCAAACAATTCTTTAGTAAAATTTATTTCTCTAACTACATCAGTTTGATATCCAGCAGAAGATGAGCTGATAAGTCCGGTACCAGATTGCCCGCCAGACTCTCTTAGTGTCTTATCAGGCCTGTAAAGATAGCTTTGACAAAAGCGAAAAATGTCTTGGTGTGTGTTAATGGTGCGCCTGTTTGCCATAGTGACATACTGCTGATCAGCAGAACTCATAAAGACTCCATCAGAAGCATTACCACTTAAACTGAGTCTCATTCCTGGCAAAACGATTTTATCGAAGTCCCACTTATATTTTATTTCTTTAGCAGTAGTGTCTTTGAAACTAGGCGGAGTACCAACTTTAAATACATTTACTTTACCAAGACTTCTTATTCCGGTGAATAAATGTACTTGACTCGCGCACGGGCTGTCTTCACTGATAGATACATTTGAAGATTCGTTGACAGCAAATGGTTGTTGGTTCTCATTACTAAATGCTTTATATCCCATATCATTTTATCAATATTGTAGGCGTATGCTAAAGATTTTTTCAGTAGAAAAATCTTTTTTAACTGGTGGAGCTGTCTTCGCCACCGCAAGAAGTTCATTATCACCATTATACAAACCAACTGTAGTGATAAACGTAGTAGGATTGCCAGTCAAGTTAGATGAAATAGATCCTTGAGCGGCATTAGAAATAGCTGTGGGATTATTTGTATAGTTAAACTCCTTATTGAAAGCTCTTGTAAAAAACATTGAGCGTTTTATCAAATTCAAAGCCACAAAACTTAAGTTTTGACAAGCTATAGTGCCAGCAGTAGCTCCAGTTCCAAACTGAAAACCAGAACCAGATGGAAGCAAGAAATTAGTACCCTGAGCATAAGAGCCACCATGAAATACCAAAGTGCCTGTGTCATAAAAAACACTTCCTACAATATTGGTGGGCACGCCCTTCTCTATCAGGTCACCTTTTCTACCAACCGAACCAGAAATAGATAGCTCAGGCCGATCAACAATAATTTTACCAGTGACTAAACCAAAGCTAAATGTAGCTGTAATACTTCCAGACAAGATTGCATCGTCACCCGTAGCTCTGCCAATGGTCATTACCCTAGCAAGGCTTGTAGTACTAACATTATTTTGAGCTACAGGAATAGAGTTTGCGGCCGAAGACGAAAAGAAGTAATTTGAAATGTGTCTAAACGCTGAACTCAGCGGCGTTGTAGTAGTAGTACCCTTAGCGTTAACTAAAAAGCCCGTAGAAGTAGCCTCCATCACAAAAGCATCAATACTTCTGTTAGAGGCAGCGGTAGGACTAGTTATCTCATAGTTTGTTTTAGAGACAATAGCCGCTGTAGTTACATCCCTATCTAAGTTAAATTCCATTAATGACATATCAGATCCCTTATGTTATGGCGCCAGAGGCACTAACGGTAAGAGTCACTTGCCTTCGTGCTCCTGTATTGATGCCAGTGATGTCAATAATAGTTTGTCCCGCTATTCCGCCAGCGTTGGGCCCTGTTTGAATAGTAAAGTTACCTACACCATTTGCGTCAGGCACCGAAGTTGTCTCTTGAAGAGTAGCAATATCTGGATCTCTTGAAGTGGCAGCATAGCCTTGACTATCAGTTCCATTCTCAGTAACAACGGTTAATATCAGGTCGTCACCATAATCTACTGATCCTGTAGTGGGAGTTACTTTCAAAGTAGAAATCTTCAAAGTACCTTGAGGTAACGTCACTAATCTATATAGAAGAGCAACATTTTGATTAGAGATGGGCTCCAATACGGGTAAATTTAAAATGTCTGCATCTTGATTGGTAGCTCTCGTCGCATCATAGAGCTGATAATTAATTTCATCATCACCAAATGCAAACTTAGTAATTTGAAAACTGCCATCATTTTTAGCTAGCAACTCTCTGCCTTTACGAGTCAGTATAGCGTCAATGACTGCGGTTGTTGAGTCTAAGAATGCCATAGTTTTTCCTTTTCTTTTATTTTAATAATAAAATTATACATTATAAATAGTTTTTTATAACAAATTTAGGTTTGAGGTTCTGCAACTTTATCAACCTTGACTTTCTTACGAGCCGGAGACTTCAACGACACAGTATCCACCGCAAACTTATCTTGCTCTCTCTTGACAATAACTACATCACCACTCTGATTTTTCTTGATATAAGGCGTAATGTCACTTGGACTCATATCTCTATCTATGTAAATCAAATCAATGGTGTTATTATAATGAAGCTCAAATAATGTTTTCAAGTCTTCGCCACCATAAAAATCAACATTTCTAATAGTGTTCAATTGCAAATGATCTGTTACGCTAGGGCTATGAAATTGATTATAATCAATAGTCTTTACTGTATCTGCTACTTCAGCAAACATCAGAGTCACTTGCCCCGCATAGGTGCCTATTTCCATAATACTCTTGGCTTTTTTATTTTTTATTAGTTCCTTTAGCTCCTTTATCTGCCACTCGTCCATGTGCCTAAAATTTGAAATATATTTGTATGCCATGATTTTATACTCCTTATGATGCGACTTTCACGCCGCCTTGATCTGCTAGTTGTCTAATAAATTCTGTATCTTTTGTTACATCGTTGTTAACCGCAACTCTAAAAATTTGAGTATCATTATTAAAAAGGTTAACAATTCTAATCGGAACAATACCTAAAGAACCCGAAACCGCATCATTCACTATTTGTTGAGTAATAGATCGCGATGCATTAACTGCTGTTAATGCACGCACGCCATCAGACAATCGTAATTCAAACTCTACCGACTCTTCTTCAAGACTAGTAGTAAAACTTACATCTGACTCCTTTATAATTCTGGCCTTACCCTCTGTAATGTTGCCTATTGTAGCTTCAAAAAAGCTCTGCCTATTACCCGATGCAGGAAACTCAAACCTTAAAGATGGTTGCTCTGTTTTGAATGCACGGCCCTTTGTAAGTAATCGTACACTGCCCTTGATAATTCCTCTAACATTAGTAGTATAGGGAGCAGCGGATGGCGTAATTAATAATTTATCTAAAGTAACATCTATTATTGATACTGGACCCGCGGCTGGCATCACTCTTACTGGTAAAAATCTACCTACTCTAGTAGGAGCAAATCTTGGAGCATTTATTGTGCTACTCTTAGTTAGATTTGGTAGTGCTAGCCTAGATGTAACAGAATCCTCTACAGTCTGTTGTAAGCCATCATATCGGTATCCTTGAAATGAAGCTGTAGTAGCCGCAGAAGCTATAAGAGTATCATCGTTAGCACTATTACTGCCAGGCGTAGAAAGATTGCCTGATGTATAATGATTGTTTATTGCAAATGAAGTAAGTACCAAATCTACAATACTAGGTGTTTGATTATAAGTAGTTCTTCCCTCGTCTGTTGAAATGTGACCAACCTCACCACTATTTCCGCCTGGCCAGTTTGTTGTAGGAGCACCGACATAACCCGTAGACGTATTTTCCCTGAACCCAAACTGTCTTCTCATCTTGGGTCTTTCAAACATTGGGCTTTCTATGAAGACACCCTCACCAATAGAATTTGTTTTCGCTGGCATAAATTGATGAAGGAACGGGAACATTCCACCAAACGTATCATTGAAATTATCCATTCCCTTGATAAAGGTATTCAAGTCAACCAACCCTACCGTACTTCCACTGGCACCAGAGACACCGGAAGCTAAAACATTACCCCCACTCTTTATAATTCCATCAGCCACCGCTGCTAAACGAGCATTACCAGCATCTGCAGTCATAGAAGGGCTTCTAGCTAATCCCCATTGAGCAGTAATTTCATGCCATTGTTTAGCAAAATTGCCGCCATATTGTTTTTCATAAAGTTGAGGTGCTTCACCCAATAGATTACCAGGTGCCACATTACCTATTTGATTCTTAATAGCTCTATTAACAGTATTAATAGGATTGATACTATAACTTACATAACCAGTATCCTTTATAGCATCTTGTGTGTCCTCTTGCCTTATTCTATCATTATCTGCTGCTAAGCCAACAGGAGAATAGTTATTGATTTTCCTCATGTTTTGAAAAACTCTGTATCTCTTTGTAGTAGATCCAAAGCCTCTGGCATGAGCGGTATGTCCTGCGGTAGTCGCATCAACAATAAAGTTATAGTCACCAGCCAGTATCACATTTTCTTTTAGTTGATAATTAGCTGACAAGCTGCCAAAGTGGGCCTTGTTATTTTTCAAATTTATCATGTCCGTAGCTGTTGAGCTTTGAAATGATACCGACTCAAAGTTCTTAGCATGTTCTTTTAAGTCATCATCTCTTAGTGCCACATTCCACCTTCTAACTTGATGGATGTAGCCCATAAAACGAGTTGAGCCAGTACCCGGAAAGTAAGTTGGAAATTGAGAATAGTTTGTGCCGCCAATAGACATCGCCGCTCCAACGCCGCCCGTTGAATTAAAGTTAGCCATAGATACAGCAGCTGCGGCACCAGCATTAGTAGTAGAGGATTTGTTCATCACTACTATTTCATCACCACCACTAGGTGAGGCAGATAACGCCATCGCGTAAACACTCAACGTATCACCTGATCTACTAACAGCTACATTTAAAAAGTTATTAGCACTACCAGCACCTTGTATAAAGGAAGACATACCATTTTGAACTGTTTGAGCAGATAATGAAGCGGTTACCGTAGATTTAAATGATACTTGTCCACTCGGATTCAAGTCTATTGAATATAAAGGATGCACCAATAATGTATGCCCTGTTGTAGGAACTGAGGTGGCGGATACTCTCATCTCCAACGTAAAGTCTGCTGAAGCTGGCAAATCAAATACCATTGATGATCCAGTTGTAGCATTTGCTGTAGTCTCTACAAAAACGGTGCCATCAGAGAATAAGGCTGGAGTATCTACTTCTTCTATTTCCCTAGTTCTAATGGGCTTATAAAAAATAGAATACTCATTAGTTTTCAAAAAATTAGTATCAACACCATAGATCCTACCAATAGACTCGACCGCCTCTCTTGTACCTTTGGTTTTCAAGATGTGCATCACATTATTTAAAATTCTATTCCATACTTCATGGGTTATTTGTTGTGTAGTGTAACCGCTAGGAGAAGAATTGGTCATGCTCTTGGCAAAATTAGCGCGCCGTGCACTCTCATAAACATCTACCCCAAACTGGGATAGGAAGGTAGGTAAAAACTTATTAGGGGTTCTGTTTATCTTGTCATAAGAAATACGTTTTACGTCAGGTATTTGATTAGCAAAAGATTTTATTTCATCCAGTTCATCACCAAATCCAGCTAGCAACCTTTTTAGCACATCATTATCATCGCCACTAAACAATGCTTCAGGCAGCATGTTTTCTAACTTTTCTGCCCGTGTAATACTATGTTGCGCGGTTGGTCCATAATTAGATACGGACCTATAAGCGCCCGTTGCTGTTCCAATTATTTCAACGGCAGTACCAGAAGTTTGGTCAATAGTGTTAAGTTGCTGCTCTTCATACAAAACCGCCCTACCAGAAATAGATTCTACCATTCCTGTCTGACCACCAGTAATAGAGTTAAGAGCATTTCGATAAACAGCTATAAGGGGAACATTTTCACCCTGTGAATTTTTAGCCATTACAGTAACATTAGCATCAGCATTCATGTCAGCAGAACTACTACCGCTTATTCCGAGCCTATCTAAAAGAAATAATGTAAATCCGTCCGCTTTCTTTCTAAACTCATCAACCTCAAAAATAGCCCCTGGTCCACCGCTAGCGTTTTGCAAATCACTAGACGCAGACAATCCCGATAAGCCAATAGGGTATTTATCCCTAATGTGTTTATCTGATAATCTAAATCGTCTAATGGCATTACCAAAAAAGATATGATTAGAAAAATCGTTATAGTTAACGAGAGGAATAACTCGGGCAGTCTTCCCTGTCATACTAACGTCAGCTAAATTACCACTATTGGAGCCTAGTCCAGAAATGGACGATAATAAACTACTAAAAGTTATGCCATCGGCCATTTATTAATATCCTTGGTAAGTATCATGTATGGTGCCAACTTGGAAGTTCCAAGCGTCCGGTCTATCATAAATCAATTCTTCTCCACGCACATTAAGCTTCAATACAATTTTATAAAACAAGCCATTATACAACATACTAGTATCTAAATCAAAGAAATTCCCATTTTCATCATAAGATAAGCCTATGGCCGGTATCTCAATATCGTTCGTAACTAACTCCCTTATTTCTGCCGTTGCATTATTAATAACACTGGTATTCATAGCGGTAGTGGTTCCTGTAACCGCAGCCCATTGTGTACCCTTGTTGTTTACGAATACTCTTAAACGCTGTAAGTTACCTTGATCATAACGATTACGCAAATTTGGTAACGATATTTGATAATTAGAAGTAGTAAAACTTGCGTGACCAGAAGTTGGCAGTATACAAGTAAATGAAAATGCATCAGTTCTATATTCACCAGCAGTAGTAACCGTCCAACTATCATTAAATGCGGTTACTCCGGATGATCCTATGTTGATACCAGTAAGGGGTCCAGGCCATGAGTTTTGAGCATCAGCTCCATTAGTAGCAGTACCAATATCTAACTTATAAATGCCTTTTGAATGTCGGCTTGCTGTAAGAGCGCCGCCCGAAGCTGAATCAGTTACTATGTCTATACCATTACCACTTAGGTTTACATGACCAGGAAAAGGCCCAAGCCCATTTAGATCTGTAAGTTCTCCATCAACAAGACTATAATAGTATAAGTAACCAGTCTTAGAAAACTTTATATTAGATCTACTATCTCTTATTTCACCAGGCCATTGTAATTGAACATACGGACGCTTCCTAGTATTAGTCTCACGACTATAAAATTTCTTGCTATAAAAACTAGTAGCAGAAAGAGATGCTGCAATACCTGCTGATACTGCTTCTGGTCCATCAGCAGCCTCTTGAGTATCACTCATTCTTACTAAGAATCCAAAATCAGCACTGCCTCCATTTGGCACAGACACACCAGTAGAATAATTCAAGTAGGCTTTGAAGTAGTCAGTAATATCTACCTTTAAATTCTCCTGCCCATTTTCCATGTACATTGAAGCACTATTAGAATCATAAACTCTGCTCCGAGAACCGATGTAATTATTGGCGCCACTCTGACCATTATCATATTCCCAAGAGTTAGTATTAGTGGCACTGATAGCATTAGCAAAACCAGTATTAGAATAAGTATCATTATCCAAACCTGAACCTTCAGACCACGCTGCAGTCAAAGGAAACACATCTAAAGTAAAGTTCGTAGCTTGCGTATCACCATGTTTAGTATTAGACATACAAATAAAAGCAGAGACAGTGCTATCACTACGAGGATCTGGAATACTTCCCCTGTTTACAATGGACGAAGATAAAGATGACAACGCAAACTGTATAAGAATACGAGCCATATCTTTCTTATTAGTAGTATCATTCCAACGGGTCCATACTTCTAAAATAGGCGAAGCACCAAAGTTAGATGTTACACTCTTAGATGTAATCCAAGTATCTTTTATGCTTTTAGCTCTTGCGTAAGTTGCCATCTTATGCTCCCCTTCCAACTATGTCGAAATTAGGATATTTAAGTTCCCAACAAACATTCTCCGGAAAGCTTACAACTCCGCTTTGAGTGTTAGCTTGAATGTCAAATTGGTATGGAGAGTAAACTCTACTATCATCCACCAAATACTTACTAGTAAACTTGAAATCAACTACTGATCTAACCTTGTTGAGTGCTTGTAATCTACTTACATATTCAGAGGTAACTATAGTAGCATTAAAATTAGTGTTTTCTATTACAAATAATCCCTTTAATAAAATAAAACAATCTAATAGAGCATCATTAAGGTTGCTGTCAGACTCTGGTAAAATAGTAAAATCAATACCAATATTAGCTATTTTTCCATCAGTTATTCTTACCGTGTCAGCAAATGACTTAAACTGTCTTAAATAAGTTTCTATATTATTCCTTAGTGCTCCAGCAGGTGCTGTTAAATAGCCTCCAGCATTTCTTGCCAAGGCTATCAACTCAACACCCAAAGAATTATTAGGATCTTTTCTAGCATAACTTCTAAAAACAGAACCATAATCGCTAGGCATTGATAAAACTCTAACTTGATAATCTTGTAATGTTACTGCTCTATTTTGAGAATTAAAATATTGTAAAGCATTTTGTCTAATAGAAACCGCGGTTTCCGAATCAGCACCACCACTAGCTTGTTCTACATTACTGACAAGCAAAGACGATAAAATATCTGTAGTAATTTGTGCGTTGTTATTAGCGTAATCCGGAGTTACAAACTGTATTATTCTAGACACAAATCTATTTAAAGTTCTGGGCCCTACATTAGTATCAATGCCGCCACCATATCTATACTTAATATCTAGATTTATATCTCTTGGAGCAAATCCCAAACCTTGCGTCTTTAAAAAGTTAGCGGAATCTACAACAGCAGGTGCAAAACCAGAAGGTGAGCCACGCAATGTTGGTGGTAACACAAAGTCCTCCGGATTAGGTATCAATTCTGAATCTTCTAGATCAGAAGTGCCGCCGCCAAAAACAAGAGAAGTTTTTCCATTATTAGCTACTTCAGTAGTAAAACGATAAGGTATTTTTTTATACTGTAAAATGTATTCGACATCCGCGGAAGTAGAAGTGGTATTCTTATATCCTGTAAAAATACTACCTTGAGCTAAATGATCTACTTGATGATAATCTTTTCCGTCAGATGCTGTAACTGACACAAATTCTGTAATATTGTTATCAGGCATCGTTATTTTTAAAAACGGTATGGCTTGGGATCCTGCTCGATAAGAAAATGTTCTAGTAGAGCCAGCAGCAGCTGAAATACTTGTGATAGAATATTGAGTAGTGCCGTCTGTAAGCTTAGTAGTTACTCTATTAGCAGAGTTAGAGAAATCAGCATCGACCAAAGTCTCAAATTGCACCGCAGGCTCAAAATCAGTAACAACCTTAGATCCCTTTTTAAGAATAAAAGTTGAACCAGCAGATGTAGCGTCATTAAAAGTAGCACTTATAGATAGATTTACTACAGCAGGTCTAGCGAACTTTGGTTGGTATCCTAAATTTTGAGCCAAAGAAAATATATTCTTACGCTCAATTGCTCTATCCAAAAAACCTTCATTAACTTGTCTATCAATATAGAAACTCATCATGTCGCCAACATAAGCTAGCAATTCAATAATAGCCATACCACCCGACGCTTCATTGAAATCTTGATAATCATCCGGAAAATAGCGCTGAAGATAATCAATAAGATCTCTTTTAATAGAGTCAAAATCTTTAGATAGATAGTTTACATTAACTTTTTGTTTAGACACTGCTCTAGTCGATTGGTAATTTGGCATTTCTTATCTCTTATTGTGGATTATTCAATGTAAGTGCTAAAGAATCACTCAATCCGTTGGCACTATTTAAACTATAACTCATCAGTACTAAAGCTTGATTACGTTGTACATTATATCCTGGTGGCGCATCCACATTTGAATACACGTTGATCTCCATCAGAGTAACATAAGGCATCCATGTCTCTAACGCCGATCTTATTTCTGCTCCCATTTCCTGCTCTAAGACTGATCTTTCATGGGGCTCAAATAATTGTCCAGCCATAATTGGTATATTAGTGCCAATGTCAGCGTTAATCAGACGTTCGCCTTTTTTAGTAAGCAATAAAATCTTAATATCTTCACGAACAGCATCAAGAGTGGTGTTATTCATTTCAAAAAAGCCTTTGCGATATGCTCGTAAAGGAAATTTAAGATTAATACCCATATATTTCCTCAGTTTAAATAATTTCTTTTAGATAGATTATCACTTAGTCTATCTATTAATCTTATAAAGTTATTTTTAGCTGCTAAAAACTTATCATCCATCACATTTAAATCTGTTTGTACTTTTGATGTTGTTTGATCCGATTGTATTGTTGTAGTCATTCTTGGACTTGTTGAGCCACCAATAGTAATCTTCTCAAATTCTACCTTTTTTGTCCTCTTTTCTGACCTATAACCCAAATTAACAGGTTTAGGTGGTTGTGGCACCGTAACAAACTTAGAAGGTATACGCACAGTCCCTCCAGGCCTCCCTGCAACAGTTTCTGTGACTACTTGAGGCCCGCGAGGAGTCATTACAGTTCTTTGATAAGAACGCCCGCCAGAAGAAGGTATAGAGACTTCTGTGCCAGGAACAAATACTTTAATTGGTTCTCGTGGCTCTAATCGCATACCTCTATTGATCACATCATTAAACTCTACTTCTTTATCCGGAATATCTATGTTTATTTCCGGTATAGCGTGAGTGTGATCCATATAAGCATTAAATAATACTTCCACAGTTTGTGTAAGTCCCTTTAGAGACTCCATCACTTCACTAAGTAAAATATCTTGCTCCTCCAAATAACTATTAAGCTTTTCTCCCAAAACTTGTTTATGTAACAATAGCTCCGCATCTTTTGCTGTAGAGACATTATAAATATCGTCCGCAAAATTAGCAATAATGTTTTTTCGAGACTCATAAAAGGCGCCCTCATCATCAATTGGGATCCTATCTATATCATTGACAGTGACTTTATTAACTCTTGGGCCCAAATTAGATGGTTTGGCATCAGCTAAATGAATAGTTTTAGTTTTACACTTTCCCACAGATGGTGTTTTTGTGGGCCCATAGGGTTTATTAAGCAAAATACCCATTTCCAAAACGCCGGGTTTATCTACGGGCCCATAATTTGGATTATAACTATTTCTCAAAAAACTACCACTACGGCCTTGTATAAAAACATCACCCAGTCGAGCGGGCATTTGATACTTTACACTTCCTGCCCATGATGATTTCTGTTTCGATTTTTTATTTACATCCGCCACACTAAAAGGAAGTCCATACTTCTCCATTGAGCTAGCGTTAACAACTTGACTTCCCGCTAATTTTAAACTTATTTGATCTGTATCATTTATTCTGCCGATCCACCAACCTTTATCTGATTGAGCTGTATTTTCCTTTAAAATTAAAACCACTTCACCAATTTCGGGTACCGACACTATAGTGTTAGAGAAAAGCGGCGGATACCAATCAGGCATATCTCGTTCTGGATTAAGACTAAAACTGGAATTTTCTCCCAAAGTTCTAGCATTAACACTAAATTGAGGAATAAGAGCAGCATTAGTAGTATTCATATTAATGCCAGTTTTAACCGCAATAACAATAGCTTTTTCTACTATAAAAAGACTTGGAGTAACCCAATTCTCGGTGGAAGCCAATACATCAGCTTCGTGAGTATACTCTGTTAGCATTTTATCAACTGGTAACTGATTCATCCATTCCCTCTTCATTATCGTTGAAATTAAAACCCCTATCAATCATTACTTGTTCTAACTCAACCAATAGTTGCCTGCTCTCAGCAGTTTTTATCATAATAGTTTCCATTACCGACAACTGATCATCATATAGTTGTAAGGTATTAGCATAAAATTTTGCTAATTCTTCATCTTTAAAATCTTTATAGTCCATCAGTTAATATAGTTTTCTTTTAACCCAGTATATGTCATCTTTATCTTTTTTATCGACTTAGTTATCTTTCTACTCGGCAGATCTGTGGCCTCTTTCACATAAACATACAATTGTTTCTTATTATAAATATTGAACTTGTGATAGTTTTTGAGTATATCATTTATAATTTCTAATACTGCCAAATCATCTTTATTTAAATCTTCACTATTCATTATACCATCAAAGTGTGCAATCAACCCCACAATAAAATCATAGTCATCTTCAGTTTTTGTGGTATCATTATAACTTTCCATGCTTTTATCAAAAATAATTGTATCTACATTTTCACTATCTACAAATACTTGCTTTTTTGCCGCATTAGATTGTTGAATCATCCAATTTTTAGCAATAGCCCCAAAATATGAAAATGATTTCGCACCCGATGAAGGATCAAACTTATGTAGTTTTTCATAAAGATGAGCTAGGGCTTCATGCTGAGTCTGTGGATAATCATAAAGAATAGTATTAAAGTTATAAGTATAATAAATGTTTTCTACTAGTTTTTGAAAAGCTGGAAAAATAATATCATTATAAATCTTATGCTTTGTTTCCATAATCTCATTTGTATTGAATTCAACAATCGCTGCTTCTTGATCTACTCCCCAATATTTCATACTTCTCCTTTTCAAATAGAATTACATTTTTATTTTAATAATATTGTTCTAAAAAACAAACTCTCATTAATTAATCCATCAAAATACCTTGATTCTTGTTGTCTTCTAATGTTGCTTCAGTTTGATCAAATAATGCTTCATACATATCTTTATCAAGACCATAATTTTTATTCGGCTCGCTGAATGTCGATTTGGTAGTATTGGCCGCTTCTTCTAGAGTTATGTTTAGATTAGCAGCTAATGGATTATTCTGGCTCGTATCTTTGTATTGTATTAGTTTACACTCTAAAGCTGTAGTAAAAGAGCCAGGTGTAATAGCTTCATTTACAGACGTTATTAAATAAAGTCCTTCTATACCACGCATTAATCCCTTTATGTAAACAACATTAAACATACCTAACCCAACAGTACCATGAATGGTTAGAGAAATAGTTCTCAAGTAAGAACTTAAAACTCCCCCATAGAACGCATTATTTGAGGGAGTATTTTGCCTTCCGCCAGATCCTGTAATACCTTCATTTTGTAAAGACATCACTTTAGTATTAAAATCTTGATTGGCAGCCATTAGGTTAGTTAAAAAGCTAGTTTGGATTTTAGTTGCCTCTACTGTGTTTGCTGCTAAAAAACTTTCTAAATTACCCTTATTAACTTTAATTTCATCTCCACTACCACTAATAATCTGCAAATCTCTTAATTGTTGTTTACCGCTATACATTCCTTTTTCTAGAATACCTTTCATGTCATTTATAAAACCCATACTCGTATTATTAAGCTGACCTCTTACTACTGCAGCAATATCTATAGACTGACCCCCAACTATATCAGGTAATCTAAATGTAGAAAAAGCATTGGGATCTACTTTTGAACTTAAACTAAAGGATTCCACCAGAGATCTTTCTGATCCAAACTCACACACGATAGCCTTCTCGGAAAAATAACCGCTTAGCGCTTGTGTTCTAGCAGCAGCAATATCTGAAGTACTATAGTCCTGGCCACCGGTGGCTCTAGCAATTTTAAGTTGATCATCAGTTAATCCATATTTGCCCGGATTAGTCCTAATATCAGAATCATTGCCCATCAAAAAACTATTAATATCAAGACCACTAAAAACCTCACTAACTACACCATCAACTCTTATATTTGCCACAAATATTTCTAAATAAGTTTCATCAGACGCATAAGGTCTAGTGCTCAATTTAATAACTTTGGTAGTTTGATCACAAGCCTTCAGAAGTTTGTTTATCAAACTGTGTAAAGGAGCGTTTGCTTCATTTAAAATTTTACGCGCTTTTGAAATATCTATTGGCAATTCAAATACATTTTTACATTGAAGTGGATCTAAAACAGACTCACTCCGTTTCAACATTATGTTGGCCCTCTCAATCTCTGATGTCATCATAGCCCTGCGGGCTTCTTCTTCAAACCTGATTTCATTATTGCTCATAGGTTCACCGCGTCGATCAGGCTCCATCGCACCCACTGACCCATAATCAAGTTTAGTAGTTTCTGTCAATTTTTTCGTACCATCTGGAACTCTAATTCCCCATTTATTTTTGCCAGTGATAGGATCTAATTCTCCTGCTGTAGCGTTTTTAGGAAGTTCCCCGTTTAATTTCCTTCTCTTGTTACTCTCGGCTTTTTTAGGTTGTGCATCATCTTTATCGCCTGGAGGCATGCTTTGAGCCTTACTTATTTGTTTCTGCCATTCGATCATTTCTTCTTTAATTGATTCTATTGTTTTTCGAGCTGTTTCAACAGCATCTTTATTGGCCTTAGGAACAGGTATTGAAAATCCCCCTGGATTAATGTCTCCCTCAAGCGGTATATCTGAATATACAAATTTTATTACATTACCCATTGATCTTCTAAGTGCCTCTAAAACAGAACCCAGAAAATAATAAACAGGCTTTGAATGAGTAGTAAATCTTAATGGGGTTTCAATATCATCCTCAGTTCCCACCTCACCATCTAAGCCCGCAGTGGAGACTTCATAAATCGACATTTGCTTTAATGCATCATTTAATGTGTCATCTATACCGTTACCTGTGGCGTCTTCAATTTCTTGCATAAGTGCATCATCCAAAAGCGCATCGTCCACAAATTCGCCAAGCGTCTCGCCATCGGCGAACGGGTTGGCCGCATCAAAGGCTCCACTAAGAAATTCAAAAGCATCATCTATAACTTCGCCAGCGTCTTCCCAGAAGCCTTCCTCTTCCGGATCTTCTTCCTCCGGAGCCACCTCCAACAACATAGTAGAAATAGCGCAACTACTCTTCATTACCTTCACAGTTTCTGGATCTAAAAAATAATTCATTTCGGGGCGACTTGTGCTTGTAACCCAACGCATGCCTAAATTATTAATATTTACCGGATAATCACCACCAGGATTGTCAGGTTGAACTGGATAAAAGAACGCTCTATTAGGATTACCAACTTTAGCAAACTCATCCCATATATTGTTCATTAAATCTTTTCCATAAGCTGGCATTGTGTCTAGGGTAGTAATATTTTCTTCATAATCTTCAAGTACTCCAGCTTTTTCTAATTGTTTAGGCATCGCCCAAGGAATACCATTATCAATATCCATAAAACCTAAAACTTCTGTTTTTTCCCTAGTGTATCTTTCAATTAACCATGAGGCATAAGGAATAGTTTTCATCATTCGCCTCGGCCTGCCTCCTCGGCCATCGTAATAAACAAGAGGTGTATTGCCTATTTTTTCCGGATTCATTGCTATGTATGCTTCGCTTCTCTCCTGTAGCCAAAGTGCGCGCGCACTATCTAACTGCTCAGTTGTAACAAGGATATCTTCCGAGCCGCTGCGTGAGAATTCCATAAGACTTTCATTTGTTTCTTCTCCTCGCGGATCATTGTCAATTAATTGATTCCACTCCACCAAGAACTTATCACGAATGTCTTTCGGTATATTATAATAGGTGTCAGGAGTGGGTTGCGGATTAATTAGCTGAAACACGGGGTGCGCGTCGCCGGGCAGACGGAACTCCCCATCTGCATTTGCAGGGTTATCAAGAGGCCATCCCTTTATCGCGGCTTGGGTGTGGCTAATGGTGCTGTCACCAATACCCAAATTTATCATTTCTCCCTTATTTGGCCAATCTTTAAGTTCGTAAGCCAAAGCATCTGGATTTGATTTAAAGCCTTTTGGAACATTAACATTCTCTATTGTTGACTCACCAGTAAATTGCGCTTTGCGACTTAGCTCTGGACCAGCTGGCTCTAATGTACGCTCGCTCATGCGAAAGTCATCGGGGCCATCGACGCTGTGTTTTTTACCTCCTTGCCATGCGCGTCTTCTTCTTTCTATAGATTTTTCCCACTCATTTGCATAAACTTGAGCTTCTGCCAGATAATCAGTTCCCATCTCAATATATCTATCTGCTGATTTGTCCGCGAGTGCACCTTCTTCAGCGAGGTCGCTAGCCTGAGCTGAGAACAGCATTCCACTATATCCATTCAGCATTTTCCTAGTTTCTGCAGAAATAGCCTCGGCTCTAGTAGAAACAAGAAAATTGCCAGCCAATGTAAGAAAAGTCATTTTCCCAGTCAAATGACCCACATTATCCAAACCAAAATTAAACCGATACAAGTTTACCAGAGCAGATTTATAAAAACCTCCATTACTACTATTAAGTTCTATAACATTTTGATCCGCTCTAGTACCTGATGTTATTTGGGGAAGAGGAGTCGGTCCATTAGGATAATCAAAATCATGTGGGTGCCAACCATAGTTTAGCAAAAAAGTTGAATTTAAAATCATCAACTTACTATACTCATACATTTCATTGATAAGTTCTGGATTAGGAAGAGTCATGTTCATTTCATATTTAATATTCATAGGACCGCTAGCACCTCTACTAACTGCTATATCATTAACGCCAGCATGACCTCTATAACTTGATCCACCTACAGAATCATCTTCACTTTGCGATTTTGCTGTAGAAGCTATAGGAACTATTTTAGACTCAGGAGAAATGTCAAATCGTTCAGCAAATTCGTTGGAAGAATCATTTTGTGTAGCATAAACTGATCCATCTTCTCTAACTTTATGACCTGCTGTATATTGAAACTTAACATCAATGGCACGCTGGGCTATATCAGAAAATCTGGGACCGCCCAATCCATGATCACTAAAGATAACATCATCATTTTTAAAAACAGCAAAAAGCTCTACAAAAGGCACCAGTCCTGACAGTTTTTGAGTAGAAGAGTGTATTTTATGATTCCAACCATTACGCACATCAGCATAAACCATATCATCAAGTAAGAAATCCGAAGCTGACACTATTTTATTCTCCTATTTTAGACTGTATAAGAGATACAAAACCATCGACGCTATTAGGAAGGCGTATAGTCGTGCCAGCTGCTACCGTTTTACCAAAAGGAAATACCATGTTATTGAGAAGACAAATAACCCACCAATATTGACCAGAACCGAGATGATTAGCAGCTAGTGTATCTATCCGCTCAGCATCATTTAATGTTATTATAATATCCGAAGGGCGCTGGAGTAACTCTCCATGAATAGCAGGAAAAGTTTCAAGGCGCCGCTTGCCTGTTTTAGCATCTTTTATTGTAGCAAAATTTTTATATCTTGAAATAGGCATTTAATTTATCCTTTATACAAATTCAGTTGCAGCAGTGAGATGTGCGTTTTCGGCTGCTTGCCAAATAAACATTTCGTTTCTATAATTCCTTGAAGCTACTTCATAAACCTCTGGATTATTAGATACCTTCGTATCTGTTTTATCAGTTACACTAATTAATGGAGCGTATCCTCCTGTATCCCAAGGTGCTAAAGTAGTTTCGCCTCTTTTGCTCACCATACCCTCTGGATGTAGCATTGGACCAGGATAAAAGTTATGATTCCTATCGGGCATTACATCATGCATCACAGTAAAGCTCATTGATACATTGCAAGCCATAGGTATTCTTAATCCTCTAGTAATTTCCCACTTAGGACTACCTCCACCTAAATAATTCCAATCATACGAAAGACTACGTATAAATCCCGTCATATTAGCAAACATATCGCCAATAGTCATTCTGATAATAGGTCCAGCTTTCATACGACCATTCTCATCATAGGAAGCATAAGTCTGTTGGGCTAGCCATAATACACGCTCATATAAATGTTGAAGCTTTCTTATTTCATCAACTGTAATGCTAAACGAAACTTCAAGAGTTCTGTCCGTCATAGTGTAGCTATGTACTTGCTCAGTTCGTCCAAAGAAATGCTTGGAAGACCATGTTGGATTATAACTTTCACTAATACTATTCAAAGTTGCTTGAAAGAAAGCAAATTGTTTATATTCCTTGCCGCCCGAATTTTGCTCCCATCCAGTAACTATAGGATTTCCCTCTTGGTCAAGTTCAATGTCTCCAGTGTTTTTATTTGTTTTAAAAACAGGCACCTGAGCATAGGTTCTTTTAGAGCCTCGTTTATTTATAGTTTCAAACAAAAATGGAAAAATTTGAGCATCACCAGATCCTATAGTTTTAGCCCAATCATTTTTATCATAGGGTTTTATTGAGTCATTTTGAACTGTAGCATCCAGACCCGCTGTTTCTGCGTTGCCGGGTGTATTATCATTAAATCCTCTTTGGATTCTATCTAAGTTGTTAAAAGGAACATCATCCTTCTCAAACGTAAAAACCGGCTTAGCATCATTAGGAGCATACAATCCGCGTCCTTTATCCAAAAAAGGAGATTGCAAATCGGCTACTGGTATTCCAGCAATAATACCAGGTGGATCTCTTTTCAGCGTGGAAGCCACCAGCCCAGCTTTGGCATCTGTGCCGTTCTTAAATAAAAAACCTTTTACATCAATAGGGTTGGCGTTGTGAGTATAGAGCTGTTGAAAAACTCTATCAGTTGGATCAGTAGTTAATTCTGTTTCACTAAATTCTTTTTTCTCTGCTAGCGCCTTTCCAGGATCTCCACTAAAACCAACACCAGTAACAAGTGTTCTGCCTTCTTGTTCTCTTCTACCAATGTCCGGCGGTATCAAAAGATTCTGTCGCAATAAATCAGTTAAATTAATAGCCACATTAAAAGGCACAGGTATTCGTGGGCCTGGGCCAAGATTATTCATAAAAGTTTCTTTATCGCGCTTAAGTTGAGATTGTAATATACTCAACTGCGATGGCTGAATTGGCGGTGGTGCAAAAATTGAATTTATCCAATTACTTATGGCAACATCAAGACCACCTTGAGTTTCTTCCGCCGGCTGTGTTAGAGGTTCAGCAGGTTTCCAAACAAATTTGCCATCCGTATCAAAAGGGTTAACTTGACCCAGGTTAGTGCCAAGCTTGGCTGAACTTGTAACAGCAGCCATATCTGGCTTAGAAGCAAAAGAACCACCGTCACCAATACCCATAGCTTTAAAAAATCTAAGCTTATAATCGCGATTCCAGCCATCAACATTGATATTATGTACAGGGTTTTGAAAACCAGCCGTAGTAAAATTAGAAGCAGCATCTGTGCCTCTTTCATAACCAGCACCAACTTGACCTACTCGACTACTTCTTAGCGCGCTCCCTTTTAATAACTCCATAGCTGCGCCTTCATTTCTCCACCGCGATATCAAATTTCGGCTCAATATTTTTTGATTAGCTAATCTATCGCCCCGAATAATTTTTTTAGCCCCGCGGGCCAAACTTTCCAAACCGATCGCATCAAAGACCCAACTCGCAACGGCGGCACCGGCTTCTCTTAACATATCTTCAGTAGGATCAGAAGGTTCGCCTCGCTTCGCTGTATATGGATATCCTTCCGTAAATTGAGGTGCTACTTGTTTCCCTTTAGCAGTAGCGGCACTAGTAGCTGCTTCCATAGCACGCGATGCTGGTGGAACATTTGCCGATGCCATTTTATCAGTCAACGCATAAGTATTATCTGGCACCCAGTCGCCAAGGAATTGTTGGACTTCTTCCCCAAATCTATTTTCATGCCACTGCCCCATAATAGTAGCCCATCTTTGATCTGCTCCTACTCTACCATACGCGGTTGGTCGATATCCAAATGTTTCATTCGACATTTATTATCTCTCTTTTTATATTAGCTAGCCTGCATACCTGCAGTTGGATCAGATCCCATCCATCCATTGCTCCAACTTCGGTCACTCAATCCTCTTCTTACAGCTGTCGGTAAACCATCTCTTTCAGCACCAGCTGCAGCTGAGCCAGCTACAACACCTACTAATACACCATCTAAGTATACATTACCATTTTTTGCTATTCCACTATCGTTACCACCCGTGTAAGCATTCATCAATTTATTAGATCTTAGTTCACCAGCAGTAAATCCACCAGCCGAGGCTTGATTCACTCTGCTATTTCTGTTCGCCGCCAAGAAACTTCCTACTTGGCCCGACGCCTCGTCAGTGCCGGCCCCACTAGCTCTCGCTCGGAAAGCTTTCCAACCCTGTTTTAGTTTACCAGAATCATAATCAGCTTGCCATCCACCTTTACCTACTTGCCGACCCCAGCCCTTAGTAATTTCATTTTCAATATTTGCTTTTGTTACTTCATCCATATTGGAACCCAAAGCTGCGTAAATAAACCCTTGAGCTATGTCAGGAGTAACATTAAAGGTTCTTACAATATCAGACATCATTATAGCCATCGCGTTTTGATCGGGCCCTTTCGCGCCTAGCTTAACTGCCGCCGCCATTCCTTCTTGCCACTTTTTCTGTGTAAATGTACCACCACCAGTCAATAATGGTTTTTTTCCTCGCAACCCCTGTGCCATTTGACTTAACGACTTAGCTCTGGCTTCACCAGGGCCCCATCCCGCCGAGCCTGCACCAATGCCAAACATTTTGCCCAATTCTTTACCGGCGGTGGCAAACATCTTGCCTGGCGCCGTGATTGCCTGCAGCGATCCTTTTGCAAATTGTTTAAAGCTACCGCTCCTTACACCTTGCCACATATTACCTATTCCCTTGGCTTGCTGCTTAGCACCTGCCATAATTCCTTTTGTTGCTGGGCCAGCCACTACAGCACCAACCATCGGACCAACATACGCTGCAGCTGGACCCAGGAAAGGAGTTAATGCTGCCGTAGCCGCTAATCCAAGCCCATAACCTACAGCACCTTCTAACGCTCCCTTACCAGCCGCCTTTACGTCGCCATGCGCAATACCCTCCACCGCACCCGCTGCAGCGGCACCATAGCCGCCACCAAGTTTACTGCCTTTTGAAGCCATACCAGCGGCCATACCCCCAAGCCGTTTTTTACCTTCTTGCATAAGCATAGCTTTCCCTGCGCCCATATAATCGCCCTGTGCTATCTGCCCCGCGCCAGCCATTGCGGTTTGAACACCGCCAATAGCTGCACCTCCGGACGGAAGCTTGCCCCGAAGAGCCTTAACGCTAGCTATTTTTTCTGTAACTGAATTCGCAATTGATTGAATCATAGGAGAATTTTTCATAAGATGTGACCCAAGGGCTTTGCCGCCGCCTATAAGATTTGATGAAAACATATCCCTATTAGCTTGATTGCCTATGCCAAGTTTATCCATTCCCCAATTCAATACCCGTTTGCCAACATCTCTAAGCTTACCCTCTGCCCATTGTTGAGCCCGGCCTACCATCTTAGAAGCAAAATCACCTAACTTTGTAAAAAGTCTTGCCTGTAAGTCCTTTATGTCTCCAACAGTTTGTTTCCAAGTGTCTTTTAAGCTACCCAGCACATCGTTGTTATTTTTCTTCATATTCTCCCAGAATCTACTCGCAGTCTTTTTAGCATACTTACCAGCAGCCTCTTTAGCTTTTTCCCACAAGCCCAACTTACTAGCGAAGTTACCTATAGGACCACCAACATCCATCGCGATGTTTCTTTCTTCTTCTAGAATCGCTAACGACTTCTCTTCTATTTTTGCCAATGAATCTCTTTGTTCTGATTTTCTCTTCTGCGATTCTTGCTCGTATTGAATGGCTCTAACTCTTTGAGTTTGAGGATCAGCCATAGATCCCATTGTTACTGATTGATTTGCCTGTGCTTTTAATTGATTTGTTACTCCACTAACGCGAGCAGAGCCACCAAATACAGCACCACCGGCAAACCCTGGAACTCCCATACCACCCAGTCCTGATGCTACACTCTTGTTAATAGGCATGTTTCTAGCAATTCTGCCTGTAGGAACAATCATTTCTGGTAGTCCTTCTTCTCCCGCCATGAACAGAGTGGGTTTATTTACTACAGCGCCCTTAGCAGCAGCTCTCACTCCACGCGACGAGCCTCCTATACCACTCATATCTTTTGCCATCAAAGCAGCATCAAGACCCACTGAAATTCCTGTTCCTATACCAGGAAAGGTAGAAGCAATACCAGATCCAAGCTCCATCATTCCCCCAAGCCAATCCCCCTTCTTTATTCTCTGAAAAGCAAAATAAGCCCCGACAGCTGCTCCCACAAGTGGTATTTTCTTAAGAAGCATTCTGCCGGCGCCCTTTCCAACAATCGCACCTAATCCCTTAGTGGCGGCACCCTTTGCAGCAGTCATCATGCCACTGGCTGCACCTCCAGCACCTAGTAATCCCATTCCCGCACGTGCCACTCCACCAAGCCCACCTTTCATTCCGGCTTTCATTCTGGCAAATCGTCCAGGCCCTTTGCCGCCGCCCGGAGATCCTCCGCCCATAGAGAAAGCGGCACCGACAGCGCCACCAGCGCCACCTACAATTCTTACCGCTTGTGGAATCAGTTTGCTGGCTGCTAAATATGTCACCAACATCGTAAGCCCCGCGCCGAGGCCACCGACCACAGCAGTAGTTAAACCTATCTTTGGAAATTTTGCAACCAAATCAACTATTGGTTCGGCAATATCATTTACCAGCGGCAAAACTACACTTTTTAATTTATTAGATATTTTGGTTAGGGTTGTTTGCTGTGACTGTACTGCCTCAGCTATTGTTTCCTGTTCTTGGGCCGAGGCACTTACAGTCTTAACTTGTTCCTTTTCTAACCCAGCCATTATTCTCATTTGTTTAAGACTGAAACCCATTTCTTTACCAAACTTATTTGCCAGGCCTGGCATCTCTTCCATAAATCTAATACCTCTTTTGGTACCAAATGCCTGTCCCAACCTTTTCATTACTTGCTCGGTATCACCCGCGGCAGCAAGATTGAACAACTCCAACGAGTTCAGCGAAGAGCCCATGTATTGATTTATTTTGCCAACTGCTTCGGCTGATTGATCAATGTCTAAGAACATTTCAGTAGCACTGGCGGTTTCTTGCATACTCATGTTAAGTTTAGCAGCTTGAACAGCTGCTCTTTTCAGATATCCCACACCCTTACTCATGTAAATGGAAGTTAGGCTGGTGTTTTGCATGATATCGGCCATTACTTTTCGTCCATTGACTCCGCTACGTGTAGCGAAATCTTTCATAACATTTCCGAAATTCATTACCTGTTTAGCGGTTTTACCAAAGCCCCTAATCATCAATCCAGTAAATTCAGCACCTTCAGTAGCGCTCACCCCAGCGTATTTAGCTAACAAGGACGCGGTCTTTACCATCTCTGATGAAACTTTTCGGAAATTACCTAAAGACTTGACCATACCAGCAGTAGCTTCTGCAGAATCTTTCATAGAAATACCGAACTTATAACCACTATTTTGAGCATCTACCATAGAGGATCTAAGAGCTTTTAAATTTTTACCAGTCAATCCTGTTTGCTTGGAGAGTTCTACTGACGATTTTTCTATTTCATTGAATTGTTTGAGCACCAGTGCACCAGCAGCTACTATCCCACCTGCCCCAATCTTCATAGCGCCCTTCATTCCCGCACCAAGTCTACCCCACGTTTTGGTCAATAATTGATCCATACGCATGGTCATATTCTTCATCATTTTTTCAAAACCTTTTTCAAGATCTTTTCCAATGATAGGAATACGCTTTGCCAAACCGGAAAAAGCCTTATTGAGATCAGCTTGAATTTTATCAGTCTGTTTCTGAATGTCTTGTTGAGCTTTTAGTTGCTCCTTACCGGCGGTATCTAATAATTCAGCAAAGTTTTTGGCACCCTCTTCTGTAAGGCGCCCATGTTCATCAACCCCCTTTGCCGCGACACCAATAGCGGTAGCTAACTCTTCTACAGCAAGATGAAGAGTGCCTCCCATTTTCTTTTGGTAGCTTTCCGCTTTGTCAAAATCAGATTTTGCCATTTATTCTCAACTACAGGTCAAAATATTAAAGTCCTAATTCTTTTTTCTTTGCCGCAACATAATCATCTAAATTTTTAAAACCTTCTTTCTTAGCCTTAGCTTCCATCTCAGACTGAAAGGCAATAGCCGACTTCTTCAACGCTCTACCTTTTTTAGATAGCTTAGCATCTGGTGTTTTCTTTACGTCTATATTGCCACCGATCATAATTTTCAAAAGATCAAAAAGCCCTTCGTCTATCTGATATCTCTCATTTTTCTTTTTAATTCCAAACATGATAATCTCCTGGGTCACGGAATAACACAAAATAAATATCCCCTTACCAAAAAAATACGATAAGAGGATATACTACCTTAAATGTAATCTTTAACGGCGAGCTTCTATTTGAGCTTTTAATTTCGCCGTTTCATTTTTATTTTCTTGCTCCATAGCTTCAGTTACTTTGGTTATCCAAAACTTTCTTAAAGCTACTGGTAGATTATAAGCGTCTGAAAAATTTAGTTTACCATAATAAACACAATCAAATACTTCATCATAAATAGCATTTTTATCACTAGGCCTCAGGCCAAAAGAAACCTACCGTAATCGGTATTTCCACCTCCCCTCTGTGTCCACAATGAACACATTCAAAATCTTGATTCATATCAAGATCAGGAGTATTAGTTTCCATGTATTTACGAATTGCTCTAGAATCTTTTACGTTCATATTATCTACAAACTGATTAATATAACCTTGATCACTATTTCCCTCAATAGCAATGATAACATTTTTCAAACGAGTAGTTACATTTCTATCAATAGGAGATTGAGTTCTCTTCTTCATCTTTTCCTGAGCGTCTGCAATTTCTTTATCCTGTAGAGAGTTGAGGAATCTAAACTCTACATTGATTTCCGTCTGTGGCAATTGAAAAGTAAATCTATTATCACCCGCAACAGCTGGCTCAATATCAAGAGTCTTCATTTGAAGATTACTCAAATCAAAAATGTGCTTGGTTGTCTCGCCGCAACCTGGACAATCCATTTCTACTTCATAATCAGATCCATATCCACTAACACGCAGAAATGTAACAATGGCATTCTTATCGCCCGACAAGAGTTCTTCAACATTAATTCTCTTATCAGATAAGCAAGCGCCAATAACGGCATCAATAGCCTTCCCACTTCTAAGCAAAGAACGGGAAGTAAGAATATCTTCGTCAGCTGCCGTAAGATGTCTTAGCTCCAACTCTTTAACATTATGTAAGTGGGAATTTATAGGATATACTTTACCTCCGGACGGAAGCTGAACGAAGTCAGTTGGTACTTTGAATCCAGCTACTTCGTCAGCTTGTTGTCCGAGATTCTTTGCTCTACTAAAAGCAGCTTCCTCTTCTGGAGTAAGCTCTATTCGTGCTATCGGGTTTCCTTCTTGATCTTCTTGGTCTTCTTTCAAATCGACATTAATTTCTGTCATTTACTTCCTTTCTAAAAACATTTAAAAAAACCTTAATAAAATTTTTAGTACCTAAGTATGCACTCATCCATGCGAACTGTAATGTCAATAGGAAGCGGCTCGCTGGAAGCCATATCATAATCACCCATAGTTACATCGGTAAGAAAAGCTCCTCTAATTTCCCACTTCTCAACAGCAGCTCCGACAGGATCAAGAGAAATCAAACTAAAGTTCTTTTTGTAAAAAGCTGCATAACCATCTCTACCAGAAATCGTTTCATGCGCCAATCGAGCCCATTCCATAACCTTCTGCGCCGCGGAGGGAGCAATAGGATCGTGAAGCCCGAGGGTCATTGTGTTCCACTCAAACTTACCAGCCAAATACCGTCTGGAGTTCAAGTAATCAATCGTAATACTTTCCTGTGAAAAAGACGGCCGAGAAGCTGATCTAGCAATATAAGCTGGCAATGTATCGTCAGTAAACTGAAACAAAAATCTATTTTGTCTCTTTGGTTCAAAAGTGTCAGCCAACATCGCGTTAACTTCAAAAGGCTGTGACATTCTAAATCTCCATCTTCATTTTTATTTTAATAAACATCCTATAATAAATACACTACTCATCAAAAAAATATAACAGAATGGGGCCGAAACCCCATTCCATTAAAGTTTTTACTCACTAAAAGCTGCGCCGTTAGGTGTGACGGTGAAGTCAAAGATAACGATTTCAGCTGCGGTGGTGGGTTTCAAGAAAATCTTACCCTTGATGATGTTTCTATCAATCAGATCAGGTGTAGTAGTGGTTTCATCCAAAATAGCTCTGAACTCATTGATACCATTAGCTGCCTGTACACTTGCAAGATAATCATTGACCTGAGTCAACAGACGCTCTCTTGTAGCAACAGTGTTAGGCTCAAAGATGAAGAGTCGTGAGAAGCCAGCAATGGTCTTACGAACCTCAATCATCATACGGCGAACATTAACTCTATCCAATACAGATTGTTTTACCTGTAGAGTTTTCTGACCAAAAACAACAATGCCTTGGCCTGGGAAGGTGGCAATAGGATTAACATTACTATTATAAAGATCATCACGCTGAGACTGTGTTAATCTTCTTCTAACCTCTAGTACCTCGTCCAAACCACCGCGATTAAACCCAGCGGGTGCAAACCACGGTTGCGCCACTCTATCATTGAATGCGTAAGCCCCTAGGACAGCCACCGAAGGCGGTACCCATACAAGCTTATCGTTATCAATATCATTAATACGTACCCAAGGATAATAAGTAGCACCATAGTTAGAGCTATACTTTTGTGCCTCAGTAATAGCATTTGCTACCGACAAACTCAAGCCTGCGCCTGTAGCAGTAGTATTAGCTATATCAATAAGAGCAAAAGCATCTGCTCGTGTAGCACACATATCAACCAATCTATCGGTGAGCGAGCCACCGGCAGATGAGCTAATACCTGGCATTGCAATCAGATTGAAATCAACTTCATCGGGATTAGAAAGAATTTTAATAGCTCTATCAAAGTCACCAGACAAAGTATCAGTGCCAGTAGATTGTTCAGTTTCCAACTGCTTCTTACGAGGATCAAATCCATCCCAACCACCAAACATCGGTACGGTAAAACGAACTGGATTATTAGTTGAGAAATTAGCTGAGCTACTACCCAGCTGATCAATAAAGGTATAGTTACTTACATTGCCAGAGCCAGCATAATCTGCCGCGGCAGCAAATACCAACATACCATTATCATTGCTTGTGGTACCTGAAGCAGAAGTAATGGTTCTCTTCAACCGATCACCAACACCTACCGATTGAAAATTAACCCCTGTAAAAATGCGTGAGTCAACAGCATTTACTGAATTGAGCTGATTTTGTTTCAATGGTAAGGCAGCAGCAGTAACACTTCCAATACCATCTCTTTCATAAGAGTTACTGGATACACCCTGGAATCCAGCAGGTCTTGCTTGAGCGGGATAATTACCCATAAATACTCTAACATACTTAGACTTATTAGGATAATCACCATTAAATAGAATTTCAGGCGGATTCTGTGACAAATCAAACTGCGTTCTTCTATCACCAATTACTCTAGCAATATAATTCTTGTTAGAAGGATCTAATACAACATCTGTAAAGTTCTCAAGAATGATTGGCTCTTCATCAGTATCATTAGCCATCCGAATACTTACAGTAAACTTAGGATAAGCAGTTTGAGAAGCTGCGACATCTACATTAGAAACAGAAACTTTATACTTGTTATTCTCAACATTGCCATCAGCCAGAGTGCTGAACTTGAACAAGTTATGAACAGTGCCATTCATATTCTGTGAGACAATCCACGGAGTATCAGCACCAGAAAAACCACCAGTGACTTGATTGAATGAATCGCCAGCAGCAGTGATGGTTGAAAAATCAGCGGCTGCACCTGCAATTGTTGGCTGAGCTGCATTAGCACTTACAGTACCTGCAGCACTACCATAATTAAATACAGCGTCTACATACAGATCGGTAAGTTGTTCACCATCATAAGATTGTATAGGATCAACGCCCAATACTTTCTTAATGTAATTGCCATCTGATTCGACAAGCGAAAGACCACTAACAATAGTATCATTAGCAGAAAGGGCGAAGTTACTAACAGTACCACTCATAACAATATCGAAAAGATCGGTGGTGCTTCTTCTCTTTACAACAGCCATACAGACATTAGTACCACTAATAGCTGAAGCTGAGTATACATTAGCAACAGGAAATGCGATAGCACCGACTTGGCCGGTGTTTACCGTGCCTCTACCGAGAACACGTACTACTGTGAGGGGTGAACCGTTTCTAAGATAAGACTTAGCGGCATAAGGCATATATTTTGTTATGTCTTGACCACCAAACGTATCTCTAAATTCACCAAAATTGCTTACTTGCACAGGTTTATACGCAGGGCCTGATGTAGTGCGGCCAATCAAGGCAGCACCAATCGTACCAGCACCAGCGGGTACGAAAGTATCATCAATTTCCTGAGTATAGACGCCTGGCGAGACAAAGACTTCGGCCATCTATTTTCTCCATCTATAAATGTTATAAAGCTGTATAGTTCTTGCGGCTTGAGAAGCCATTAAGAAAGATATACCTAGTTTTTTGTTCACGTAGAGAGTTAAACTTTTAACAATTACAAAAGAACCTATAAAACTCCTAAAATAAATATGAAACAAAAATTTGCTAAAACATTTATAGATGGAATAAATTACATTATAGAGCTACTTCTTCGTCTTCCGGTGCCTCAGCGGGTACATCTGCCGCAGGTGCATCTTCACCAGTAATACTCTGAATAAGAGCATTAGCATACTGAAGGGCTCCAGCATTAGTAGATAGGTTAGCGCGAACCGCTGCCAACTGCTCATCGAGTTGAGCGCGGGTCGCGGTTAATTGTGCAACGACATCAGAAAGGCTTTTCTGCTGTTCCTGCAAAGTTTCCAAGCTGATAGAATTATTATCTGCCATTACTTCCTCCTTTTGTTATTTAAAAAATCCATCGGTTTTCGATAGTATTCAGTGTTATATTTCTCGTAACCAGACTTGAATGCCTGATACGATTCCTCTATTTTACCAATAAACTCCGCAGATATTCCAACATAGTAATAACTTTGGTACTCTTCTGGATATCTGCGTAATCTATCTTTTGCCAACTCATAATAATAGGGTGCCTTATCTTTCATATTAAGTTTACCCCAATGATGTATAACCAAGTCTGTTTTTATGTACTTAAAACCCCCTCTATCTAGAGAGTTATAAAGAGTTTCGTGAGTATTAAACTCAAAAAATATTCTTGGATCATTTCTAAACAATCTTATACATCCATCATCAACCGCCAAATCATAACCTTTATAAGCTGGAACCTTTTTAACTCCAAACTCTTCTCTACCTACTGGAAGATAACCTCTTTGCTTTACCACAAAGGCATCTATGCCTTCCATCTTTACTGCTCTACTTATTTTTTCTATATTCTTTGAGTCTATTTCTTCATCTGAGTCCATCCGAAACACCCATTCAGATTCAGCCAACCTTAATCCAGCATTGAGTGGTGAAGAGTAGCAGTCGTGCCAAGGATAATACAAAACCTTATAGTCGCCCGACTCTTTAACCTTCCTCTCCCCCGTCACGACTACTACAACTTCATCTACTACACTCTCACAGCTTTTAATAATGTTTTTTACTTTTATAAACTCATCTTTACACATTATCAATAGTGCGGTGGACATATAAGGTATCCTCTTCTTCTTTCATAGATGTTTTTGCATCTCTATATTCTTTATCTGCCATCGCTGCTGTTACCACATCAATAGTACCTAATTGACTAGTAGATAAATGAGCCACTATGTCTGCATATACCAAAGCCGGAAGTTCCCCTGTATTATGTCGAGCCATATAGGAAACAAAACCAGCTAAAAATGTATCGCCGGCCCCTATAGAATCTATAAAACTTTTATTCTCATCTTTGGTAAAGCAAATCGTTTGCTCTAAATCTTTTAGATAAGTTACGAAGCCTTCGTCACCCTTAGTAATAATAACATTAGAATTACTAATTTTAGAAATGGTTTTAGCTATGTTTTTATCCGTTTTATTTACACATTCTTGAGCTGTCTTAAGATTAATCTTTAGCCAATCAGCATTTTCATGCTCGGGGTAAACAAAATTTGTATCTACAAAAACAGTTACATCATCTAGTTCCCGACTTCTTTTAATAATGCGAACAATGTCAGCTCGTTCAATAGTACCTTTATGGTAATCAGAAATAATAACAAAATCATCGGTATCTATGAGTCCTACAAATTCATCAATTACTTTTTCATCATGTGTTATAGAATCATCTTCATCTTCTCGTAAAAGAAATCGCCCGTCCACATAGTATCTTATTTTTATCGGAAATCTTTCACCGGTATAAGAGAAATGCACATCTTCTCCACATAACGACTTTAGATTTTGCACCAGATTACCGGCCCCGCCATCAACCATTTCTTCTCGTTCACTTTCTACGACAAGAGCAGCGTTGTTAGCGGGATCGGATCTGAGTAGCCTTAAAAACCTATAGCGATCCGTTAATAAATCACCAATTACAAGTATTCGATTCACTTAGATGCAGCGATGCTTACCTTGCGATAATCGGTCAACAACTTCTTCAACTCAGTCGCAGCCTTACGAGCACGTGTTCCAGCGGCCTTGTTGCCACTAGCATTCTTTTCGTGATTGGATTGAAACTCTTCCAGAACTATCTGGATTTGATTGTATGAATCCTGTACTGCCATTTTACTCACCTCCTTTGGTAATGTAATAATTCTCTAACACTAAAACATCAATGTTAGAGTTGTTAAATGTTTTTACAGCATCCTTGGGAGACTCCACAATTGGTTCTCCACCAAGATTGAACGATGTATTTAGTAAAACAGATACTCCTATCTTATCTTTAATGCATTTTAATAATTTATAAACTTTACTGTTTTGTTCCGCATTGACCGTCTGTATTCTGGCGGACCCATCTTCGTGTGTTATTCCCGGTAAATTGTCAACTTTTACCTTGTAAGACATCAACATGTATGAGTTAGCTTCTGTCTCTATAATATCAAAATACTTGCTGGCATCGTCTGTGGCAACGATGGGGGCGTATGGACGCCAATACTCCCGATACTTTACTTTGTCGTTTAGATGGGATTTGGCAAGCTCCCAGCAGGGGTTAGTAAAGATACTACGGTGTCCCAACGCTCTGGGCCCGAATTCACTACCCCCTTGGAACCATCCTACTACTTTATTATTAGAAATGTCTTCGGCTACTCTATCAAGTAGCTCGTCATCAACTAGCTTCTCGTAAAGCATCTTCTATTTCCTCATCGTTATAAAGTCTACCTGTAAATCCTAAATAATCATCCATCTTTATTATTTCTTCTTTTTGAGATACTTCATAAAGTGCTCCACCAAAACATAAGCCTGAATCATTAGCTGCAGGAAAAATGTGAACGTCTTTGAATAGTCCGGCCTTTATTATTGCAGTGTTAGCTAATACATTAAGTCCACATCCTCCACCTAAACAAAGATTAGGAGCCTTTATTGTTAAGGTACTGAAAAACTTTATAAGTATTGTCTCAAACTGATGTTGGAGCCACGCTGCAATATCTTTTGGATCGTACTTATCCATTTGAGAATCAGTAGGCATTCTATGATCATAAATGTAAGGAAAATAAAACTTATCATTATTTATCCTAAATAAATCCGGTAAATCTACTTTATCTTTATCTCCGTAGGCAGATAGTCCCATTATTTTGCCGGGAGCAGTTTCCATGAACACATAAGGATTAGTAATAGCTGCAGCTTTTTTAGGCTCCATTTTGCCATAACACCAACGAGAGATGTTATTATATATCTGTCCCAGATTAAAAGTAGAGTGTTCCTTTGTTCCATTGATAGAATGATAAACTACATAAACACCTTTTTGTTTATCTCCAATAGCATAAAGGCCGGTTTCATAGCCACCGTTAGGGAAACTATTACCGGCTCCATCAAAACTCAAAATACTGGCCTTTTCAAAAGGACTTGTGTAGAAGGTAGCACACGCATGAGCTTGATGGTGGTCACAAAAACTTATTTTTGAGTTCGGAAACTCTCTGATTAAAACTGTCTCAATAGCATCGTGTCTGTGTGTAGAGTGAACACTTTCTACATACACCACTAGATCTACTTCATCTCTAGTTATCTCTGCTTCATCTAAAACATAATCAATAGATAGATCTGGAAAGTTGCCATCATATTTTTCTCTTGTTAATCGTTCTTCGCTAATAGTAGAGATGTGACTTCCATCTACCCACAAAGAGGCACCGGCAGAATGTAGCCAATCATCATCTGGCGACCAACCACAACAACCATAAAGACCAATTATTTTCATGTGGGTTTCTTTTCTATCAGATAGTTCTCTAATACCAAAACATCAATGCCGGTCTTTGAGAAACAAGCTATAGCATCTTCGGGTGATTCCACGATTGGCTCACCCTTATCATTGAATGAAGTATTGATAATGATAGGTACACCTGTCTTTTCACCAAAAGATTTTACCAAAGCGTAAAACCTTCCATTAGATTCCTTTGTAACCGTCTGTACTCGTGCTGTATCGTCTACATGAACACCAGAGGGTATATCCTCAGGCCGCTTGCAGCGGACACTATACAACATAAAGGGAGACTCCTGGCTGTTTAGTTCAAACCACTCTTCGGCATCTTCCAATGGTACTACAGGAGCGAATGGTCTAAACTCTTCCCTATGTTTTACCTTCTCATTTAGAACGTCTTTGTTAAGAGGGTTTCTAGCATCAGCAAGAATGCTTCTATGACCTAAGGCTCTTGGCCCTATTTCACTGCCGCCTTCAAACCAACCGACTATATTTCCTTCGGTGATATAATCCACCACTCTATCAATAATTTCTTTATTTTCTAACTTTTCATAAGGCAGTCCACTATCTTTGATAGCGGTAATAATGCTATCGCCTGAATAAGACTTACCCCCTTCAAAAACTTCTTTTACACTATGAATCTTCTTCTTACTTACCAACTGCTCTACCTCATCCTTTTTATTCTTCTTCAATTGATTGGATAGAAATAAAGCTCCACCAATACACAAGCCATCATCGCCGGCGGCTGGAGCTACAAAGACATTATCAAACAAATCGCTATTCAGTATCTTACCATTGCTTACACAATTCAAAATGGTACCGCCAGCTAAACATAAATTCTTTGATAGATGCCCACCAGTCTTGGCTAACTTCTCTACCATGTTATAAATGCTTTCTTCTAACACAGCCTGAGCTGTGGCGGCAATGTTTTGAGATAGCTTACTATCCCAATCTTCTTTATCTAACCATTCAGAAGCAGCTTTTCCACCCTCACCTTTGAGTTGTGGGTAAAATACCCTATTATCTGGGAAGTTCTTTACACCAGCCCTTGAAATAGTGTGTAAATACATGTCGCCATGGAAAATATCACCCATTTGAACTACATTTGGCCATGAAAAATCCTTATAATCATCAAAAGGCTTACCATAAGCAGCTAACGCCATCACCTTACCGGCGTCTGTTAGGGAGGGATAAAACCCCAAAAAGTCACATATTTGCCCATAATAAGACCCAATAGTGAAATCACCACCCCTTCTTAGGGGTCTAAACAGGGTATTCTTGTCGTTGAAGTAATAAGCGGAGTGTGATGACCCTATGTTGTCGGCAAAGTCCACTGAGAGACAAATGGCGTCCTTATACGGAGACATTAGATAGGTATACGCACAATGGGCAAAGTGATGATCAACGAAAAAACACTTTTTATTCTGATCACCTACACTAAAGTTATAAACTCCTTGAGCAACCATAGAAGTATTTTGAGCAAGTTGTCGATACTCTTGTTCACTAAACTCTATACCATTATCATTAGTAATAGAAAAATCTTCTTTATCCTTTTTGAATAATTCAGCGCCTTCTACATCTCTATCCCAAAACCAATTAGACACAGCTATTACATGAATGTCATCAAACTTCATGTTAGCTTTATCTAATACATATTTGATAGTCTTCTTGTTTACACCCCGTTCTTTTTTGAAACGAGTAAGACGTTCAGTAGCAATAGCAGCTATTAACTTGCCATCCTTTACTACACAAGCCCCTCCATCATGGCCAAAACTCAGACCTAAAACATTTATTGCCATTATGTCTCCTATAAAATTATCTTATCTTTATTTGTGTCTTTGTCTAATGTTCCTTCTAACTTTTCCACCTCTCGCAGTACCTGTTCAACTGTAATAGATTTCATACAACTATAGCCTCTATCGCATACCCAACTTTGCCCCTTTGGATTTACGTCAAACATTGAAGGTCGCCAACAGCC
>Ga0080013_1000591_pt1 | contig 51182 bp, 64 predicted proteins | sample ETNvirenome_6_85_FD_69236 | JGI IMG/M metagenome (GOLD analysis project Ga0080013, IMG submission 69236) | Marine viral communities from the Pacific Ocean - ETNP_6_85 (SPADES assembly) (version 2) | ecosystem: Environmental > Aquatic > Marine > Oceanic | place: Pacific Ocean | collected 2013-06-19
CTGGAAGGCGTCAACCATATCCTGCCATGTGTTTGGGCAGTGGTTGGCGTAGTAGTAGTCCTCTCCATGGAGGTAGAGATCCATCTCTACTTGATCCAACTTGCACGATAGTGTCTCAAGTATCTTGTTTAGATACAAGACAACACTAAGGATTAGGTTGAGTAGGTTGAACTTCCATTCACTATTGATTGTAAGCATTGTATGCTCCTATGTAAATGTATCAGAATTGATACAAAGATTCTGTAACCGCAGCGTGAGCGTAGGTTACTGTTCTGTTGCTATTTGTTATGCTCCGACATAAAAAAAGGCAGGTACCTTTCGATACCCGCCTTGCAGTTAGAAGTTGCGAACCTTGTCTATGAACTCTGCGACTTCATCTGGTGAGTGCCCTGTGCTGACTGTATCCCCACCACTCTCTGAAAAGACGTAGTCCTTTCGGTCTATGTCCCATGCTGCGATCTCTGCGACGTTTGCCTCTGTGCATGTCTCATCGTCATCACTAAATCTGCTAGTGAAGACTGTGGATACAACTGATACTGTCCATCCATTTGTAAATGACATCTTGAAGTTTGTTGCTGAACGATTGAACCCTCCACCCGATGAGCGGATTGTGGTTGTGATGCGGCATTTCTCCTCTGGACGCTTAGGCTTAACGTCTCCGTTGTTACACACCTGATGTGTTGCCTGGAGTTGTACACCAGAGATCCCATCAGATTGTGTGTTCGTTGGCTGTCTGCCTTCGAGTGCTACGAGTATTGCCTTGCGCCTTGTCTCTGCTTTGTTCCAGAGTCGGCAAGCGCTTGTGTTGGGGTTTCCGATTGCGATGTCTGTGATCGCTTCGGTCTCCCATACCTTGAGTCTTCTGTTGACCGCCTCTAGTTCCTCTTGCAAGGCTGCGGTGACGGTCGGTTGTGATGTCATTGCTGTCGGTTTGGTTTGGTCTTCCATTACTTAACTCCTTCGTAGTTTAGTGAAGCGCCGCCTGTTGCGAGTAGTAGGACTTGAACGTTCCTTCCGTTACACACACCGCTAAACTTCTTAGGGTTGTAGTGTGTGCACTTGAGTTGGTACTTTCCTTTCTTTGTTTTGAGGATAGCGGTCTCTGAACCTCTATCTACTTTGAACTTCCAACCTTTACCATAGTGGACTGTAGTTGATTCGCTTGCTGTACGTGTCATTCTTCTCTCCTTCTTGACTTTAGTCAAGATCTAAAAGTATCTTAATTGATACAAAAAATACGTAACCGTAGCGTGAGCGTAGGTTACTGCGGTTAAAGCGCCAAGTGACTACCTGAAATCGTGAATGAAAACAGGGATGTTGAGGCCGCGTGCGTGAGTGACCATGTGCTTGGTGCCCTTGCTGCCCTGCAACGGGAACGCAAAGCAGATGTCGGCACCAAGTGAGGCCATGTATTCGTTGCGCCGAATGCCAGCCGATCTGCCGTAGCGGTTCCAGTCGGCGGGGTAGGACTCGACAGTCAGACCGCGCTGTTCGGCAAGTGAGCCAGCCAAGGAATCAAGACCGCGAGCGGCACCGTGAATGACGATGGCGTGGTCAGGGAGTGAGTTGATGATAGCAGCAACAGGTGCCGCGTTGTTCCAGTGACGGGAACCAGTGAAAAGAATACGCATGATGACCTCCAAAAAAAGTAAAAGAAAAAGAACAAGAAATATAAAGCCGAAGCCTGCGTAGGCTACTGCTGCTCCAACCATTTAGAAGCGGCGACTAAGATATCAGCATGGCATCTCTTGGGAGCACACCAACATCCTAATACTTTCCCATTTAATTTCTTAACCTTCTCTCTATACTTAATATCCTTACTTATCTTAATCCATAACCATCTCCGATAACACTCAACCAACTGGTTACGATCACTCTCGCGATGAACTACGCCGCAGATAAGGCAGGTCTCTCCAAACTTAATCGGATTCCCGTGATCACTTCCTCTCCCTCTACCTACATATACATCACACTTCTCATATCTTACATTTACTACTTTCATAACAACCTCCAAATAATTAAATAAAACACAAAAAGAACGGAGCCGTAGCGGAGCGTAGGCTACTGCGGTTAAAAAAAAAGGCCGAGACCATTGCTGATCTCGACCCGTGATTGTTTAGTTAGTTACTATGCTTTTGATTTTAAGCGTAGGCGTTCCTTGCAAGCGCCTATGTCCTCACCTAGTCTAAGGTTAAGAACTTCGAGTTGTTGTTTGATTGAGCGTCCCTCTCGCACTGCTTGGCGCTGTTCGGCCTTAGTCTTACGTGCATTTTTCTTGTGTGATTTGTGTGCCATTATCCTCTTGTCTCCCTAATGTATGGTGAAATGATGATGATCAGAACTATGAATGATATCAGCGTGCAGAGTATATCCATTGTTTATAGGTCTCCGAAGATATCGCTGAAGTCATCATCATCGTCTCTGAATCCTACGTTAATAAACTCTAGGTCTGGTGTGACTTGGTAGTCTAGGCTTAGGCTATTACAAATAGTTTGTAATACCTTTTGGTCTGATACTCTTTGGCCACGGTTTGTTCCCTTCTTACCTCTAAGGTTAAGGTCAACAAGTCGTGCCACGTCTGTGGTTAAGCGACCCAGAAGTATTATCTTCTTTTCTTCGTTTATTGACTTGAGTTTATCTACTATTGATTGGACACCTTGAGCCTTACCAACATTGCGTCCTTTGGTTGTTGTCTTCTTTGGTGTCTCTACCATTTGAAGAAGTTCTTTGGCTGTGATTCCTGTCTCTACCATAGCCCTTAGTAGGTTGTTAGGCTTCGCTGACTTGAGGTCTGAGCCTGCTATGTACTTGATTGTCTCTCCGTCTTTGTTTTCAAATGAACGGATTGTTACGTAGTTATTTATTTCGGTTATGACGTTTGACATTTCTATCTCCTTGATAGTGTTTTATTCTCTGCTGAAATTAGCAGAACGAAGGACACCGACTGTGTAGCCGATGTCCAAGGCACTGATAACTTATGAATCAGAAGGTCGATCTTGTGTTATCCCAAGTTCCTCTCTGAGTTGGTTGACATCCAAACTTATGCGGTAGCATGCGGTTGCATTGTAACTGTCGCAGTATTGTTTTATTAGTTTGGAATGTTTATTACGAAGTACGTAAGTGATGTCCCAACTTGGGTAGGATGTTAACCCTGAGTTGTAGGTATTGTTTTTAACCTGCTTGTAGAGTTCATTATAGTCTTCGATGGCAGCATCAATTGCTTTTTCTGCTGTGTCAAAGATTGCTTTTCTGTCTATCGCGTTTAGTTCCCACATGGTAACTCCAATTTAATTCTTTTGATTATTGCTTGATGCTTAATATTCTCTGCCTTCCTACAAGGTTCACAGTAGCAACTGTATATGAGAGGAGGGATACGATTAAGCATTTGTTTTGTTAGTTCCGACATGTCTTACTCCAATAGTTGTTTCGAGAAATTCACTATTCTGTTTGGCAACTTCTAGAACTTCTTCGTGTGTTCTTATGCCAGCGGCTGCTGTACCTACGATTGCTTGTCGTAGATCTAGTAGTTGTCCTTGAGTCTTAGTGAAAGAAGCCGTCTGCTCCTTTAGTCTAGCCTCAAGATTCATTATCGTTTGGTCGTTTGCTTCAAACTTCACAATGTGGTGTGTCATTTGTAGTTCAGTTATCCATTCTGATAATGCTGCTGTTAGCATCAGGTACTCATTTATATGAACATCCTCAGTAATGAGATCTTTCATCTGATCCCAGTCGTAGTCTTCTGATACCTCTACGTCTACCTCTTTACTGACGTATACGTGCTGGTCTTCTACCTCTATACTTAGTTCGACTTCCTCTTCTTTTTCAATAGAGATGTTTAAGTTGAAATCGTTTTTAAACTTCTCTAGGTTTGTGACATCCATTTGGTTGCTCCTGTGTTTAGGTTTGGTATACTTGCTAAGTCCCACTCTGCTAATGCAAGGTAGGCTGCGAGTGATGATGATCTGCCTGTTGACATGAAGTACTTGTATGATTCGCGTACTTCATTAAACACACCAGCGCGGCGTGCTTCTTGTTTCATCTTGTCGTAGTTGATACTATTACTTTCTGTCTCTGACTTTAGAAAATACGACCATAATATCATTTGGTCAGGCGTATCACTTATGTTGAGGTTTGGCTCACAGAGAGCGATTGATTGTTTACTTAGTTCCATTCTTTTCTCCAGTTAAAGTATCAGAATTGATACAAAAAGAAGGGAACCGTAACGGAGTGGAGGTTACTGCTGCTAAGAAAGGCTTGGCTTTAGCCAAGGCTTAACTGTGGTTTTGTTTAGTGACCCTATCCCTTCGTTTCTAATCCTATACCGCCCTTACCCTAAAAGTTTTAGGAAACATTTCTATGCCGCCCTTACCCGACGCAAAAAGTTTCAGATATTATTACTACTCCCTTACGGTAAAGTAAGCGCACTCAAGCAAACCTTCCTGTCAACCTTTCAACATTTGTTTCGTGAATGTTACAGGCTAACACCACCGCCTACCTGTCTATCGTTTAGGTAGGGGTCACCCCATGCAAACATTAACTTCAATCTATATGATATAGATTATATCTATGTTGCACAGGGTGACGATTCTACTTGCGGTTAAAGTGATTCAAACAAGGCATCGAAATCTTCATCAGTCATTTCGATATCTGGTATCTGTGCTTCCTCTACAACCTCGGACTCGCTCCACTTCTTAGTCTTTGAAAGTTCAAGTAAACTATAGATCTTTCCTTCTTCTGGTTTGTCTAAACGTTCCTTCATTATTTCTAGTACCTGTCCATCTTCAACTTCGTTAGCCTCCTTCTGGTTATCCATAGCAACATCAAAGTCCTCATATAGGTGAGTGTTCTCCTTGATATGATTGCTCAATGCTGTCAGTGCTGTCATTGTTACTGCGATTAACTCTTGTGTTGTTCTCATGATTGACTCCTAGTCTAGGTATACAAATGTTATTAAAATTATTGCTGCCGCTGGTAACCCTGCTACTCCCAATGCTGAAACTAATGCGAGCGTAGCAAGCCCTACTATTGCCATTGATACTGTGTCCATACGTTCTCCTTAATTAGATACTGTTCTGATTTTCTTTCTTTTCCCGTCGTACACTCCCCAAACCGTACCGCACCAAAGGTTAATCCCCAGTGCGTGCATTAGGCTTTCTGTTTCAACTCTGAACCTACTCCCTGTCCGTGTCACACCTGTCACAATGTACCTAGACGCTGGCAGTTTTTTCTCTTTTAGTTTTGGATTACACATCTATTGCCTCCGATTCATTTAATGAAAAGTAAGAGCAAACATCTCCACCCAACTTCGTTGCGTCATTACGATCAGCAAACCAATACTCATCTCCAATGCTTACAATGTATGGGTTGCCCATCTTTTTAAAGTATTCATCTATCTCTTCTTGTTCCCCATCTCGTAGCCCAGTCGCATCACCATTGATGATGTAACTAGCCCAGTACATCGGCAGGATATACTCATTTAGTTCTGGCATGATAGCCTCCTTCTATTGCAATATCTAATTTAATCTGAGCATTAGGCGCATCACTGCCATGCCAATAGACACGAAGTCTAGTGCCATCTTTCCTTGTTGCATAGTATTGATTGTCTCGTACTGAGATTCCTAACTTCTCATAGAGTGCATCTATCCAGAATATATTATCCATCTCTTTCCTCTCCTTGACTGTATTGTCTAGTAGTTCACGCCAACTCATGCGTAAGTAGTATTCATTGTCACACGCTCCCTTCATTTCAAGTTCGTTATACATCTCATCTTCGAGAGATCCGTCCTTATTTAATGCAGAGATGTAAGCCCCTACAAGAAACGCCTTGTCTTCCTCTGCTAACTTATAAAGTAAGTTTGTTGCTACATTGCTATCCATCACTCACCTCCACCTTTACTGGTTCTGTATTTACTTCATTCTCTATTTGATTCATGTCTTCCTCAGTCAGTTCTATTGGTGAGAAAGTCACAGATGATAAGCCGTCCTCGTCATGAGTTAAGCCTACCTCAAATCTTTTCCCTTTAGTTTCCACGAAAGCCCACGAGTTATCGTGGCCAATGTGGTGTACAATAATGTCAGTCATCATTCACCTCCTTATGATTCTTAAGCGTCCACTCCTCTGGTTCACCGTTGAAATAAACCGTAGATTCTTTAAGCATCATTCCTTGATGTTCTGTTTCCTCGAACAACCAATCGCCGTCTTCTTTTGCTTTGATTAAGGCTTCTTCCTTTGTTCCTAGAAAGGTACAACTGATCATGTATTGAATATCCCAATGCTTAATCGGCTGGTTATCGGTTTCTTTTTCTTCTTCACCACTACACCAACGGCACACTCCTACATCATCATCTGAACAGAAGTCATCTTCATATTTACAATGACAAAACCTACACTTAAACATCACTCACCCCCCAAGTCTTTATTTAGACCATCTAATTCTGGATCTTCTAATGGGTCAACCCATGTCAGTCCGTGTTCATGTGCCCAAAAATCTAGGGTATCCCAGTTAACACCCATCGTCGCATCGTGTTCTTGTTCGACACTTTGCAAAACACTCATGCCTTCTTCGTCAGTACATTGAAAGCCTAAGTGCCTAATGTCATCGACACACCACACAATAGATATACTATTTGTTTCATTAATATCATCACTCATCATTCATCTCCTTAATTGGATTGTTAAAAGTGTCGGCCTCTCACCGACTCGACGGGTATTAGTTTTTGTGGTCGACCCCGCTCCTAGACACAACTCATTAGGCTTCAACTGGCATGATGATTCGTCCATCAACAGCCATGTTTGTTCCCTTGTATAAGATATCCATAGCAATCTCCTCAAGCAATCTCTCACCTGCAAAGTCTTGCTTCTGTGCAATCAAAGCAACAGCCTGTGCAACTTGGGCAACACTATTGTTCTGTGGTGTTGTCTCGTCGTACAAGCCGTATGTCTTAATATCATTAAGGATATCTTTGTTGTTTGCAATTGAATGCCTTGACTTGGTTGCTGCTTGCTTGAACATCTCCTGTGTGAAACTATGGATATCATCAATGTAAGTATCCAAAGCCTGTTCATACTTATCTAAGACACCATGCTGCGCAGTAAGGACATCTTCGATTGCTCCAGTGAACCAACCAGTTAGACGTTCACTCTTACCACGATGAGGTGTAGCCTTAGAGAACTCTTTGTTGTATGAGTACATTCCGTTGGAACAAGTCCAAGTATGAATGCCGCCATCAATGCGAAGCGAACCTTGTCCTGTCTCTGAGTTCCCTAGAGAGAATGTCTTGACTGGTTTATTTGTTTCGATTCCATCAATGCTCTGATGTTCAACGTACCCATTGTCTATCTCTGGTGAAGCAAGGGTTAGTCGTACACCATTATCATTTAAGTGGAAGCCTAAGATTGGAGCCTCTGCAAACTCTGGTGCGCCAGCAATAAGATCATCAACTAACTGAAGATGACTGAAAGGTTGGTAGCAGTTGTTGTGTCCTGCTTTATGGACAGAACGAATGACACGTTGTCCTTGTCGTAGCATAGTCCTAATCATAAAGATTTCTTCTATGTCGATGGAACAATGAGCGTATAGTGCTGAGGTTATCTTGTCTCCTCGGTCACTCACCGCCCAGTTGTTTTTCATATCATTCATGTTAACGCCACCAACATATCCAAGTAGTTGTTGGAACGCTGTCTTAGTGAATGGCATCTTCTCATCTACTCGGTCACGGTAGAACACTGTGCCATAAGCACGACCGTTCTCGATAGATAGTTGAAGCATTCTTCCTTCACGCTGAAGGTCTTTGGCTTCTTGTCTATCTTCGACAGACTTAACCATCGCTCTGATTTGATTAAGTTTCAAGGGTCTGTCTAAGTTTTTAGAGTAGCCCTTGCTACTAAGGATTGCCCCCTTAGCACCCAGTCGGTAGTTGACTAAAGTTCTAGGGTCTAGGGTAAGTGACTGTCTCACTTCTGTATTTACTGAGTTCATGTGTTCTCCTAATTGAGATTCGTGGTGCGTCACACCGTCGTGACTGGTGGCTACTATCGGGTCAGCCCACGGCTGTCAAGCAAATTCCGCAAATCAGTCCGACGCACACTGGTTTGCCTCACGCGGTTCGCCTTGCGTTGTGCGACTTGCACCGCCCCCGCGTATATACTATACGTGTATATATCATTGGAGACTATATGTTTAAGTTTGTAGATTCAAGAGATGCCTTACCAACTCATAAGACTAAGACGTTTAATCGAAGAGAGATAAAGGATATCAAAGGTGGAGTGATACACCATACTGGTTCAGAATCTTACATTGAGAATGTAGCCAAGTATCATGTGTCACCTAACCATGTATGCAAGGACGGTTGCGCTGGCCTACTCTATACTTTCTTTATAGATAAGAGTGGAACTGTATATTGGGCGAATGACCTTGAGAGTATAACGAGTTCACAAGGCGGTCACAGTACCCCGATACCAAAAACACAACCCAACAAGAATTTCTTAGCCATTGTATGCTCTGGTAACTATGCGGGTGAAGGTAATACGGGATTACCGATGGCGCAGTTGCTCGCACTGCTAACACTATGGAGCCACCTCACAGGTGAGACTATGCACAAGTATATACCTACGTCTTTGTATAATGTGCTTGGCTGTTCCGTTAATAGTTTGTGGGGACATCACAACTTTAGTCCAACTAAATGTCCAGGCAATCTATTGTCAGCGTTAGCCGACAACATGACTTCACTTCTCCCAGCAAAGAAGTCTCTATCTTCAGTGGAGGATTGGCAGATGGCATTGAACGAATTGGATTACGGGATACCTGTTGATGGTATATGGGGGACGCTTAGCCGAACCGCACTGACTATGTTCCAACGAAAGAACGGTGGGCTTGTTGTGGACGGGATACGTGGCCGCTTTACCGAGGCCGCACTACTCAAGACTATTGGTCACTGATCGGCTGGCATATAACGATGCAGACATACTTCATTAGTTCAGGATCTACAAACTCAACAGGAGATAGAACCGCTATGCGGTCGTAAGTTTCCTGTGAGATATCTACTCCCCCTACAGTAGTTGAAGCCTCTCTTAGTGCCGCCCTGCCAGCGGCTAGGGGTGACCCACCCGCGCCACATATAAGCCTTGTTGGAGTCTTCTTTGCTGAGATAGGCCCTCGATTAAGAACGCTTAGCAGCAGTAGTATGCCCTCTAAAGAAACAACTCCAACCTCTACAAGTTCAGCTTTATATTTATTTAGCATCAGTTCCTTCTCCAATTTTGTTTAGAAGCATACGAGCCAGGGCAACAGACTCCTCATCAGAGAAGACAGCCAGCGCAGTTATCCTTTCGTCCTCGTCCATAGCGTACAGCACAGGCTTCTGTCTGTTCGGCAGCAAGCCGATGTGTAAAGACATTTGGATATCCATTAACTGCCAACCTGTAAATGTTCTAACTATCTTGGGCATAGAATCTAACCGTCATGGGACATTTATATACTGTGTAAACGGCTCTCCTACAAAGTAAAATACAACGTACATCACAATGGTGCAGGCAAGAATCCATGCGTAAGTATCTGGTTTGTTGCTTCTCATTATTGTCGCTCCAACTTGTCTTATTATTTTCTCGTGTTATCGAGTTCTCTCCTATTAGGAGGGAATATGTTTGATGATATCAAAGCAAAATTAGTTAGTCGTAAATTCTGGATGGCTGTTGTTGGTGCCCTTGCGCCGATTGCCCTTGAAACCATGTCTGGAACTATTGATCCAGCCACGGCAATCTATGCCTCAACTACTGTTATAGTTAGTTACATTCTTGGGCAAGCGTACACAGACGGGCAAGCCGCACTGTCCTCCGATTCTTAACAGAACGGAGATTCAGACCAGATAGTTCCTGCTGGACCAGACTCATCAGTGATAACTACTTCTTCAGTAGCCGCAGAGATGAGTTGGTTCAGCAGTTCTATATTCAAACACTTTCGCCCTAAAGGGCCACGAGGGAATCTCTTTAAGTTAACTCCCCTCTTCCGGTAGAAGGTAGCACGCACTGAGGCAGCGCGTCTATTCATACCTGTGCTCTCACAGAAAGCACCGAGGGTTTCGGCTAGTTGCCATGTGGTAACGAACTCTTCTGGGGTTAGTCTCTTCTTCTTGAACATACTCTCTCCTTCCTTCTATTCCTCGAAGGCTATGGTTCTTCTATTATACGAGGCCAGCATATCCGACCTCACTGCCCCTGCCGCTGTCGGCAGGTCAATGTGTTGGGTGTAAGCGTTAATCACTATGTTCGAGTACTGCCTATACAATAGGTCATCTAGGCTACCTAGATACTCCCACTGAGTAAGCGCACCATTATTCCACCACTCAGGGCACAGCCTGGACAGTAGTTGTACTGCTTGTTGATAGATAGACATGGCTATGTCCTTGCTTATTAGTGGGCACCGGAACTCACTAAGGGAGCCTATCTCTATTAGGGTACCGGCGGTCTCCGCTGGCAGGGCAAGCATAAGGGACACATGTAGCGCGTGCTTTAATGTGGGGAACCTAGGGCTTACCAAGTCCACAGTCTCCCACCTACTGTTTGTATGCTCAGCATAGTAGGTGTAACTCCTATCAAAGCCAAGCACCGCAGCCTCTTCTATCGCCTTGCCAACGAGAGACTTGACCATCAAGTTGTACCTACGATTCGTTTCTTTCGTTATCCTATTGGTTAACTTGGGAGATAGGATATCTACTAGCCGTTGAGAGATAGTGTCTGCCCATACTCGTAGTGCATCTAGATCAGTCGTTATCGGCACAACCACATTATTCTTTAGGACTTTCCCAGGTATCCTCCATACTTTACCATTGAGTCCAAGGAAGATAAACCTCTCTCCCTTACAGACACCAAGGAAGTAAGAGTGTGTCCCCAACATCACTGTCCCTAGGTTGATGACATACTTCTTCTGTGACCTACCCTTCTTAACAAAGGAGTAGGTTGCAATGTAATAGCCAAAGTCATTGCTCTTTACGTTACCCTTAGAGAATGCTTTGGTTGCTTGGATAGTATCTTTCACTGAAGAAGATCTCCTAAGTCTGAAGGACTTAGATCAAAGGCACATAGTATGTCTACTATCTCCTTCTCTCCAGCATCTAGTCCTAGATCATAGTAGTGGTACAGAGTTCCCAATGAAGTGATCTGTTTTTTCTTTAGCCTAAGCAATAGGATCATCCGTATAAAGAGGACTCTACCCGGTGGCTTAACTCCTAGTTCGACGTTCCTCCATGTCGGTTGCTTCACACCCAGTCGTCTGGCCATTGCTCGCTGCGACACGGACACCCCGCCTCTCCAAGCGGTCAAAATCTGTCCGGCCAAAAGCAACGGTGCAACCTGCCTTTTTCGGCTTTCTTCGTTTTTCATTTGACACCTCCTCCCCAGACCGATAACCGGTGGCTTAGTCGCCGTCAAGTACGATTGCATAACGAAGCGTTGCTACTGTACCTTCTACCTCAGTAGCAGTACTACTGAAACGTAGCAACAGTACCTTATACTACAGTACATATACTATTGAAACGTTAGTAACTATAACCATTATCTCAATAAGGAGAACTATAAATGAATCAACTATACCCTAGTGAAACAGAGAGAGTCGTACTAGGCTCTCTTATACTTGGAGAAGGAGTAGGGCTAGACCTAGTAGAAGGGATCTTATCCAAAGAAGACTTCTCATCTACTGGTCATGGCCTTCTATATGAATGGATACAACGCCAAGTATCTTCTAATGAACCAGTGAGTCTCCATGTTCTCATAGAGAAAGAAGGAGAGCAAAAATGTGAAGATAGGTATGGATCTATTTCGTACCTGAACTCACTGGGTGACAGTGCTGTAATGGATTCTAAGTTACCAGCCTATGCTAAAGTAATCTATGACTGCTCAGTCCTTAGGGGACTGATGACTTCAGTTGAAGATATAAAGAACAAGATAGTAGGTGGTACTGAATCAGTAGAAGAGATCAGAGCATACGCTGAGAAGGAGATCTTAGAGAAGAACGGTACTAAGGCTGTTGGTGCTATCATGTCAGCGGCTACAGTAATCAATGATGCTGCTGAATCGTTTGATGGTATGTGCAGAGGCGATAGTGCTATCAGTGAGTTTGTCCCTACTGGTATGCCAAGTTTCGATAAGCACTATCTTGGTTGGCCTAGAGGTTTACCTACCTATATAGGTGGTAGAACTAAGATGGGTAAGACAGCGTTCATGCTTGCTGCTGCTGCCAAAGGTGCAATCGCCGGTATCCCACAAGGGATCATCTCTGTAGAGATGGGTAGTAAACAACTAGCCTATCGTCTGGCCTCTTACTTCAGCGGTATGTCTTTACGTGAGGCTCTTCACGGTCACATCGAATACCAGGACATGTTTAGATGGGGGCTTAATGAAGTGTCCAGGCTTCCTATACATGTTGATGATGTCTCTAGAAACATTGATATGGTAGCGTCTAGTATTAGACAGATGAAGAGAGTGCATGGCTGTGAGGTAATATGGATTGACTATATCCAACTGCTCACTGGGTACGGTAGAAAGCAAGACGAGCGTACTAGATTAGACTCTATTGCTGATGCAGTGAGACAGGTAGCCAAGGAGGAGCGTGTTGCTATCGTAGCCCTTGCACAATTTAATCGTGTTCTAGATACTAGGATGGAGAATGGTAAGAAGGGAGTCCCTAATCCTAGTGACTTCCGTGGCTCTGATAAGTTTCTTCAAGACGCTGGTCTTGCCTTTGGTATCTATCGTCCTTTCTACTATGCCCCACCCAGGAAGGCTGCATCATCTGATCATTACTCTGACGATGAGCTATCCACTATGTTTCAGCCCATTCAACTGATAAGCCTAGCGGCAAGAGAAGCAGCAAGAAAGGATATTAACCTTGTTCTCCAGACTGCATGGGGAAGAGTCTATGATGTAGAAGAACCTGTTCCTAGTTGGTGGAACGGAACGTGGCCACCATCATGGACTTAGGATCTAAGTTGGGAGAGAAGATCCTCATCAATCTCACTGGGTTGTACTTGGATATCAAGTTCCATGTTCTCATGGTACCACTCTTGAACAAGAGAATGCAGAGCATTCTTATACTCAAAGAAGATAGGGAAGTTACCCTTCATCCTCTTTCTGAAATATATGTCCAGTGTAGCAGAAGTAATCTCCTGAAAGGAAACGGACAGTTCTTCAGCACAAGTCTCAAGGGTAGAGATAGCTTCCTTTATAACAAAGATGCTTCTCTTCTTCCTTCCTATTCTACAAGCAGTTCTTTTTTTCCACTCACTCAACAGAGTGTAGCGGTTGGTGCCTCGATAGAGGTACCGCTCGGCTCGGTTTCCGGGTCGGGAGTAGCGGGTCCGTGGGTTGGTTTTGCCTCTCATTCGCGGATTCTCCTTGACAGGGTGGCAGCCATCGGCTATCACCACAACACGATGGTGGCGTTAACCACCGAGGAGTAAGTATGACAGCAAGTAAAAAGTGGCCACAACAAATTGATGGCAGAAATATGGAATCAGTATTGTCCAGGTTGAGACGGCCTTTTGTGGATGAAGAGGTCTACTGGAGAGTGCAGTCAATGACTAAGAATGGCAGTGCTCAACTATTGGCTTATCTTGATAGTAGATGTATACAGGAAAGACTTGATGATGTGGTGGGACCAGCCAACTGGCAAATACAAATACGAGTTGAGGGCAGTAAGACTCTCGGCGGCATCGGCATTAAGATCGCTGGAGAGTGGGTCTGGAAGTGGGATGGAGCCGGAGACACTAAGGTTGAAGCAGAGAAGGGAGGAATCTCAGGAGCAATCAAACGATCTGCTGTCCTCTGGGGAATGGGTAGACACCTTTACGAACTCGGTAGAACGTATGCAAAACCAAGTCCAAACAAACCAAGTGGTGTGCCTGAAGAAAGAATAGTCTGGACTAAGAATGGCTACTGTGCTGCACCATCTATACGAGAAGTACAAGGTCATCTCCTATCAATAGATGATTCAGTACGACACATAAAGGTTCCAAGGCAGCGTCGTCTGGCTAGGTTCAAGGTTGTTGCTGCTAAGATGGATCTTCAATCAGAGATACTGGCTGTGGTCGAAGCGGCTACTGCTCCATTCAAAGACGGTAAGTTCACTGGTAAAGGTGCGGCTCACCCTAACGATGCTTCCGATAAACAAATAGAGATAGGTTCTCATACTATCGTGAAGTGGTACAAAGATGGAGTCATAAAGGAGAAAGTAAACCAGTACTTTACCGATGCAGGTAACAGCGACATACCATTTTAAGGAGGACATTATGGGTTTTAAAAATCAATATCCAAATTCTGTAAACTTCTGCGGCCTTGTAACAGACGTTGATGACTGCGGTCCTTCTGTGTCTAGCGGCAAAAAGGTTCGGGTAGTTCTCAAGAATCCCAGCCTAGAGAAGAGTAAGTTTGATACTTACGTCAGGATGCTTGCCTTCGGCAACAACGCTGTGATGCTTGTAAAGGAGGGGCAAGGAGAAGTAGTACATGTAACAGGAAGGCTGGGGTCTGAGGGTAGGAACACTGTTCTTATTGCAGACAAGGTTTTCTTAACAGACGAAGAACCACTAGGGGGTACAGATGGAAGTCATTGAAGACGGTCTATGGGTTGAGGTTGAGCATGGGATATGGATGCCAGACTTGGCTGCTATAGTTCTAGCGAGACTAAGACAGAGCAAACCAATAACAACTAACTATGATACAGCGGAACTAGGCAAGGTACTAGTCAGGCAACTAGAAGAACCAAGGAACGGACCCACTGGTTCATTGCGTTTAAGTTCTGCTGGCAAATGCCAACGAGCATTAGCCTATGACTACCATCATTACAAACCTAATGGCTTTGTTCCTGATGAGAGTTCTCCTATCGTATTCGCCGTAGGAGATATCATTGAGATGCTTATGGTTGCTGCATTGCATGATGCTACAGACCACATCAACACTATCAACATAAGTAACACAGGTCTAGCTCAAGAAAGAGTATGCTTAGAGATCCCGCTTAGTGACGACAGAACTGCTAAGGTTGCTGGTCATCCGGATGGAACGATGAATCTTCCTTTGTATCGTGGAGATATGGGTGAGTTCATTATGGTAGACGCTATACTTGAAATCAAGTCAATGAGTGACTACGGCTTCAAGCGTTTCCGTCAGAACGGATTGAGTACTGAAGACCTGTACAACTACCAGACACAAGCCTATCAAATGGCTAAGACGCAGATGACTGGTAAGGAATACAACTGGACTTACGTCTTAGCACTAGGTAAGAATGTTACAGTCAAGGATGGTATCGTTAGAGAAGATGGCTCTTGGGCTAAAGCGAGTCCAATTGTAGGCCATTGGGTTAAAGGCGACCCCATCGTTAAAGACCGAATCGTTACACGTTTGAGAGAAGTCATAGAATCACAATCACCAGAGGAGATAGCAAGACCATTTAAACCATCAACGGCGAAAGCCACAAAAGGACAACTCAGATTCCCTTGTGATTGGTGCTCACATTGGAAAACGTGTTGGCCTTCAGCCTATGAGGAACCTTCCTCATCAGGTTTTTACCAAAAAAGCACCAAGATAAAACTATTCGTAGGAGAGTAAAGATGATCAATAACTGTTTAATAATTGGCGAGCTAGTTTCAGACCCGGAAGAGCGTCAGGTCGGTCAAAAGAGTGTGCTTAACCTTAGGGTTAAGACATGGGAAACCAGTGGGGGAACCCGTTACGACGCATATCACACGGTTCAAATTTGGGGAGACCGAGCAAAAGACAACGCTCGTAACTGCCGGAATGGACAACTGGTAATGTGCCAGGGTAAGTACACTACACGTAAGGTAGAGAAGAATGGACAAGCCGCATACTACTCATCGCTTACTGCGTTCAACGTGGAAAAGGTTAGCGCAGAAGGTATTGGACAAAGCTTCCAAAAGGAAAGCATGGGATCTGGTAGTGGGACTCGTCCTCCAGCCGGTTCGGGACATGGGCCAGTGGATACTGGAAACCCTGCGCCCATTAGTAACGGTGTTACTAGTACCGATAACGGGAACAGTAGTACTAATGACTGGAAATGAGGACATTATAGGGTTTGAAGGCGAGGATGATACCATTGCCCCTTATCGGGCTATCCCTTGGGATAAAGATATCATCAAGCACAACATCAACCTTATAAAATACGACCATATTACCCGAATGATTCACGATTCAAGTGGAGATCTAAAAGGTTTCATCTTCGTGGATGAGGAGGGTATCGTTCGGTGGTACGCTGCCGACGAAAACTACCTTGAGTAGAGGTCTTGTACGAAGCAATACACTAGCGAGGAAGCGTCTCTTAGAAATAAGGAAGCACCTTGCTAGTGTATCTGCTATGCAACATAGTATCTATGTGAACACTGGATATAGAACGGAGCTTAGCTGCATCTATGACTGGTTGTCTGGGGTTCGATGTCCAGACGGTAGGGTGAAGGGTATGTTCCCCCCTGCACGGTTTCATATCAACGAATGGATATCTTCCTTCGACGATTTGGTTCCATCAAAAATCGGTGAGTTTCAAGAAAGTTGGTGGTGGACACCGGCAAGAATTAGGGAGAATAAACCGGAGGTAACATGAAAGAAGTAGAATATGCTATCGGACTAGACCTTGGCACAAAGTGTGGCTGGTCCGTACTGAAGAGAGACGGAACTCGTTTAGACTCAGGCACTTGGGATCTCAAAGCTAAGAGACATGAGGGTGGAGGTATGAGGTACGTTAGATTTGCAATGAAGCTTAGAGCACTGCTGGCTACTTGGAACTACCAGAACTCTGCTGTTGGTGGCAGTGTCCATGTGGCATACGAAGAAGTCAGGAGGCATAGGGGAGTTACTGCTGCTCATATCTACGGTGCCCTAATGGGTACATTACAATCCGTTTTAGATGATAGAGACATGCCAGTTCCGTATGTCAGCATACCCGTTGGGACCATAAAGAAGCACGCAACCGGCAAAGGAAATGCGGGTAAGGAACTTATGATATCTTCTGCCTTGGCGAGATGGCAGGAAGAAGGCTGGCAATTAGGAGATGACAATGAAGCCGATGCACTTTGGGTGGCATCAGCCTACCTCGCCGGACTATTCTAATATACTGTGCCCAAAAACTTTTCTCAATTAGGAGTGAATATGAATGACTATGTGATCGAAAGTGTACGTAAATCCTCGGATATCGTGGAGTTGTTTAGCGACTACGCTAAAGTAAAAAGACAAAGTGGTGAAGTTTTTGTCGTCTGTCCTTTTCATACAGAAAAGACCCCAAGCCTACATGTGGAACCAAGCCGAGGCGTGTTCTACTGTCATGGCTGTGGAGCAAGCGGTGATATCTTTACCATACCAATGAAGCTTGAAGGACTTGGATTCATTGATGCTGTCCAGTACGTTGCGGATAGATTCAATCTAGAGATTGATTCAGACCTAGATGACGATGCCCATGCTGCTAGAGAAGAGATGAAGAAGGCTCTTAATGTTGCTCATCATTACTTCTCTTCTGCTATATCTCATCCAGATGCGGCAGCATACCTAGCGAAAAGGCAAGTAAGTAAGGAGACTATCAAGAGATGGGAACTTGGTTACTGCTCATCATCATCTAATGGGATCGTCCAAACCCTAAGAGACCACAACCTTATAGATGCTGCTGTTAACGCTGGGATACTGCGTGTTAGTTTCGGCTCACCATCCTGCGTGTTCGTTAACCGAATCGTATTCCCTATCCGCAACAAGATAGGTCAGTTGGTGTCCTTTGCTGGGAGGGATATCTCAGGCAACGCTAAGGCCAAGTACATCAATGGAAAGGAGACCACACTATACAACAAGTCATCTATTCTATTTGGTCTAAGCAAGGCTATCCCTTCAATCCGTGACTGGAACAGAGTGATACTCGTTGAAGGCTACTTCGATGTCATTGCTCTCCACCAGGCTGAAGTTAGTGAGGCGGTAGCGGCATGTGGTACAGCACTAACGAAAGATCACGTAAAGCTGTTCTCTAAACTTACGGACAAGGCACTCTGCCTGTTTGATTCTGATGATGCCGGTAGACGGGCAGCGTCTAAAGCCCTTCCGATCCTAGCAAAGAACAATATTGATTCTCTTATGGTTAATCTACCAGAGGGTATGGACCCTGCTGACTACGCTACGTCCAAATCATTAGGAGATCTTCTCGCTAGAATAGAAGAGGCTGAGCCATTGCTTGCCACATGGTTACGTTCTTTATCCAGAAGCCACGACAAAACGCCACATGGTAGACAGGCTGCTGCTAACGAAGCGATACCGGTCATCCGGTCGTATCCATTGATTGCAAGAGACGTTGTTCTCCGACAGGTCTCTGATATCCTTAGCGTCCCGTATATGGCCCTTAAACGACTTGTAGGGCAACCAGCGCAGTCAGAGCCGTCTGATACCGTAGCGTCGTCACATGACCCCTTAGCACTAGCGTTAGCTGGTATCCTAATGAAGAACGAAGGTATGGCTACTAAGGCAAAGGAGTTAATCAATCTAGATTGGATTGATGGAGTAGAGGAGCGGGAGGCGATAGAGAAACTACTCTCTGGTGAGCCAGCCTACACCGTGGCTAGAAAGGCAGCAGAAGAACTACAACCTAAACTTCACCGTATCGCTATGGGCATGGGTCATGAAGACCCGGAGAAGAGTCTGGGTAAAATCGTTTCTCGTATTGAGATGAGACATCTGGGGCGGGAACTACCGAAACAGATAGGTGATGAGCGATTGAAGATGCAAAAGAGAAGGCTAGAACTACAGAGAAGGTTGGCTGTCCGTTAGGACTTTCCTGCCAGCTTCTCACGAATCCACTGGATGTTCTCATTAAGAGCGTCCAGTTTTGTTTTAACTTCTGTCAATGAAGTACCGAAGTTATTGCTGTTCGCCTCTAGGCGCACAACATCTTCACGGACAGTAGCTATTTCTTTATCAATCCTTAGTGTCATTTTACTCGCTCTATGTTCCATCATATCTACCTGTGCTACAAGCCTTCGTAAGAAGAACCCCAGAACGCCAAACATCAACAAAGATACAGCCTGTGCGCTAATTGCTATCGTCGTTCCGTAGTCTTCCATGAGTGCTGTGATCCTAGTATTTGTAAGGGACGTAAGAGTTTTCAAAGGACTTCAAAAGGCCCCTGCTTTCTAGATACTTCTGTAACTGCTTTTCTGTTCTAAGGTTACCATAAGAGGTCATCATTTTAGGATCTACTTGTTTGATTCTAACACCGGAGAGCGCATCTATTACGCTGTATAGTGGGGCCACTTCACCAAACTCACCAACGATACCCTCTGCGGCCAATTGCTCGAACGGAATAGAGCGACTTAATAGGAACTGGTCTGTCATGGCTGCTGCATCTCTAAGACTACGTGCCCAAGGCAGTGTTCCTAGTATGTGATTTGCTGAACCGTCTACACGAAGGAACTCTTTCCAGCCACCACTCCATTTATCGTAGACCGTGTACCCTTTTAGCCCTGTTCTCTCTGCCATAATGTCTGCCACTGTATCGCCAACGAAAGGAACCTTTCTTATCCCATCAAGCGTCTCAGCTACCAGCCTGCCGTCTGTCAATTCATTGATTGGCTTATTGAAATAGGAATGTTGGCTAGAGCCGATCTCTGCTGCAAGGCGAAGTAGAGCATGGGTCTCACCCATCATACGAATCCACCGACTACGAGAACTAAACGAGCGTGCTCGTTGTTGTTTACCTAGATCTCCTGGTAGAGGCATCCACGGCCAGTTCCTTACGTCTGCTGCTGTCATTAGCAACGATAGGTTATTTACGAAAGCCTCTTGCGGAAGCCCGAACCCTTGTACTTGAGCGTTCTTCATGCGAGGGAAGTAGTCCTTACCTAGTTTACCCCATTGCATATCAAAGGTTTGCCAAGGTACGGTTCCCTTTTTGCCCCTCTTGAATGCTGGTACGGGGATGTTTCCTAAAGCAAAGTTTTCAAGGGAAGGGAGTGGGACCTGAATGGTGTGCATGTAGTGTGTCTCACGACGAGACAGACGTTCCTTTGATAGCGGATCGTAATCAACAAAACGTTCTCCTATAGACTCCGCTTGACTTGCTTCCATCGCCTGTGGCAAGCCGTCAACCATCATACGATGGAATGATGCGAACAAGGCGGGTGACTTCTGCATTAAGTCTAACTGAAGCATAAAGTTCTTCTGGTTCCATGTGAACCAAGGAAGAAGCAAGCGCATCCACCGCTTCTGAACCTGAGTAAGGTCACCATAGTTAAACAGGAACTTATTTACATGGGAGACTGCATCGTCCCAGTTATTCGTTTTCTTTATATTGGCTAGGAAATTGAAGATACGGGCTTGGTTTTCAATACCACGGGCAAACTGTGCACCTACGTTTTTCGTCATAGCCACAGGTACGCCACCCGTCATCATTGTGGGGACGGTAACGAGCAGGGCATCCTCTATGTTTGACATATACTGTTTGACTCTGGCTGCTGTTGTCCCGTCAGCCAATGCACCCCCATGTAGGTACATTTTAGCCATAGCCTGTTCCATAGCATTGATATCAACCACTTGAGTATAGGCCGGGCTGATCACTCCAGTGCGATTTAATCTGTCTAGTAGCTCATCTACCGGCATCCAAAGGTCGTCAGTTACCTGTACCCCCTCGTCAAGTAGTTTCTTTAATCTACCAGTAGTGAATCCAAGAAGCCGGTTCGCTCGCTTTGCTTTGTCTGCCGCAGTCGCACCCTTAGCTAGTGGAGTTGATATAACTTCCCATGCTTTAGCGATGCTACCAAACTCATCGTGCCAACGGGCGGCGTTTGCTAACTGGAGACCTTTCAGTTGTGTTCTAGGGCTAAGAACTCCCCCTGGGCCTAAGTCAAACGCCATAGTAACGTTATTGGCAAGCGCATTACGTGTTGAGAATGCTATTGCGATGACGGTAACACGGGTCTTCCACCAGTTATTGAATCTCTCTAAAGCTGTTCCAACTAATCCATGCGCTTTGGGGTCCATGTTTATGACTTCGTGCATACTCTGGTACACCGCTCTCGGTATGTACATCTCCCAGAGTCCAACATCAGGATCAAAGTATGCAGATAGGTGCATACCTGTCGTCTTAGGGGCGTTGGGTGTAAGGCTGTGACGTAAAGCGTTCATCTCTTCGGAAACATCCTCCCAAGCCTTACGAGACACAGAGGTTTCGATCTCTCTTAGTGCCTTCTTTCTTGCCGCATTAAACTGCTCTTCTGGTAGCGCATTCATTAGCTTAGCGCCTTCCGTACTATCCCAGTCTTCAATCTTCTTGGCGAGATCCGGAGATAATAATTCTTGGTATCTTCTGCGTGCGTTAAACAACTCCTGTCCGTTTGCTGCCTGTGCTGCCCGAAGCCTGAGGGCTGTTTGCTCGATCTTACGAAGAGCATTTATATTCTTTGATGACTTAATCCAAGTAGCGAAACCCTTCTCTGGGGCTTTATCTACCGCAGCGGCGACACTCTCTAGGAGATCGCCTACTTCTTTTCTACCGGCAGCGCCTTCTACTGATGCGTTTGCGCCTAAAAGCTCATCTAGTGTAGACTCAAGGAACCTAGATAGTTCTTCTGTTGCGACATCCCGTTGAAACAAGGGAACCATATCTAGTTCTACTGCTAACTCTTCAACTGTCTTAGGAACTCCGTCTAGGCGGTTAAGTTCAATCCCAAAGTCGGTAGCAAGGCTCTTGTCGCCAACCCTAAGACCACGGATAACTCGTGTTGATATCAGTGTTTGTACGAATGTATCGTTAGTTATGGCATGGTTTACTTGTGCATACCTTCCCCAGAGCAAGGATGGGTCAAGGCTAATTAGGTTAGTAGCACCCTCTTTTGCTGAGTTAAAAGCATTGATCTCGTTGATGGAGCCAGCGATCTTACGGCCTTTCGCAGCGTCAATATCACGGAAGAACATCTCCTGGAAACCTCTGCCGCTCCCTAGGTTAGTCTTCCCTGCCATACTTAGCTGTATATCAATCTCATCTGTTCCGGCATGGAAAGGATGGGGAACAAAGTCCACAACGCCCCATCGCTCCATCATCTCCTCTGGGTTACGGACAAGATCCCAGACCTTATCGGCGTACTCAAGTTCGTAGAACTTAATAAGGCTCTCTAGTTCTTCCATGACTGGGACTAGATCGTCCTCTACATCACCAAAACGTCGTCCGATAACCTGAGGATACTTCTTTGTGAGGTTCTTCATCATCGCTGGTGGTAATCCGCGAGGCATCTCACGTAGAACAGAGAAGGCGGCGAACAACTGATCCTGACGGCTAAGGCCATGCTTCTGCGCCAGCGCCGTGAAGTCAGCGAACATCTTCTGCTCCCACCCCTCAACAGTCCGGTCAACACCCTTTGGCTCGATGTGCTTGTGAAGACGATCTGATAACTCCTTTCTCTTTTCAAGGAACTCCTTTGATAGTTCTCCTTTCTTGTTAGTGATAATCTTCCCTTCTTTGCGAGCACTAGCAAAGATTTCACGGGCTATGTCTCCTCTAGCCATCTTTCCGTCTACCTTAGCGAAGGTAGTCCTAGATAGATCAAGCATACTCTCTTTAATGCTGGTGAGATCTGCCTTTAGGGTTGCTTCTGTTGTTTCTGAGATAGTTTTTTTAGCGTTAGAACGCTTGTATATATTCGTTAGCATGGCTCTTACATGCGTATCGTTGATCCCGTCCTTTACAACCATAGCGCCTAAGGCATCCATTATAGCATCGTCGCCAAGTTCCCGTATCCTTTGTATTCGGAGTTCAGAGACAGATCCCATCCCCTTGGGTCCAAGCGGCATACGTACAGCGTCTCCAACCGGAGGTAGGGCCAGTTCAATATCCTTTCCGTACTTCTTTTTGATCTTGCGAAGTGCGGCCCTAATCGTAGCAGACCCGTTTTCCCCGCCAAGCGTAAGCCCTTTTAAGATCTGGACAAAGTGATCATGAAATGGGCCAAGAGGTCCAAACTTTTTACCACCGATAGGCTTCCCTACGCGGGTTAGCCCCTCGTAGAGGGCAATAGCCTTATTATGTAGGGCTGTGCTGGGTTTGAATGTCTTTCCTAAGCCTGAAGCATAGGAGTGGAGGGCTTCAAGAAGTAACTCAAGGTTCTCTACACTACCCGCATCTGGGAAAGGGTTCGTGCGGTTAGCACCGGAAAGGCGTTCCAGGACCTTACTAACGGAGAAGAGTAACCCCTCTGGGGTATGAGTCTCACTGTAAACACGAGGGTTAATATTCTTGATATTCGTTTCTTTCCAAGTAATAAACTCTTTTTGGATAGCGACACCGATATCATCAATCCCATTTACAACACGGTCAGTTTGGTGTTTTAAATTACCCTTAACTCTCAGGTCAAGGCTCTCCGTCCGAGAGATAGGATTAAAAGGTGACGCTGGAGTTGCTCTAGAGACCCTAGGGGGGGGAAGTTCTCCAGACAATTTATCTGTGCGAACTACATAGTTACGATGCCTGCGCCCTGTTTCTTCTATTGCTGCCCTTGTTTCTAGTCTGAGAGGGCGAAGTGGGATCTGTAAGCGACCCTCTCGAACCCTGTCGAGTACCCTTGGGCCACCCAGAGTATAAGATGGGCCATAAACGGTGTAGTTCGCACCAATCTCATCTAAGTACGATATAAGCGCCTTGTCTAACTTAACGCTATCTCCAACTATAAACTTGCCACCGTTATCTCTCGCAGCCTCTATCTTTCTTTTAGTGGCAGGCATCAATGGCTTACCGGCTCTCTTAGGTGCTCTGGCTAGTAATACTGTACCACCAAAGATCTCACCTTTAGGCTTGCCTAGGCGGTGTATTTTGATTTGCCACGGTGTTTCTACATGATCAGCGGCACCGGCCAGCTTAACTACTGGTACGTATTCGGGTTTCTCATGAGCTGCGGGTATCTGCCAGCTAAAGTCTTTGTTTTTGGCGGCTTCAATGGCGGCTTCTCTGGTCGCACCCTTCCCGCGAGTAATTCCAGATGCGACATCTTTAACTAACCATTCCTCTTTTTTGATGAAGCTTTTGTGTACCTGCTTCTCTCCAAATCCCCAAAGGGATGGCTGCTTAGCAAGAATATCTAGGTGATACTGCTTACCCTTTTCAAGTACTCTTGCCTCTACTGTTTCAAGGGCGCTCTCAACACTTTGACCCTTTGATACTCTCGCACCTGACTCCACCTCTACAATGTACCAGTAGTTATCAGAATCCTTATAGGCAAAGAACTCCTTCTCCAGTAAAGATTGAACCTCTACGTCGTGCCCAACGACACGGCGTGCACCGCCGACATCTACAAACTTTCCTTCCACAGGTGGGGGAGCAAGTTTTTTTTGCCTTGCTATTAGTGGCTCAATATTATCTGTACGATACTTAGTTACCTGTTCTTCCTGTGGTTTTAGCTGATCGCGTGCTTCGGAAAGGCGTTTGTTTAGCGTTTTTAGTTCTTTGGGAGAGCCTGTTGCATTATTGATTTCAATCTCTAGCTTAGAGATGCGGCGATGTATCTTGTCTACTGCCGGAGTGAGGTGTGTATTAAGGAACTTTCTCTTTTCTTTTAATTCCGCTGTGACTTTCTGGTACTCTGCGAAGTCAGGGCCTTCCTCAAAGAGTTTTTTAGCATCTGCAACCCTCTTGGCCTTTTCTTTTGCAGCATCCTTTGCTTTTGATGCACGCACTTGGACGTAGTGAATGTCTTCACCGAAGTCAGGCTTTAGTACTTCGTCTTTATTCACAACAGGAACAACAACCTGATTCTCTAGGTCCTCGCCGCGATGTATTATTCGTTCGTGTACGGCCTGAGACTCGCCAATGGCTCCCGCTAGATCTTCTGCCCCTGCCTCCCCTGCTTCTACCTGACCCACAAGGCCAGTTACTTCCTCGCCCTCCTTTAGTGCTCCTTCTTTGGTTGTGTGGCGGTGATTCTTCTTAAAGATAAAGTAATCTCTACCATCATTAAGGCCAAGATCAACGGCTTTACCAGCGACAATGTGAGACTGACCATCTAGGTATGTGTAATTCGGAGGACCGAGTTGTTTAGGGTAGTAGTAGTATGTCTCCCCTCTTTTAAGTTTCGGCCAAAACCTTTTGCTGGTGGTAATTCTGCCTGTAAGTTCGTACTTGCCACCGTGGAGCGTGCCCGGAGCCACGCGAGGCGCTACCCCACGGGTCTCTATTATTACGGAGTCTGCGTCTCTGAAAAGAGCGCGGCCCACCTGAATATCTACCTCTTTAAGTACCCTGTCTAGAGTTTGGGCTACTCCCAAGTCTGTACCTAGATCTATATCTAAATCTACCTTTTTAGTATTTTGAGCAGGGGGATGTACTATAGGAGCGTCGGCTCGGTACATATCGTTTATATACGCTAAAAACTGTTGTTTCGCTCTATCTGCTTTAGCAAGATCGGTTTTACTAGCCATGTCCCTGAGCAGCTTTGTAAATTCTGCTTCAGGAATACCAATCACTGACATCCTTTGATCAAACTTTGCCCGAAGTTTCCTATCGAGCATCGTAATGACTTCGCCTTCTCTATTTTTCTTAACTGTCCCGTCTGAGTTTTTAACAGGTCTATGAAAGGCTTTCGGGTCAGATAGATCTATCGTTGTATCAAGGAATATACGCTTCCCTTGGACTATTTCCCGTATCTTTAGTATTTCGGCATCCCAAGCAGCCTCAGTTGCTAACTCATCAGGAGTCGGGATATACAAGTCCTTGTCTGGTATAAGCTCAACCGGAACATGCTCTGGCTCTGGCGTAGGCTTACGCTTTCTGCGCCACCTTGAGGGGCGCATATACCTATCGGATACAACGCCACCCCTTGCTTCAGTTGCCTCTGCTATACGATACATCTCTTCTTTGGATCGTTGGCTTTCAAGAGAAAGAATAACCTTCTGCCTCGTGCCTTTTTTGCCACTAGCCGCCCACTTTCTAGCGGTAACTTTTACTTCCTCTAATGCTCTAGATCTATGGTAGAATGAGTAAGCTGCTTTCCAGTGTTCACTGCCTGCGGCAACTTCTGGAGCGCCGTCTGCTAAACGGAGCAACATGCTCTCTCCGGGTCGGTCTCCCTTTGCAGCCCAAGTCTGGAAAGCGCCACGCTCGTTAGCAGGAATAAGCGCCTTCCAAGAAAGAGTCTCTTTCTCGATAATCGAATCCACAAGTGCATCAAAATCGTCGCTCTTCATTCCGGGGAAGAACTGACGTTCTCCGATTCTCACATCAGTAGCCCCCTGCTTCCAGGCATTTTGCATCCGTATAGAGTCTGACTTGAGTTGAGAAAGGTAATCTCTAATACCAAACCCGATTGCTTCTCTTAGCTCCTTAGGATCTCCAAACTTGGACGCAGGTATATCTCCTGTGATCTTTTCAGCAAACATACGCATGGCTGTGTGCCCATCAGCCGTACCCATTGCTATCGCTGTGCCACGAAGCACTGAACGAGCGGCTTCTTCTGTCCCGAATATAGAAACAAATTGCTTGAACAAATCCTCAGGAAAGGTCTCGTTTGTAATCTTTGTGGCCGCAATAATGGCCGCAGATAGAGCCTCTGGGTTAATAGATTCGATCATGCTTCTTGCGGTGCGTAGCTCTGTTAAGCGTTCAATATACGCTCTACGCATCTTTTTAGTAGCCTTCTCTGCCGTAAGATTTATCGAGGATAAGGCTTCATCTACGAGTTTTAGATTTGCAAGAATATTTGCCTTTTCGAGGTTGCTGCCCTTTGAAAGCCTAGCAAACTCTACAAGGGATTGGGTTACCTCTGCGTAACCAGCCGCGATTGTTGGGTCATTAGCGATTTCCTTGACAATGGCCAATGCCTCATCACCGACTAGTCTGACATCATCAGATAGCTTCTCAAGGCCACCGGCACCTTCCTCCAGAGCGGAGCCAGCCTCGTCAACAATATTCTTTAGAGAGTACTCCTTTGAGTTCCCCCACATCTTAGCTTTATCAATCCTGAAGTTCAGGTCTGCAATTACTAGTGGGTCACTTGCCTTGCTACGCAAAGCCGTAAGGCGTTGAACTTCCTCGGCAGACTTCTTTCTACGCTCACTAAGCGTTCTATTTGCTTTCTCGTAGATCCTAAGGATACGGTTCCGAAGGTTGGTTTCTAGACCAGTGTACCCTTCCATCATTTTGGTTAGACCATCTTGGTATTCGGACCAAATCTTAGGATGTACCCTCTTTATCCGTTGCAGAGTTTGTCCACCGAAAGTAATTACAGGGACTAAGCCGGTCTGACGGGCTGCTGTGTGGTGCATTGACTGGATCATCGGTTGCATGAATCTAGTGCCAAAGGCACGCCTAAACATATCCCAACCTGCCAGAGGGATATTCGCTAAGCCTTGGACTGTGCCACCCATAGTCCATGCAGCAAGTTTTGCTTGGTTATGCCCAAAGGCTTCCAGCGCAGAGATATTAGGATTAACTTGTAGAGCCTTAGCAAAGTCATCTGAAAGAGTAGCGTAGTTATAGTTATCGAGCATGTTGGCTACAGGCCCAACCTTCCGCATAAGTTCGGTTGCTGACTTCACAGGTGACTTTTCGAGCAAGTACATTTCTTTGGTTGTAAAGGGGATATGGACAGCCCATGCGCCGTGAGGCTTAACGTGCTTTGCTACTGCTTTTGGCCCCTTAGCCCTAATTGTACTCGCATCGGAAATCATCTTACCAATGTCATCTGCTAGTTTCTGGAAGTTTTTAGTTTCTTTAGGTAGGTTTTTGAGTTGGCGATTTAACCAGGCTTTAGCCTTGTCCGGATTGGCTGCGATAAGCCTAATCCTTTCACTTTCGTGCTTTGCGAAGAGTTTGCTCTTTTCGGCAGCACCCTGCGCCCCTTTTATCTGGAAGCTTGCTGCTTCAGCCTTGGCTGTATCTAGCTTTGCATCTGCAATAGCACGAACTGCCCTTCTTAAATCCTCTGGAAGTTCAGTTTTTAGCGCCTTTTCTACTAAAGCGTATTCGCTCTTTAGTAGTTTTACTTGGGCAGTGGCTATCTCTGCTTGGTGACCTAAGAGAATTTCGGCATCTGCTATCTTTGCGGGGGTACTATTTTTACCGGCACCATAGAGGTCTATAAACATGTGTTGGAAATCTACTTTACTGTAGCTTGTAGGACCTACTTGTAGTTTTTTTAATTTTCCTGAAGACTTCGTTAACATACCGCTTATGCGGTATGCGTCATCTCCATGACCAATAATATTGGCACCCTTTGCTGGGCCAGCAAACCACAGAGGGTCTGCTATTAACTCCAGTGAGACACCGAATAATAAGCGACCGGTATCGCTACTCATCCAGTCGCCAAACTTCCGCAGTTGCCGAGTGCTACCATTGCGAGAAAGGTGCTCTGCTGCCTCGTGAGAGATCATTGAATCAATAATCATGTCCCCCGTCGGAGACGGCATTGAACTCCAGTCACCGTAGAGCCAGGGGCGCATGTGGAGTTCTGCTTGTTTGCTTAGCTCGCCAGTTGAGACATCTCTATAAAGGTTCTCTACCATATCCATAAAGGACATAGTCAGTTCCTCTGCTGGAATCTTCCCGCTTGAGTAATGATCTTCTCTCTCGTCTTCTCCGAAGATAGCTTCCCATCCCATTATTGGGAGTTGTAATATGCCGGTAGCAGCACCGAGTATCGGTGCCCCAGCTATCCCTACGAGGTCTTGGACGGTATCGCCAAACATGGTTCCCGGATCTGGTAGGAACTCTCCTAATTTGAAAGCGCCGTACCACAGTGCTCTTTGCGGAGTAGTGAAGGGTTCGAGTAATGTTCCTATATTCTCCCAGAAAGAGGGGGCTTCTGCCGCCTCTATGTCTTCAAAAGTTAGTAGGTTTCTTTGACCAAGAGCGTGAGCACCAGCAATCGAGGTATAGTGTGCCCTGTGTTCGGGGTAAAGCTTTGCCATCGCCATAGCTCTTTCGGCTTCGGCTCTTTGGTCTGGGGGTGAGAACTGATCTCCACCGAGTTGCCTCCAACTAGAAGGGTGGTACTTCGGTTCAGTTCTTTTTAAGCTCTTAGATGGACCGGTACGTATGGCACGCTCACGCCTAGGGTCAGTCAGCATGGACTTCTCTGCATCTGAGAGTAAGATGGGGGCCATTGGTGCCCCTAGGTCGCTATCCTGCATCCACTGCTTTTGGTTTATCCCTTCATCTGAAGAGATAGCAGCTTGTTTATCGCCTTCTTCCTCGGCCATTAGTTCCTCTGGGGGCTACAGTTCGCAGGTCGTTTTCTTAGGCTATTCATTAGTGGATTTACGCATTGCTTCTTGTCTCTTTTTCAGTTCAGCCGCGCCGCCAGTGTGGTGCTCCGAAGATGCTTTCCTGTACTGCAAAGAGCCTTTTTCGGGAGTAAGCGCAGGGTGCATTCCTCCCGTCGCCCCCCACCATTCCTTATTACCTATATAAGAACCACCGGCACCCATTGATGGGACAGATACGCCCATCGTATCAGGAGCCGAGCCACCCCCACTGATGATTGTAGTCAGCTTGTTTAGCCTATCCATGCCAAATCGTGAAACAGTGGGTTCTTTATCGCTAATCATATCGCTAAATAATCTGATACTATCTTCAATATTGTCAGCTAACTGTAACCTGTCTTTATAGGCTGCGAATCTTGGATCTTCAGATGCGTCCCATGGCTCAGGGCGTTTTGGTTTAACGCCAGTGCCGAACCATCCCTCCTCTTGCTTGCCACCAGCCCAGAGAGGCGTGTAACCAAACTGGTAAAGTTTCTTTAGAGCAATAACTTTACCCCTATCTGCCGTTGCTGCTGCTGCGACTTTACCACCGACTAGTTCCGAAAGTGCTCGCTGAGAAAGCCCAGATGCAACAGTTGGTGGGTTTGCTCCCATAACAGTCGCTACGCTGGCTGGAACTGTCACTTCTGTCCCGGTGTCTTCAAAGAAGACTTTCCCAGTTTCGTCATCTATAAGGAACCTCTTTCCTTTGAATGTGCCTACTCTTGTCGCCATTGCCCTCTCCTAAAGTACTGTTACGCTATGTGTGCCGAAGAAGTCATCTTCTTGAGATGTATCTTTTGGACCGCCCTTGCCGCCCTTGCCGCCCTTCTTGCCACCTTTGTTTACTGGCGCACCACTTTCAGCGGTTACAGGCTTTGGAGGCTCTACACCGTATGTTTCTGATGCTCTCTGTGCATCCTCAGATGTTTGCACCGATCCCCTAGCCCGTGGTCCCGTCCCAACCACCTTACCGGTATCCCAAGGATCAGCGAGTGCTGCGTAATGCTCCCTTTGGCCTATAAGGTTCTCGTTAGCTGTCTTGGCTGGTGGTGTGTCTGCGCTAGGCATGTCCTCCCAGTGCTTAAGGTCTTCAGAGAGAAGTTCTTGCTCGTCTTTAAACCTTACTCCCTTTCCACCCTCTTCGATAGAGCGTATATTCCGATGCCACTGAACAGCCTTAGTGGTTTCGTTTTCGATTGTAGAAATAACACCAGCACCTTCATCCGAATCAAGCTCGGCTGGGTCTTGCTTGTTCAACCAGGCAGCAGTATCGGTTTCCATTAGGAGGGTTCTAGCATCAGCGTTGGTCTCACCAGCGTACTTCTCTATTAAAGAGTTCTTAAACTCTTGGTACCTAGTGGCGAAAGGTGGTTTTATATACTTAAACTCGTTTGTATCTATGTAGTTGGCAACAGTTGCTCCGATGCTTTCGACCTCGCTGGCCGACATTCCCGCCAATGAAGCGCGACGAACACTCTCTGAATCGAACTTCTTGCCAAACAGTCCACCTTCGGGGGCACCGCCCTGAGATAGGTACTGGCGATACATTACGTCTAGTTTAGCGTCAGGTACTCCACTCCGCTTTCCTTCAGTAAAGAACTTAAAAGCAGCACTGGCCGCTTTCGGATCTTTAGCCATAATCATAGCAGCCTTGCGGTTCGCCTCGTAGCCATTTCCCTTTATTCCTAGAGCAGCCTTATACTCGTCAAAGCCTTGAAGCCCAGCAACACGGATAACTTGATCCGCATAAGGATCACTGCGATTTACTCGCTGAAGTTGTGCCCTAAGCATAGACTCCTTGTCGCCTAACCACTGTGGCGGCGGTAAGTCATGATACGCATCGGTTGGATCTTTCCCCTCTTCCATATTTTTGTAGTAACCAAAGAGATAGTCAGCTATTTCAGTCTCTCGGTCAAAACCAACTCCTTTCTGTAGGGAGTCTGTAATATACTTAGATGTTGTTACTTTCCGTCCAACTTCTTTCTTTAAAGCCGAAGCGTCAGCAAGTGCGTCGGTGCTGTTAGTTACACCAAAGGTAGCGTCACCGCGAGCAATGTGCATATCGCCAAAAAGAGCCATGATCTCTTTTTGATCAGCGCCGGAAGTCCCTGCTCCCTTCATGAAGGTAGCGATATCGGCATACGCCTGGTCAGCCGTAACCGACTGAGCCATTCTTGTAGTCATCAGCTTCCCGTGGCCAGCGCCAACCCCCATACGGGCACCGTAATTCTCTGTCTTGTTGATGATTGCTTCGATTGGTTTCCCAACTTTCTCACTAAGGTACGCTGCTTTCTGTGCGATTGTTCCCGCATCATTAAATGCGGCAAAAGCTGCGGGTTTAAGTTCTAGACCAGCAGCAGCCACACTCACTTCGCCGGTAAGCCCTTTTGGGCCAGTTAGACCGGGGATCTGGGTAGGATCAGCTTCGGTAATTCCATGTTCAAACATTGTAACGCCCATTTCAGCGTAAACGCCAGCAAGTATGTCTTGCTTACCTAACTGGATCTTTGCTCCGGTCGCACCTATTCCGGTCTTGAGTTCGTAGAGTTTAAGTAGCTGATCCGCGTGTACAGACTTGTCTTTAACGAGACCTTTTCGCCATTCGTACTCTTGCTTTGAAAGGTCTGCTAGTTGAGCCTCTAGTTTAGCACGTAAATCAGCTTGCTGTGCGGGAGACATAAAGGCATATACGCCTTCACGACGAGACGCTATCATCTGGGCAATACCACCACCAACACCCAACGGGTAAGTTCCTGGTTGGCTTGTAGCAGTTTTCTTATTGCCAAATAAGCCTGAGCCGAACCCTAGTTGATCTTGAGCCATTATTTTTTCTCCCCGGAGATATCTTTCAGTCCTGCGCCAGTCTTCTTGAAAGTGTCTGCGCCGATATCAGAAGTGAGCAATAGGTTCATTGCCTTCTCTTGATCTAGCTTCTTTTGCTGCTCGATAGCAGCCATCCCTTGCATACCAGCAATCTTCATTTGGATGTCCTGTTCCCCTAGACTCTTCTGCTCTTTACCCAAGGCTTCTGAACGGGCGCGTCGTGCCAGTGCTCCAGCCTGTAGTGCTTGAGTCATAGCGACACCGCTGGTCCCGCCAGCGGCACTAGACACACCTCCACGCTTAACTTGTGTGGCGCGTTCCTCTGCTGCTGCGGCCTCGGCCTTGCTTTCTGCAATAGATATCCTTTGCGCCGCTTCCTGTCGGGAAACACCTTGAGATAGTTGCTTATAGAAAGCCTCAATTGATTTCTCTTCATCAGATTTTAGCGTAGCTACACCGCCAGCGATCCCGCCTAGAACAGCACCGGTGGCTACTCCCGCGAGACCTCCTCCCGACCCTATTTGTGCCCCCGTTATGGCACCTGACATTGCTCCAGACCAACTCATAATGAACTCCTAGCGTATAGCTAACACGAAAAAACCACCGATGATAGTTTTAAGCTTAGCGATAGCCTTATCAGGGTTTTTTACACCCGAAAACACCTCTAACTCAAACTCATGAAACCCTGCGGCAGCAGTTGTAATTGTTCTATGCTTACTGATGTAGCGCCACGCTGACGGGTGCATCACACCTGGGGGATAGTCCGATGGCGTTTCGATGGCTGTATCAATACTGACCCTGCCCCACGGTAAATGCGCCCTTGTTCCTGACGCTTCACCATCTGTCCCATTAGAATCTCTGCGACGAAGGCGTAGCGTCCAGTCTTCAATGTCTAGGTTGCTCGCGTCGTCTATACTCCATACAGTAGCGTCTTGCTGAAACCAGCCTTGGTAGCCAAAGATCAGTGCTGATGGTGCCCACGGCAAGTAGATAGAAGCAGAGAGTTCTGTATGGATATGCTTTTGCTTTTCGTTACCAGAGAGATCCGTAGATAACTGACGCGCAAAAATTTTATTTGTTCTAGTAAATCCAGAAAAATATCCCATCGCAAAGGAGCCAAATTGACACATCTGAGGAGTAATAGACCCGTCACCGGCACCATAGTTTGCGGTATCTAAACCCCCGTTTAATATCTCCAGTGTGTCAGGGGTCGTTTCTGGATTAAACAATCCAAAGTCATAGATGGTGTCTAAGGAAACATCACTGCCAGAGAAGATTGCTAGACTGGGAATAGTTGGCATTACGAATCCTTATGGAGAGCAACAAATGAGAGGTTTGCGTTTTGAAATGTCACACTTGTTGGTCGCCTGCTAAGAGCCTGGCTACCTGTGCCTACGGCACCAACAGCTTTAATGTTTACGATTTTCCAATCCGAAGCAAGATGAGTCTTATCTATAAGAAACCAAACCGAAACCTGTTTATTGAGAACGTTGGCGACCAATGTGCTGGTGGAAGATGTCATGTTTTGGGTCGTGTGTATTAGGCCCATATTCCTTAACTCCCACTGGGTAACGTCAGAGCCACCATAGTTTACGGTGTAGTAAACCGAAAACCATGCCTGTCCATGCACGTTGTCGGCTGTATCCTTAACGATAGTACTTACCGTCGCGTCAAACATTACTAGCACTTTACATGGCGGGAGGGTGTACCCTCCACTTTTAGTTATTTCAACTATTGTGGCCCACGGGTCAGACGCATCTACAACATCTGCCTCTGTCTCAGAAGTCATAGTTGGATGGGAGGCTTTTGTGATAGTGACGGCATCGGCTACTGTAAGAGCGGAGCTAACCGCACCAGATGTCGTTGTCCCTACTAGGTTTGGAACACAAGAGGGTAGAGTGTGTGGCCCAAATGCAGATTCTCCAACAGAACTGGCAGGCACAGCGTTTACTACATCCTTTACAGAGTCATACATATCTGTCACACTAGTTGGTGTAATCGTAGACCCAGAAGTCGGTTTTGATACAGCCATCTATCCTCCGATAAGCGTTCCCTTAGGGAACCGTAAAAGTATGAGACTACGATGGCCTATGCAGACCCCTTCATCCGGCGGGTTATCAAAAGCGGTGACAGATCCCGTCACCTTGTCACCGTGGGCGGTCCCGTAAGCCTGCGATTGTGCCGCTTCAGCAGAGACAGAGTGGGAACCGGGCGGGACAAGCGTCATTCCCAATGTTGTAGTCCGAACAGATTTATTCATCATCCCTTGTCCACGAATTTCCCCATCGTGTCTGTGGTCATGAGCGCCCGCACCAATAACAGTCCCTCCGTTAAGAGATATTCTGACTTGCGTCTGAGGGTAAACATGGTCTGCGCCGGTGCTGTAGACATCAAAAGCAGTGTAGATTTTTCTTATCCCTTGGTAAGAAAAAGCGACTAAAATCATCTCAGGATATTCGGTAGTCCAATTTATTTCCATATCCTGTGTACCTGTAATCTTTGAAAATCCACGGTTATAAGGAATATGGAAAAGCTCAGAAGAGCCAGATGATACCGTGAGATCTGGGGCTTGTCCGGGATCGCCACCCCAGCCGGGTGAGCCACCGGTTCTAAGAAGAGCCGACTGACTTACTTCAGTTGCAATAACCCCAGTGCCAGCCTTTAGTAAGTCAATATTGGAGTTGCTGCTATTTTGGAACGCTGCGCCTGCCCACTGGTATTGAGTGGTGCTAGAAGCAACCTTAGATGCTCGAATAAACTCATCTCCAAGTTCGTCGGGATCTATTACTTCGCCAGACTTTAGTCCTTTCGGTAGGTAGGTAGACATTACTGAGGAGTCCTCCCGCCGGGGAATGCAACCATCGGCCCGTAGACATCTAAGGTCAGCAGGGATATCGGATTGCTAGACTCGATCTTTACTTGGAAAACGGAGGCAGATGCTATGCTAAGAGCCACGCGGTCAGAATATGTCCGGAGACTGCGGTACACATCGGTATCGTATTGAGCTGCATCATAATATGGAATGTTGTCGTTCTCTGGATGCGCCGTAGTTAGAGTCCCGGATTCAATACTGTTATCAGTATCCCAGTCTTGGTAACTAGAAACGGTCGCTGTCCCAGAAAAGGACTCTTTAAGAATGACCACAAGGTCATTTACGTTTGATAGTGTGTGCATTGTAGGTCCTATCTCTCCCATAGAGGTCCAGCCGCTTTGGAATACGGCTGTGGGGCTTGTTACAGGGTAACCTATATACGAGTTGCCGTAAGCATAAACACTCTGACCAAGTGCCTTTCCACCTGGAGCCGTATAGTTTCCGCTTATTAGTACGATATCCGAGTTCGCAAGGGGCAAAGCTGCCACTACCGTTAAATCTTCCTTAACTCTCCAGCCGGTAAACCTATGATCCCAGACGAATTGCATATTGGGGACTGTAGAGTCGTCCATTGGTAGTGCAAATACAAGTTCTCCTGCGTTTGGGTCTACCCAAGAGACTCCTCTCTTTGCCACAGCCATATTAACGCGAGAAAGGCGCTTTCTAATTGGCTTTCCGAGGTCTACTACCTGTCCCTTCTCAGGAAGGAAGCCCCAAAAAGAGCCATTTCCAAACCAAATAACTGATCCGTCTGGAGCAGACTGAACGAGAGATGGACCGGATAGTCCAGCCTGTTTATGCAGCGCCCCCGTCTTAAAGTCAGGGTAAGACCCTGCTATGAAGTGTGTTGCTGCCTCCTTAAACACTAGAAGTGTTGGAGATGCAGTATCTCCTCCGCTAGATAAGACGGCATGACTTCCTGTGATACCACCTGTTGATGGATCTATATCAAGGTAATGGTTTCTCATGAAACTTTCTGGTGTTGAACCGAATAAGGATGTCTGTTCCGACCACCAGAGTCTATACGGATGACTATTTGTTCGCATTAAGAAGAGGGAACCTGCGAAGGATTGCATTAAGTATGTTCCAATAGGGGCACCGTCCCTATCATCCCAAGGTGAGCCTAGTTCTCCATCCGGAGTGTTATCAATCCATTCATCAGAGAAGTTATTGGGTATGCGGTGAAGGAAACGTGGTCTGTGGTCGCCATTAGCAATGGTAGCATTCCGGAGATCGGGCGTTCTAATAAGGATTCTAGCGACAGTTCCCAGTGGGCCTACTGGGATATCCTTTAACCAGAAAGCACGCCGGTAGACTTCAGAATCAGTAGTCGTTGATGTTGTTGCTGCATCCAGAGTAACGCTGTTGCTGAGTGGAGAACTTTGAGAGTACGCACCATCTTCGTTTTCAAATATAACAGAGTACTTCCACTCGCCTTCTTTTACTCCATGCGATCCTTTTACAACCGTTGCGGGTGAAGCAGCAGTATCTAAAAGCTGATTTGAAGTTAGTGTACCGATTCTTCCTTGCACAGAAAAGCCAGTAGAGTCAGTGTGGGCAGCATCCCCTGCTGGTCCAAATGCGGCAGGAGAAGACGGTGCTGTTGTGAAACCGAACGGACGCAATTTCCACCCGTTCCATACCCAAGTAGTTCCACCATCTCCAAAGTTGAAGTATATTCTGTCGCCTAATTGGAGGCTCTGTGCTGGAAATCTTTGGTACTCTTGTGGTTTAACGCTTGCAGATGTCCATGTTGTACGGTTCACATGAGTGAATTGTTCTTCAATGCCGTTGTTACCCGAAGCACCAGTGCTGCGCAGCCAAGGAGCATAGCGAAACACACCACTAGTAGTAAGAAACAGCAACTCAGGACGAACTCCACCATCAAACATCCCTTGTGCAAAACCAATTACTCCTGAGAATGCTGTTGGTTGTAGGTCTTCGTTCCATTCGTCAGGTATAAGCGGCATAATCCTGAAATTGAAATTAAGAAAACCCTGGCCATCAACGTCGAAGTTGATGATCTTGTGCGCCTGCTTGCCATCCGAGATGGTGGTCTCGGTCATGACTTTTGCAGTGATAGCCTTTGCAGCGTAATCTTTAAACACGACTACCCTTCTTTGACTTCGTAATTGCGACCCTCGTCACTCGCACCAGTACCGAAACCGTCCCCAAAAGCGGGATTCTGAAAGCCAGAGAAGGTATATAGGCCGCGAAGCCGGTCAACCTCTCCGAGGTACCGACTGAAGTAGTAGCTTTCCCTCTTTGGTTCTCCATCTCTTCGGCCTACTAGGTATGAACATGTAAGATCTATAAGCGCCCCATAACACTCTGGCGGCACACGCGAAACGTCGGTGTCGTATTTAAGCGTATCTGGCCTTCTAATGATGCTCATAAGCATATCAACAGACGACTCAGGATAAGAGTCGAATCGTATGTGAAAATGCCCGTGTACGTCCTTTAATGGTACAGTTTTATCTACAGGATCTTCTTGGCCCAGATCATACGTAGGAGAATTTGATGTGGCCTCGTATCCCTTAACGATCTTCCATAGGTAGTAGATCCCATCAGATTCAACATCTGGATGATTCGTAGAGCCTGTCGTGGTTGCGTGGCGTGCTCTAAATATCCATTTTTCTACGCCATTATGGTGATATGACAAGGTAGATGCCGAGGTGTCGTGACCATATCCGCTCATATAGTCAATGTCTGGAGTGTCTACTTGGATTACACCAGCGCCCCAAGTGGTAGTAACTTGGTCAGATGCTTCCGATGGGGACGATACATAGAAAGGCGCTAGTGTGCTACTCGTTGATGACGATGGACGCTTGTGGCTAGGATCAAGCAGAGGTCGCCTTCCCCATACGTGCATTACCTTATAGCTAAACGTTCCCGCTGGTCCGTAATCTGGATCTTCGTCAGATCCGTCGTATCCCCATTTGAGTCCATCATTAGATAGAGTACTCACTGCTGGCTTGTAATGTGGAGACGGTAATGTATAGAAGTCTCCTCTTGCAGCACGTTGCGGTACTCCAGAGTCTCGGTATCCATGCCCTAGCCTCCACTCGTAGAGTTCGTCGGCAAGCAGTGAATAGGTAACCTTGTGGCTGGAAACTTCAGGGTCGTATATAATCTTACGGATCTTTTGAACATCAGAAGGGTACGGGTACTCTTTCGTGAATATTCTGTAGGTTAATTCGGTATCAGTGGTATTTTCCCACGGCTTGTCCATGACGATGTACCATGTAGCAACACTATCTCCGGGACCTGACAGTACTACGTAAACATCTTTCACTCGGCGGTAGACGTACCGAGAGCCGGTTTGGATTTCAAGCCAACGAGCGACTAAAGTGCCATCGGTTGCAAAGCTAGTTTCTGTAAGGTCTGTCGGGGTGGCGACTACTACCATTGTTAGCGGATCAGCAGCCACAACAGAGATCGTATTGGTACTAACAGGCGGCTCAAGTCTAAAACGGAACTCTTCCTTCATTAAAGCTTCGGGCATCTCACGCCACAACTGGCGCAAAGAGTAGTTTATAGCTGAGTTAAGGCGCTGTTGACCAACCGTACCCCGTTCTGGGTATCCCGTTACAGCCATAACTTGTGATCTAAGACCAGCTAAATCCATTTCTCTCTCCCTAACAAAAAAGGCTCCCGTGTATTGTAACGCGGAAGCCTCGCCTGAGTATGACTCAGTTTAAACTAGCCGCCTTGTACGAATGTTAACTTCCAAGTTCCTGTGCCAGAATCACCAGATGCCAACTTAGCCACTGCGTAAACAGAGCCTTCGATATAAGCATCTTGCTCGATTCTAACTGCAAAGCCACCAGCAGCAGTTCCCGTAACCATTGACCCAAGTTTGCTAGTCGCCCCTGAATCTGTAATCGGATGTATGCCAGCAGAATCTTTTGCAAGATAGACTGACAAGACATTCGCTAGAGCCGTTATGCTAGTGCCAGCAGCGATGGTACACTCTAGTGAAACTAATCGGCATCTACCAGATGGAGTTGCGGAACCAGCAGCACCATCAGTTACTAGCGCACCACTTACAGAGGCAGTGTTAGAAAGGCTGTGTGAACCAATAGTAGCGTACTTAATAGGTCTTGGCATTAAGCCTCCAAAAAGCAGGGGCCGAAGCCCCCGCTAAGTTAGTGGCTACAGAAGGCCCGAAACGCGCATTGTTGTAGTAGTTGCACTTCCTGCGGCCTCTGTGAAGATACCAATAATGGACTCTTCAACATCGGTGAAGTCAGTGTCATCCACACAACCTGCGGTAACAGCGCCTTTAGTCACAACAGCAGCACCGGCTGCGGCTGCGGCTGCGGTAGTAACTTTACAGATACCAGAGCAAACAACCCAACCGTAGCTTCCACTAGCGATTGCGTTCTGCGCAACCCCAGCAATTGTGCCAGAGGCAGCAAAGTTGCTATCGTTGAGCGCAGCAGCACCAAGGATACCGTCATCAAACTCTACCACTTTGTAGGCAGTGATTGCGCCACTAGCTTTAACTAAGCGGTACTGTTGATAACCGTAGGTTTCGTGTATGTAAGCCCGAACCGTACCGACGGGAGCAAGTGCTTCCGTACTGGTGGTGCTCACTTCACTTAAGAAAATATCAGATCCAATCATGTCAAACTCCTATAGGGTATTCGCAACAGCGCCGTTCGCCATTAGGTTGGGGACAGCAAATTGTGATTCCATGATGATGTAACCGATATCTGCATCTTGGTTAGAAGTTGCGAGATGATCAGTGAACTTAGTCACACGGAAGTCGTTGTTAGCATTGACCCAGTACTCAATCTGATTCGGATTGAGAAGATAAACATGCTGATCGCGTGTTGTCGAAGAATCCATAGTCGCTGCTGTCATCCAGCGGTTGCTATAGTAACGAATACCGCCAACCATCCAGACGGTAGGGTGTGCCTTACCAGACTTTACGTCCTCTGGTGTGTACATGATAGCGCCAGCGTTAGAGCCACCTGGGTAAGAGCGAACCTCTTCACCAAGCTTGACTTGATTCGCGATGCTAAGGATACCGAGAGAAATACCCTCAGAGTCATCAGCAAAACTATCAGCAGTAATTTTGACTTCTTCAGCAGCCTTCAGAAAGTCAGTGCCGATAGCCGAACACGATGCAAACTGGTTATGCCAGTTGTCTACAAAGTTGGAGGAATCATTCAACCGAGCTTGGCCAAGATAACTGTTTCCAGCCGATGCTTGAGCCGCTGGACTAAGAAACTCGATAGCGCCACGGGTAAACCCAGAAGCAGTACCGTTTCCATACTCACCGTTCAAGCTACCAAGGCCAGCAAGTGCTGTAGTGGAAGAGTTGCCAACGTAGAGACGACGGAGAACGTCGTTCTTGAGGCTCATCATAGCAGCTTCAGTAGTATCCTTGACCCAGTTTGCACGATCTTCCTTGCTCTGCATACGATCACGGTCGTAGTGAGGAAGAACGATTGGCTTGATGTAGCGTGCCCAGTCACCTGTGAGGGTGCCGAAGGTCTCAGTCTTTGACAGAGGGACGCTCATGTTCGTTGAGTTAATCTCAGTCACTTGAGAGTGAGCGGATTTGACACGACGGATACGAACCTCAGTACCACCAGAACGTTTGACCTTATGCCGAGACTGCAACGCTTGCAGAAGTGGATCTTGGTTATAGAAAGATACCACTGATTTCTTGACGACATCGGGTACTGTAAAACTTGCGTACTCTAACAGGGCCATTTAGAACTCCTAAATTTATTGAACATCCTCAAAACTATTATAACAAATGAAGATGACGATTTAGTATCTCGTTCCAAGACATGTCGTCAACATCAAGTACCGGATTAGATAGGGGTGTAGTCCCATCGGTGACAAGTGCTTGCTGCTTGCTGTTAACGTTGACAGGAGCAACGGCTTCCGCTGTAGATGGCTTGCTTGCTTCTCCTTTTTTAGCCGGAGCTTTGGGGGTCTTCGCCCCGGTTTCTCCTGAGGTATATTGAGCATACTTGTATGCTTCCTCTAGTTTGTCAAGTGTTGAGGCACCGGGAAATTTGTCCAACATAGAGCCAACAACATCGCTAAAAATATTTTTAGTTTTTTCTGTTTGCCCAGGGTATTCTGGGTGGAGCCTAGAAAATGCTGTCCAAGTTGTATCAACACAAGCACTATTTAGTACTCGAATCTGTTTCTGCTGTGATTCAAACTTCTCAACTACCTGTTCAGATTCCACACCGTAGTCTTTCAACTCGGCAGCAAACTCATGTAGTTCCTTTCTGGCTTCGTCGTACTTATTAACAGCAGACTTATAGTCCTCATGCGCCGTCTGAATTAGATTCATTACTGGCTCTACGTGAGCACGAATCTCAGGAGACATAGTATCCAAAGCAGATGCCACGTCTTGTAGGTCACCATATTCTACGGCTTCTATTACTGCTGGTTCTACTTCTGTCGGAGGCTCAGGCTCTACTTCTTCGGAAGTTTGGACTTCTTCTTGTCCTTCCTCAGCACCGCTTTCAGTATCAACCGAATCAGCCTTAACAATGTTTTCATTATCTTCAGGTGAAGACGCTTCATCAGACGAGAGGTCCGGCTGGTCCGGCTGGGGCTGGTCCGGCTGGACCGCCTCCTGCGCCTGGTCCTGCTCCGAGGGCTGCTGCGTCTCCTGCAACGTCGAGTCCGATTGTTCCGTTTGCGAGTCCATTTAAAACCTCCAATAGTTCTTCAGGTACGGACAAGTCATAAAGGCCGGGCCGTATCTTGTCAACTAAAGATTGGAGTGCAGCTACTACATCAGGTGTAAGTTGGTCAGTGGCTTCAGTTAGCAGACCCGCTGCCACAAGGACAGATGTCGCTGCCATAACGACCTCTGGATTTATAAGTGGTGTCTCGCCTCCGGCTCCCGCTGGTGCGGCTGCTTCTGGAGACCCTTGCATTCCTTCTTCTGGTGTCGGCATAGCGCCACCTCCCATTGCTTGTTGTAGTTCTGATGCTCGCTGAAAGACCAATGCCTCTAATTCCTCAAGAGGAAGGTTTTGAATCTGCTCTTCGCTTAGCTGTGGAGAGGTCGGCCCTCCCTGATTTGGCAGCGGCGGTTGCGGTATCGTTGCTTGATTTCCAATTGCTGTACTGGCCATCTGTCCATCCTGTATTGTTAGTCATTTCAGTTTTATATACGTGGTCAATGGCTGCTGTACGGCCATCTTTTTCATGCACTCTAGAGATATCACGACTATCGTCCATTTGCCTCTCTAATAAATCTCTACCCTCACGACTTTTAGGATCAACTGGGCGCAGACCAAGCTTCTCTTGCATCATTTGCACATCTTTTGCTGAGCGTAATTCCATACCTGCTTTTCTTTGTCTTTTACTAAGCAGGCTATTATTGTGAGCCTCCATGTGCTCGAATACAGGCCCAATAGTTGTGACTGCATAAACCGTTGAGCGGTTAGCTAAGCACGTACAATCGTCTGCGATACAGGAAAGGACATCAACATCGCTACTCCTGACCAGTTCTTCAAATTCATGTCCGTCAGTACAGGTATAATTATATAAAGGCATTAGTAGTCGGATTCCTCTTCGTCATGATTGCCTGGGTTATCATCGTCGCTGCTGTAAGCCTTCTTTTGCCCTTTCTCAAGACGAGGGAATATTTTACCGCCGATAACTCCGTCATAGATAGCGCCGCAGATCGCTTTTACTGCGTCCTCAGGTAGATCAAGCGGCTCTATAGCATCAAAGATAGATTTCTTTAGTTTCAGATCCTGGAAGCCGGTGCCGTGTTCGTCTACCATTGGGTCGTCATTCTCAACTTCATCTTTCGTTACCCCAAGATAGTCAAAGAAAGTGTCTTCTTCGACATCGTAATCCTCAAACTCGTCGTCCTCGGCTATCTGACTAGCATACTCTTCCGGCTCTGCGCCCTCTGGCATACCGCCCTTTGGAAGCATCATAAGGAAGATTGAGACCGCCCCTTTATGCCCTTTTCCTGCCTTTCCTGCTAATTCCTTAAATTTCATCTGAGGCTCCTTACTGACTAAGTGGTGATAATGCTTGTTCTAACCCTGGAGGCATAGGTTCATCAATCGGCGCTACTCCCTCAGGCGGCATGGCCGCTGCTGCTTCAGGCGGTGGGGCCTGCATTTTTTCTTCCATTACACCCAACTCTTTATCTGTTGGTAGGCCAGTTTTTTCTGGACGCATGATGGAAGGTCTCCAGCCATATAGTTCAATAATCTCTTTGACTAGCTCCTTTCCATCTAGATGCTCCATTAGTGGGCCACCTAGAAGTGTGGGTAGGAGTTGTGTCAGCGAGTCTCGCCTAGTATGCTTATCTTCCATAAGTGGCGAGAATGGGAGCAAGCGGAACTTAATAATTCCCTCTGCAAAATCCTTAGCAAGGATCTGCCCACCAACATCTACTTGTGTGTGACGAGCGAGTTTATCAAAGTCAATCAAAGAATCATCAGGATTTAGGGTCGCCCAGCGTGTAACTGCTTGCCCTAACTCGAACATAGCCTTTACAGCACGAACCAACTTCCGCATACGAATGTTAACGCGACCCTCGATAGAGCCTCGTAGTGCATCAACCTCTGCTGCTGTCCGAATGTTTTTAACAACGCCCCGCTGATAGTCAGCCTCACCAACGATTCGACGAACTCCCTGCACTTCGTCTTCTAACGTCCGGTTAAAGTCAAAGGTAGTATCCATGCTTGGTGTCACAAATACTCGGTCAGCTATTTTACCGTCTACAGGCTTTTGTACTAATTGCGGCTCCCAAGTCCGAGAGTTCTTCCAACGAGAGAACTCATCCTCAGAACGGAACAGAGTTGCATCAACCAGCATACGCTTAGGTAATCGAGATACGATCTCCCGACGCGCACTTACTAGTTCGTTAATATCTCGCTGCATCTCTGCAATTAAAGTAACGTCTGGAATCCCATCAATCCGGCCAACACCGTTATGGAATACAAGCGCCTCGTAAGGCCGACCGTAAGGTATGGTGGTCTCCATTAGCACCTGTCCGGTTGGTGGGTGTAGGTGGTATAGCTTCCCGGTTCGGAAGTCCCAGAACTCAATTAGGCCGATATACTCCTTTAAACCTAGACTTTTCAGTTGTTCTTGTTTGGAATCCAAGTCTTTATCGTATTGGTCAACCAATGTCCGTGGGTAGGCATCTGCCTTGATATCTTTCTTTGTGTTCCCATAGACTTTTGATTTAATACGCGATTTTAGATCATCAATATGAATAGTAAACCGCTCAAAACACCAAGATGCGTCAGATATTCTTTTCGCCATCGGGTCAAAGTGTACTTCCCAAGGTAGTTTTGTTCGCCAGACAGGTCGTCCCAAGGAACTAGACCATGATACTTTTACAACTGAACTCCTGAAAAGCAGAGCATGGAGCACGAGTTCTTGTACAACTGAATCTAATTCATCCTCTTCAGCAAACCAGTTCATGACAGCAGAAATCCTGCGACCCTGAACGGTATCATCGGTAGCCCTAGTCGGTTGGTCTGCTGTGCGTGCCCGTTGGTCAAGCGCCTCTACTTGCGGGAGGTCCATAGCCAAGGTTGAAACTATGGTATCAATGATAGGGAAGATTTCATTCTTCTGAGCAGCATAACTGCGTATCTTTTTATTTGTGGCGTAGCCGTCGCCAGCCCAGAACTTACCACGGTAGTATGCAAGATTCCGCATCGCTTCTTCTGCGATATTACTTTCAAACCACTTTTCAGTCTGCTGGACAAGCGCAAGCATTCGCCTCCGAGCCTTGTCTTCCTTGCTATCGTCCTGTGGACTGAATGCGTCAGTACTGTCATTAGCCATGCTTACCTCACTTGTGTTGACCCCAGCGATTATTCCAATCACTTTGCGAAGAACCTTCTAGTCGTTCTAATAGCCTGTCCCAAGCGGCCTTGCGAATGCTACTTGGCGTTTGGCGCATACGTGTATGCCCCCTCTTAACTTCATTTCTATAAGCCCAAGCAGCCAGGGCAAAGGCTGCGGTAAGGTCATAGTGACCGCCTTCCGCATCGCGGGAAAGTTTATCCCATTGCCCACGATACTGTATCAACTGTCGGAGAAGGCGCTGCGAGCGTATGACTATGGAATCATCTTCGATAAGTTCTTGCAAAAAACTTATCGCGGCAGACTTTGTTGCCGAAGATGCCCACCAGCCAGGCACAAGCGAAGACCCACCGCTTCTATTTAATGGGTTTGTTGATTGCCGATGGTAAACCATGTTGTATCCGATAGATGGAGCGAGCAAATGGCTCAATAAAGCATCGCCAACTCCGTTAGCCTCTACATATATAGTCGCTTTGTTGTACTTTGCGCCGAGGTTCGCTAACAGTTTGGCCATACTATAAGCATCTATATGCCCTTCATACTCAGCAACTTGCTCGCAGGTGTACAGGTCTAGTACCTCCACACCAAACTTATCTTTTTTAGACCAAGACGATGCGGGATCAACCGCAATTATGTACCTATGGTCTCGGTCCGGCTCCTTAAATATCTCAAGTTCCTTGCTTTCACTGGCGATACCGGTAGCCCCGTCCATAGCCTGAAGGACATCCATAAGTTTTTCACTATTGAATATGGGATCGCCTGCAAGACCGAAGCAATCAAGCTCATTGATGGGATACTCTGCTTGGAACTTAGAGATATTATTACGGCATTTTGGTAAGCCTACTACCTGCATCCAGTGAGCCTGTGCGGGTGTTAGCTTATTCTTATTCGCGTAATCTAGAATCTCTGGCCTAGGCTTCCATCCCTTCGCTGGCTCTCTCGAATACTCACTAACAAAGGTCCAGGGGATAAAGACGGAAAGCCACTTAGAACCTGCCTTTTTAGAGTCTTCAAAGACCTTGTGTAGTTGGTCTCCATAGTACTTAGGTGTGCTTTCCCCAAAGATTATCCCCCCTTCTTCGGGGACTGCGTTCAAAACGGAGGTCCAAGCGTCTTCTCCTGCTCTACCTTTCCAAGAACTAATCTCTGTAGCCAGAACTACCTGAGCGGTGTCACCACGAAGAGGCTCGTCATCCTTAATTGACGCGGTAGTAAGTAGACTATCCCCACCATCGTCTCTGGGTATCTCTAAGGTTCTCTTTAGGCCGGGTGTGCGGTATGGGCGTATCTGTTTGGGGCAAGTTTGGTGGAATCGTATGGCGATACGTGCAAGTTTCTCAGATACTTCGCGCTTATGCGCAACAATTCCCGCGTAGCAGCCTGCTCTGAACGCAACATGCTGGAATAATACGCCTGTAAAGAATGTGGAGCTTCCCTCCTGCCGTGGCTTCACATGGCACAGCCATTTGTTTTCTTGATAGCACCGAATGACCGCAGCACTCAGTATGCGCTGGTGATCCCATAATTCAAACGGCTTAATGCTACCGCTTTTTGTCCTTACGCTTAGCATCGGTAAGAACTTCTCCGGATTCCAGAAATCCGGGTCGTTTGGCATTACAATCATTGTTTATCTGAGGTCGAGTACACTGCGAATGGGCCACTTGAGTTAACTTTTATGCTTGCCCCAGCAACAGGGTTGGGCGTTACTGCCTTATTGACGATAGCGGAGGTCTTCCTTTTCTCCGTAATGGTCATTCTGGCAGAACCTAAAACCTTTAGGAGCAGATCTGCCTTATCTCTTTTAAGGGACTCATCTGCGATTCCCTCTGCCACGATCCGTAGGCTACCTAGTATGCCTTCGTAACTATCTAGGCTAAACCGCTCATCTAATCTAACCTTTGTTTCTTCAATCTTCTTCTTGCGCGGCATGGTTCCCCCTATTACTTGTCAGCATGACAGTTATCTTCTAAATATAAGAATAACATGGAGAGCGCAATGGCTAAAGCAAAGAAAATTGATCCACCCTGGGCAGCAGAGACAGTACCGGTCCCTAAAGCCGCCAAAAGTACACGGAAATCCAAGGATAAAGCCTTGCAAATGACCGTTCACATGAACGGGGAGCACGTAGAGCTATCCTTCGCGACACGCAGAGAGTTAGAAGTAGCAAAGATTACTGTCTCTACACGCTGTGCTCGTGGGGCTGTGGCAACCATTACTACGGCAGGAAAGGAGTACATGTTCGTACCCCAGCTTGGATACATTACTACAAGCGCCGCCGACTAACCGGAGGTATATCGTAACGCTTGCAGATTTCGTAAGCATATTGGCGTGATACCTTATGCTTTTGAGCCACAATCCGTGGTGAATACATCTTTAAGTCTGCTATCATTGAGATAGTCTTATCACTAAGGCGGCGCTTTTTGCGCGGCCTTCTTTTTTTGGTCTCGTCGTTTACGCAGATCTCAAGAAAAGTAAGTTCTTTGTCCGATAGTGACTCTACCCAATCGCTAACGTTATTCATTGTCAACCCCCTGACAAGGTTTGTAGTAACAAACAGTCGTTTTTGCAAATGACTATAGTGGGTTATAGTCCTGTGGAGAGGTTTAATGTGACACAGGTTGATCCCAATATCCTATTGGATGCACAGGCAGGCACGACAATGCCTACGGAAGAAGAGATTGAAGCAGCAGGCGGGGTAGAGGAAGCTATGACTGAAAGGGAGCGCCTGCTCAAAAGGCAGCGTTACCAGCAAGCAGTTGCCGCATTAAATGTTAGGAGTAAAGAACTTCATAATCAGCAGATGCAAGCGTTAGAGTTTGCTAAAAAAGCTGTCGTAAGAACTAAGTAGAGGGGAGATGTAATGGCTACTATTAGAGGTGGGGCGGGAAGACGCACCCTGAAACATAAGCTTACAATTGATACCGCTGTTACAAACACGATGGTAACAGATGTGACCGGAGGTTCCGGTGCCATCTACGCGCTAGAGGTAGTCACTGGCGGCGGCGCTGTATTTCTTCGGTTCTACGATTCACAGACACCTGTTGCTGGCACAACGGTTCCTACCATGACCTTTATGGCCCCAGCCAGCAGCACATTCTCTGCCGTTATGCCAGAAGGGATTCCGTTCACAAACAGCATATCTTACTGCGCTACTAAGCATGATTCAAACCCGTCTGAGAATACTGCACCAGACGCTACCTGCACCATCTATCTGACAACCACCTAGGAGAAGCGATGGCCATTTATCATACAGTTACCGGAACACCCAGTGTCACTGAGATATTCAGAGATACTGAATGTAACGCATCGGCAGAAGTTATACATGATGGTGCAATAAATATCCAACAGATTTTCATAGATAATACGCTGAACACAACCAGCTTTTACTTAACTATGTGGAACAGAGATGGGACGGGCGGTGAAGCGACCACGGCGGGATCGACTGTGCCAGACATGGTTCTCTTTTGCCCCGCAGGAGAGTCAAAGAACTACATCTTCCCTCGCAAGCTTATTTGGAGTTCAGCTTTGTCCCATTTTGGGGCAACCAACTTTGCAGCAACATCGTTTACCCCGGCTGACCCCGCCAGCGCAGTCAAAGTAACTTACTACGCAATAGCATAGGCAATCATGTCCAAAAAAGAACCAAAATCTTATACTGATCTCTCTAAAGATGAGAAGGCTTTAGCTCACTATCTCGTAGAAGAGTCGTCTCTTGAGGGTCTACCGAAAAAGGAACAAGAGAAGGTTCTATTTAAGGCTTGGAAAGACGACCAGCCGGGGCCATTGATGTAATGCCTATCTATGAATACGAATGCCAAGGGTGTCTTGAGAAGTTTCAGAAGCTAATGAAGCTGAACCAAGCCGCGCCTGACTGTCCCTCTTGTAGCAGTGAAGATGTCAAGAAACAAATAAGCATTGGTAGCTTTGTCTTAAAAGGCGGCGGCTGGTATAAGGATGGTTATGGGCTTAACACTCGCGCAAAAAGCTAAGGCTTGGAGCCACGAGTTTGGCTTCTTTACTTTAGGCATGATTCTTGGCACATGCTACGGTGCTTTTGTAGCCACTCTGGTAACTTACGGCGTTATGCTGGCGGGAGCTAAATAGCATGAGACAATACGCACACAATCTTATCTGGCATGGAACGTGGCCAACGCCAACAGGTCTTCGACTACTGGGCTTCCACCTTTGGGATACGAATGGCGTGTGGATTGGGGTCTACTCTTCCATGACTAGGGCAAGGTGGCAAGCGGCGAACTGACTTACTCAGTATTATAGCTGATCCATCTTGAGACCCAGATGGCCTCTCATTTCTTCGGCTGGCTTAGATTGTGGCGTTTTGCTTTCTGCCAATTTGTAATCGACGTACTCGTCGTAGGTGGGAAGCACCCTATCTACTGGCTGGGTTGCTGCCCACTTCTCGTATGCGGCCCGTGGGCCTCCAAACACGAGGTCTCTGCCAACCTTTGCTTCGTCCCCGCCTGCGCCGAAATCTATTGCAATGTCTGCAATTTCTGCGGCTGTGAGCGCGGTAGCTGCGGCTGGTGCTGCGGCAAGACCACCAGCCACGCCCAAAAGCTTCCCGCCTGCTCTAAGGGCACCTTTGCCTATATTCTTACCTATTTGCTTGGCACTCTCTTTCGTGGTCTGCTGTAGAGCAAGCTTTTTAGCTGCCGCGTCAGCAGCATCTTCCGCAGCCTCCCTTGCGGCTTTCTCCGCCACCTCCCTTTTGAGCTTCTCTTCTACAACGGCTTCTTTCACCAAACCCTTTTGTTTTTTTAGCGATTCCACGAAGTTACCTCGCGCTTTCCCCATGTCTTGCCGACTAAGCATGTCTGTCTTTTCAAGCCCTAGGGATCTTTTATAATTATCAAACTCAGTAAGGTACTCTATGAGTTCATCATAGGTTTGAGTATCATTAAAAAATTCGGCACGGTGATCCTGCCCTGCACTTCTACCTATATCCAATAGGATCTCGGTGACTTCTTTTGGGTTTAATGTTCTAAAAGCACCTGACATTCCTTCTGGCATAACAACTCCTAACTACTCAGTAGTTTATAATTCGTCTTTGAAAAGGAAGCAAGGTGTTCCCTCTCCAGCCCAAGCCCCGATAGTATTGTAAGAGAAGAACTCTCGTGCTTCATCATCGGACATGCCTTGACTTTTAAAGGTCTCAATAACCTTCTCATGGTCGTAGCAAGCAATCGTATCCTGCCCAAAGCGGTCAACATAGCCAACAAAGGCTGCGTCAAACTGATCTCTAGGCTCAAGAAGTAGCAACTTTGATTCTTCTGGCATTATTTTTCCCCCAAATTCCGGAGATTTAACTTCTGTCCGACCTTAATCTTGTTTACGTCTTTAATCTTATTCTGAGCAGCAATCTTTTCAGGCGTGGTTCCGTACCATTCTGCGATCTTTGAGAGCGTGTCACCCTCTACTACCACATGCTGAGAGCCGCCCGTGGCGGGTTCTGTCGCTCCACCTCGCGGCTTCAGGTTCTCCTGGGTAAGCGCCTCCTCTGCTGCCACTTCTTGAATGTACTCATCTAGGATCTTCTTTGGATCGCTACCACGAGGGGCCTCCATCAAGATTAGTTCGACTTCTTTCTCTGATAAACTCTTGTAGCCGCCTGCCATATCAATCCCTCTCTAGTACTGGTTCTGCGTGCTGCCCTATGACACCGCGATCAATTGAAACCATATAGCCTATTAAAGCTTTACGAGACTTGTAACCCTTTCGTTCATGCCACGCATCGTTTCCTGCTAGGCTCGGCATTCTATACACTGTAACATTGCCGTAGGTAGGCAGTTCCCGCTCCGTATGCAAGTGCCCAGTGAAGATGAATCGCCACTCAGTCAACCCCCACAGCGTTGGGACCTCCCCTGCTATGATTGCTGGCCAGTTTTTCACTGAGCCAATGTCCCCATGAAGGAACGTAATGAGGCTGTTGCCATATACTATGTATTGGCGGTTGCTTGGAGAGGAGTGTACCGTCACATCTCCTGCTGTAGAGAACCAGCCCGCTAGGGCAGCCCGCACAAGGGTCGCTGAATAGCGGTCGTGGTTGCCCGGTATGACGAATAGCTCCACAGGAGCGAACTGACGCACTAGATCTATGTAGTCACGGCACATCATAACGTATGACCATGTGATATCTTCCGGTGAGCCGTCGCAATCTTGTGGGGTGCCGCGTGTTGTTGCACTCGCCATGTTGTCTATGTGTAAACCGTCGCCCCCTAGGGCTACAATTACCTTACTTGGTGCCCCAATAGAACTAACACGAGCTAATAATCGCCTTGATATGTCGAATAATCGCTCTTGAGCAATCTTACGGTTGTACTTTGTACCTCTTTTCCCCCAATGAAAGTCGGTCGGAGAGATAACTAGCGCATATTCCTCCTCTGCTGG